>Ga0164296_1005376_pt1 | contig 11246 bp, 9 predicted proteins | sample GEODES057metaG_FD_113533 | JGI IMG/M metagenome (GOLD analysis project Ga0164296, IMG submission 113533) | Dystrophic lake water microbial communities from Trout Bog Lake, Wisconsin, USA - GEODES057 metaG | ecosystem: Environmental > Aquatic > Freshwater > Lake | place: USA: Trout Bog Lake... | reverse complement strand
GCAATTGAACCAGCCCGAGCAGGTGAACGCAGAGGGATCAAACACGGCCACGGGCATGATTGCCGGCCTCATGGTAGGCACCCCAAATGCAGCCACGTTCGCCACCATCGTTGAATTGTACCCGCATCCCGTGGGCCAGGAGCAGTTGATATTACCGCTGGGTGACGACCCGGCTGCGGGGGGTGGCGGTGCGTAAGGGTTGCCGCTCGTTGCGTTGCTGCTGCACAGGCTCACGTTCAGGAAGGCTGCAAAGCCGAAGCGTCCCTGGCTCTGCATCGCTGTGAAGACTCCTGTGTTTGCGCCACACGATCCAGTGGACACGAGGCCAACGTACGCGACAGGCTGCGATCCCACGGAGGCATTCACAAGAGCCATGCCGCCCAGGTACGCGCCGTAGCCGCCCTGTGGCAAGGCGGCGCCAGCGACGATGCCGATGCCGCTGCTGTTGTTACTGCCAGCAGGGAAGCCAACCGCCGCCGCCCAGGACAGGTTGCCGGTGGTGCCGTCAAAGCGTGCCACAAATCCAGAACTGGGAGTGATAGAGCCGCTGGTGTATGTCGGGTTGGGGATGACATTGAGCCAGCCGGGTGCAATCCCTGACACGCCTATCACGTTCTGGTTTGGCTGTCCAAAGAACACCCAGCTGAGCGTTGAAGTTCCGAAGATGATGGGCCCTCCATCAGCGCCGACGCTGACCCGGAATGAAGCAGCAGAAAATCCCTGGTTGTTGGCGGTCGCAGTCGCACCACCAGCTAGAATGACCCACAGCGGATTCCCAGTCGAGGCGTTCACTTTGGCCAGGAAGCCGCTGAATGTGAAAGGAGTGACGTTGTCTTGAGTCAGCACCGCAGATCCTAGACCTTGCGTCGAATTCCCCGGGAGGACTTGAAGTGAAGTGCCGTAGAAGGCGCCGGTGAGGTACACGCCGCCCTGCGTGTCCATGGCGGCGCCGAAGACTGCGGCCGCCACATCGCTCTGAATCGTCACGGCCCACATCAACGCGCCAGCAGAGCTAGTGCTTACCGCATAGCCTGCGACACCGCTGCCGCTGGCACCCTGAAACACCATTTGCACCTGATTTGTTCCAATGGAGAATGAATTTGTACCAGTGCAGCCCGCAAAGACGATGCTGCTTCCATTGACCGGGTTCACAGCCACAGCGAAGGCTCCTTCCTGACCGTCAATGGACTGGCTACTGCTCTGAGTCTGCAAGTTATTGTAGTAATACGACGCGTTGTTACCACCACGGAGCCACCACTGCAGCACACCAGTCGGCGAGAAAGACAGAAAGTAGGCGTCAAAGCCGTAGCCTCTGTAAATGTAGTTCGTCGCGTCCTGAGGCTGGCCGCTGACGTAGATGGACCGCACAACTTGGCTCTCCGCAACTGTGAGGCTCAATTGTGCAGCGACATACACGTTGCCGCTTGCATCGCACGCAACAGCGAAGGCGCCATCACTGGCAAATGGCGCAATAGGCGGCACACCTGACGCGGCCGCTCCGGGCTCGACGTAGCTCCAAGGCCAGGCATTGATGGTGGGTGACGTGTGTCCCCCACCCAGCCCCCCACCAAGTCTACGCGCCCACAGCAGGCTTGCATTGCCGGTGCTCGCAGCGATGACAAAGCCAGCGGTGCCTGCGACGTTGAAAGCGGTGGGCATGGCCCACGAAACGCTGCTCCCATAAGTGGTCACTTCCATCACCGGATACGAAACACTAGAGGCATTCATGACGCCGACAAATACAGTCGCGCCCATCGACGGCGACACGGCTGCATCTGTGACGAAGTCAACGCCGTCTGTAATGAGAGAGAAGGACCAGGCCATAGCTCCGCTGTTTGGGTCAGTCACGCCGCCCCAGGCATCCACCTGCGTCACCACCGAGCCGGTGAGGCTCGTCGGCAACGCGAAGCTGGCGTTCAGTGCGCCAGCGCCCAGTGGCTGGTTGCCCCACGCAAGGTTGCTCGACAAGGAGCCTCCGACAGCAAGCGGCGCCGAGTTCTGCGCCGTCGCTACAGCTCTGACGACCACGTCCTCTGCACCGGTTGGCATGCCAGTCGGGGAGGTGAAGGCCACCCACGGAGCAGCGTCGCACATAGACAGCAGGGCGACCAGGCTGACAAGGCTGACACGCGCGCGCTTGGTCTTTCCAGTGGCGCGTCCCCACTGACGCATGACCCTGCCAGCCATGCTTCCGTGCTCTGCACGCGGAGACGCGCGCGTCAGGTGGCGCGTGACTCAAACGCACAGGCTGGTTGTCGTATATCTCACCCCAAAGCAGTCACTGCCCCGCGCCCCGCGCTGCCCGAGGAGTTTGCAGCGCGCACCTGTACAACCTCTTATGTGTGTAGCGCGGTGTGCGCACGTGTGTGCAGCCTTGTGAGGTCGCGTAGAAGCGAACGTTGACTAGGGCAGGGTGGGCTTAAAAGCCGTGTCAGACGCGCAGCACCGCAACCGCCGCTCGCGACAGGCGGCGTCCCATGCTCATGTGCGCGTGTTTGCTCCCTCCAATAGTGTTATGAAGCGACTCAGCGACGCGGGGACAAACACTCCGAGTCAGTGTTGTACCCTGTCATCTACTCTACAGGCGTTCTGCAACCGTAAGCAGCGGCACGGAAAGGACGTGGTATGAGGCGCAGACGATGCATGCTTGCGCCGAGTGCAAGTTTTCCACGGCCGAAACACACGGGGCAGAGTCCAAGGGGCAGACACAATCACGAGTCGGCCCTCTCCGAGAGCCGCGCCTCGAGTCGAGAGCACCATGGCTGCGCGAAATGTAGCACAGCGGCCACTTGCCAGCATTTCCGTCCGTCCGTGTGGCCACAGCGTGCGATGTGCAGCAGCATCAAGCCCGCTTCGGGTCCTAGACGCCATGACACGCGAGGTGGTAACACTTCGAGCCTCGGACACGCTCCGCAGCGCCATGGACACGATGTTGCACAACAAAATCAGCGGCGCGCCTGTTCTTGACGCGGACAGCAACCTAGTGGGCGTCCTCAGTGAGACGGACTTGCTCTGGAAAGAAGCTGGACTGCCGACTGACCACTGGATCATTCCGCCAATCGCGCTGCCCGTCCTCGACGCCGTGCTCGCCTGGCGCGACAACGTGACATTTGGCGAAGAAGTGCGACGCGTGCTGGCACTCAAGGTGGCGGACGCCATGTCCAAAGACGTAGCCACAATCCGACCGAGCGCAACACTGCAGGAAGCGGCGCAGCTCATGTTGCGGCGCAATGTCAATCGCTTGCCAGTGGTGGAAGAGAACAACCACTGCAGCTTGTTGGGAATCGTGACCAGAACCGATGTGGTGGCCGCTCTCGCCAGCGCACCCGAGCGAATGCAGCCGCCTGTGTAAGACAAACAGCCTCATTCGTCCTGCAAATCCTGCAGCAAGTCATCAGTCGTCTGCGGAGGTAGCACAGGAACCGGCGCCGGTGGCTGTACTACTGCCTGTGCCAGCGCCTCGGGCTCTTTGGCAGCGGTAGATGGCATCTTGGCGCCGCTGTCCTTCACAGCATCTAATGCAGCGCAATGCGCGTGCCACAGTGCTTGCCGGTCAGAGGGCATGCACCGCTGCCAGCGCGCATCGTGGCCAAGCATGCGCTCTGCAGCCTCCAAGCTAGACAGTGGACCGTCAGGCCCTGCGTGCGTTATGTTCAGTCGTTCACTGAGCAGCTGCTTGAAGTGCTGCGCATACCGCAAAACAAGCTCCTTCGTGTGCTCCTCAAACAGCACCTCCATCTGAGCGGCAGGTAAGACGCCATCGTCGCTAGTGGGAGTTCCCCGGCCCAGGGGATCGCGCGCCAATGTTGCGGCCCAGTCAGCAAAATGCGCGTTGCCGTCCTTGATGGCCTCGGCAAGCAAGGTACGATAATCCTGCCGCCGCCGTAGCTCCTCCGCTTTGCGCCGCTCCCGGTCCAGCAACTGCGCCTCCTGCGCTTTCCGCTTCCTCGCAGCCGACTCCTTCGCCGCCACTGCCGCCGCCGCCGCTGCCGCTGCTCCGGCAGTAGGTGGATTCGCCTTCTGCGCGCCTGCGGGTGTCTTGAGCTCTTTCACGTACGCATCGAACAAAGACCGGCGCTGTGAGAGGCTCGGCACCGCCCTGAAGCGCGCGTCTGCACTGAGACGAGGCAGTACAGCTGCCCAGGTGGAGTGCGAAGAGACGCCCACCTCTTTCAGCAGTTGCCGGTAGGACTCCGCGATGGCCGCAGCGGCAGCTTTGACTTCAGCTTCCCGCGCTTTCGCGGCGTCGGCATCGATGGGCGATGTCTGTGGGGGCGGCGCAGGTGGCTGTGGAGGCGCTACTGGCGCGATGTCCTCCTCATCGAAAGTGGGATCATCTTCTTCCTCATACGCACCGAGCTGCGGCATCGTCACTGCCGACGGTGGCGGACCAGGCGGCGGCGCAGGTGGAGGTGGGTAGGCAATCTGTGCAGCCAGCGGCTGATGCCTCTGCTGCGCTGCCGCTGCCGCTGCCGCTGTTGCTGCGCGAGCTTGATGCACTTCAGCAGGCATTACCCAGCTAGAAGATGGGCGCGGCTGCGAGGCACCAGCGTGCTCAGGCTTGTGCCAAAACATCTTGCCGTCGTCGCATATAACCTCCAGCCAGTCGCAGCCCTGAAGCGGCACGCAACGCACAGGCACAGGCAGCCTGCGTGTGGCTGCGTGCTCGCCCGGTTTCTCCCAACTCACGTCTCCGGTCTGCGTGTTTTCGTAGTACACATCGCCTTCGTCATCCGTCCACACCAGCCACGGCGTCGCGACAGGCGGCATCGCGTGCGGCGGCATGCCTGCACCCCATGCAGCTGCGTGTGGTGACTGGTGCACCATCGGAGGGCGCCCGGGACCAGCAGCAGTCCAGGGCGGCGGAGGCCCCTGCCAACCATAAAACGGCGCGCCATGAGGTGGAAACGCGTGCTGCCCACCTCCTGAAGAGTCCATCGCCAACAGCGGTTCTGCAAACACGCGCCACTAGTGTACACGTGGCGTCCAGCGAGAAGTCTGTGCCACCCGCAGATGCGCGCCGCTGCCCTCCCCGTGCGGCTAGCATCATCATGCGACGGCGGCTGAGCCCGCCGCGTGGAGCATGGACGCAGACATCCAGGCAGCGGAGGGCGAGCATAAAGCAGCGTCCAGGCGTCGCGCTGTGGGCGGTGCTCTAGCTGCTCAGGCGTGCGCCTTCCTCAACGCCGTCACAGCTGTGACATCGGCTAGCATTGCAGGCCACGGGGTGGACGTGCCTGCGTTCCAGGTGTGTGCGTGCGCTCAGTCAGCCATCAGTGTGCGTCCCATCAACGCAGCCTGAGTGCGCTGCATGTGCGCAGAGCTTGCTCAACTACTGCCTCCTGGGCCTTGTTCACGGCACTCGGTGGTGGTTGAGAGCGCGCGCGACAGGCAGCACCACTGCGGTGTGGCCCCCCAAGCTGGCGTCTCCGTTGCAGAACTACCTCCTGCTGGCGGCGGTGGACGTGGAGGCTAACTATTTGATTGTGAGAGCGTACCAGTACACGAACATAACCAGCGTCACGCTTCTAGACTCAGCCAGGTACGGGCGAGACGCACATGTCAGACCAAGGAGCACTGGACGACACACTCGCTCTTTGAACCTCTCTCACCCGCCTTCCTCGCTCGAGTAGCATCCCTGCCGCCATGGTGCTGAGTCGCTTCTTGCTGAACGTGAGCTATAACCGGGTACACCTCGCCTCAGCTGCAGTCGTTCTCGTCGGTTTCTGTGTTCTTGTGGCCGCCGACACGCTGTGCACCGCGCGCGGCGGCAGCGCGCCATCGCCCGCACCTCTCATGGGTGACCTGCTCGCAGTGACAGCTGCATGCTTGTATGCCACCAGCAATGTGTTGCAAGAACGTCTGCTGATTGCGGCGCCAGCGGTGGAGGTCCTTGCGGCGTTTGGCATCCTCGGCGCCGGGATTGCAGGCTTGCAATGCGCTGTGTTGGAGAGCCACGCGCTAGCTACATCCGTCACATGGGATGCCTCATTTGTGGGCCCGCTGTTTGGCTTTGCGCTGGCCATGTTCTGCATCTACACAATAGCACCCATTGCCCTCTCCAACGCCGGCTCGGCGGGATTCAACCTCCACATGCTGAGCTCTGACCTGTGGTCAGCTGCGGCACGGGCTGTCTTATTCGGAGGATTCGGCGGCGCGTGCGGCGGCATTGGGTTTGCGGCAGCGCTGGTCACAGTGGCAGCCGGCCTCGGCCTCTTCAGCGCAGCTCCAGCCCCGAAAAGAGGAATGCTCGCGCTGGACAGTGGGGAGCAGCTGACAGAAGTGTCAGGGGAAGAGGTGTCGCATGAATTGAACGTTGAAACTTGACTTGAACGAGAAAGGTCTCTGGGGTCCTCACCGCGGTGTCGTATGACTGGTCTGTTTTCCTCACACCGCGGTGTCGTAGTGTGGCTTGTTCACGCGCAGCACTGCGTATGTGCCCACCCAGTAGGCAGCGATCAGGCCAACAAGGACCCATGCGCAGGCCGTGACACCTAGCGCACTGTCAGGAACGAGCAGGTCGACCGCTTGTTGCCCGTGCCTGAAACACTGGTCAAAGGGGCCTCCATCACCGCGCTGAGTGCACCGAGCGAATGTACGTCCGCTGTACTCGTTGCGCACCAGGGCGACATACGACCAGCGCATGTAGGTGACGTAGCGTATCCAGCGGAGCCAAATGGGAATGCTGGCAGGCTGCACAAAGAACCCGCCAAATAGGATGCTGATGACAAGCGGAATCGGAGCTAGCGCGGCAGCCATTTTCTCGCTGCGTGTCGCAGCTGTGAAAATCAGCGTGATGGCCTCCGCGTTTAGTTGCACGAGGATATGTATTGCGTAAAAGATCAAGAATGCAGACGCACTCTGCCGCAATCCGACGATCCAGTAGATGACCGCTGAATGAAGCAATGACCACACGGCCACTCGCGGCAGCTCCACAGCGAGATAGGCGACGAAGTAGCTGGAGACACGGTACGCTCCAGCGATGCGCTCTCGCAGCACAAGTCTGCTCTCCGATGCGAACGTGAACACGACGCCGAAGACGCCGCTGAAACTGTGGTTCACGATTGTGAAGAAGAGCAAGCCGCCGGTGTTGCGGATCTCGCCTGGATCGCCACCGCGCGCTGCGTTCTTGCCCACATTCAGCCATATGAGGCCCAGCAGTAACGCGAAGATGGTTGTGCGCAACACGTTGACTGTGTTCTCCAGGTTCTGCCGCGTCACCAGCCGCGTCGCGCGATACAGCAGTGCCCAGAGCTCCACCAGCCATGGGCGCTGAGGCAAGCCAGGAGCGTCATGATTGCCCACATCCACCTGCGGCGGCGCCATTGGCACAGCGACACCACCCTCTGTGACGGATGTGGCGCGCACGTTCATGTCTTTGGCAAGCTCGTCCGCGCTCTCCCGCAGGCGCTGCAGAGCCGCAAGCTGTTCCTGAGCGTACGCCTCCGCAATCATTTCGATGCGCTTGCGCGTCACTCGCTCCGTGTCCGTCGTGTGCGATGCCACTGACACAACGTCGAGGTAGAAGTCACTGGGGTTCGTGTGTGGCGGCATGCGGAAACCGAGGGTCTCGAAGAACCGCAGAGGCTCGTCGCCGGCGAGGCCTGACCACATCATGCGTCCTTCAGACAACAGCAGCAGCGCCGAGAACATGGATGTGATGGCACTGCGTGGCTGATGGATGCATACCACGATGGATCGTCCTGTCGTCGTCAGAACTTTCAGCGTTGCCATCAGGCTCTGCGCATTGAACGCGTCCAGTCCGCTCGTAGGCTCATCCAAAAACAGCAGCGGCGGATTGACCACCATCTCGACGCCGAGTGCCAACCGCTTTTGCTCGCCGCCGCTGATGCCGCGAGAGAGGTCGCCCCCAACACGCGTGTGAGCCACAGCGCCAAGGCCAAGTGTGCGGATTACCGAATCAACGCGCGTCTGGCGCTCCTCCGGCGTGCATTTGGGCGACATGCGCAGCCGCGCGGAGAATTGCAGCGTCTCTTCGACCGTCAGCGTCGCTAGCAGGCAATCAGTCTGCTCCAAGTAGCTGGATTTCCATCGACGTCCGCGTGGTGCGCCATTGAGCAGCACGGTGCCGCTGACATGCAGGTGGCCGGACAAGATAAGGCGACGCGCAAGGATGTTCATTGCGCTGCTTTTCCCTGAACCGGTGGCTCCCATGATGGCGAGCATCTGGCCTGGATGCACTGCGCCACTGACGTTGCGCAGGATGTGACGCTCGCTTTGAGCCTTGCCGCGTCGCAGAACCAGACAAATCTGTGAAAGGCAGAAGAGCCTCAGCCCTCCCTTGGACGCAGATTCCAACACGCATTCCTCGAATCGACGCACGTCAGAGAACTCCAGCGACTGCATAGCGCCCGGCATGAGCAGGCCGTGCGCCGCCGCATCGCCGGCTGTGCGCGTCACCAAACTCAGGTCGTACATCGTTGTCTCATCACTACTGCCTTTATCACTCAGTGTGCCATGAGAGTCGGCCACGATGTCGCCGTCAGCAGAGACAGCTCGCAACATGGTCGCAGTGCGCGCTGGGGAATGCGCTCTCGAAGGGGAGCTAAGAGAGAAGGTCGGCTGACATCACGATGGTTCCACAGGAGCATGTTTGGCAATAGCACACCAATCTATGCCCGCAGCTGCGCTTCAAGCGCCATGCGCTCCGCAACAACATCGGCCAGAGTCTCGAGGCTAGTGGCCTCAGCCGCAGCGACAGCCGCCACATGCGCAGCCTCGTCTGCTGCCGCTCGCAAACTGATAGCCTTCACTTTCACATCGTACAGCGCTGCATCGCCTGCGTCCACGGAAGTGACCGCAGATTCCGCAGCGACAGCGGCGGCGTCGGCAGACGCTGCGAATGCGCGCGCCTGCTCTGCCTTCGCTCTGGCAGCCTCAGCTGCAGCGCGGGCACGAACAAGGTCAGCTGCGATGACGCTTGCTGACGGGAGTTGTACCTTCGGCGGAGGTGCGGGCGGCGGTGTAACCGGTGGCGATGGTGCTTGTGTAACCAACTGTGCAGCTAACCGAGAGGCCTCATCTTCGAGTTGGCGAATCGCTCTATCCCGCTCCGCTGCGAGCTCCGCCTCCGCTTCTGCCAGCATGCGTGCTTGCCAATCATCCAGCGCAGGGGCAGGAGAAGGAGCAGGAGCGGGTGGCGGCACAGCGATGGGTGGTGCAGCCACCACAGCTGGTGCGGGTGGAGTCACCGGCGCGCGGTCGCGTGCGATCTCCGCTCGCATGCGCGCCATGACATCACCAGCATCAGTTGTCGATGACGGGGTGGCATCTGCTGCGCCAGACGCCTCCTCCTCGACCTCCAGCACTGGGTCTGCGACACTGCGCTCTGCTGGCGGCGCTGAACGCGGGGCAGTCGTCATGCCCAGCGCCTGCGGTCGACCACTAGCCGCCCACGTGCGCGCTGTATCCAGAATCTGCGCCCGCTCACTGGGGCTCATCCCCGCTGGCGATGAGAACAGCTCTGGGCTCTCGATGCGCGGCACTTTCACGTTAGCACCACCCACCGGACTTCCGAAAATGCTGCCCCCACGTCGTCGCTGCGCTACACGAGCCAGAGCTTCAGCGGAGGCGGCATCAGCAGCTTTGCGCTTAGCCTCGGCATCGGCGCTGTCTTGAGCAGCGCGCTGCGCAGCGAAGCCTAGCGCACGCATGTCTTCAGCAGCAGCTGCAGCGCGTCCGGGTCGTGATTGAGCAGATGTAAGGCCTGGCCATCGCAGCCCCTTGGACGTATTGGTATTTGCTGCCTTCTCGGTTGTGCTGTCCCTCTGCCCGTCGGGCTGCATGCGGGCCAGATCCTCGGTGCCGAGACGACCACCCCACGAGTAGCGCTGCGGCCTGCGTGCTGGAGGAGGCACGCCCACGACCTCAGGAGCAGGCCATGTGGGAAGCAGTCCGTCTCCGCCAACCACGCCATCCCCGCCACTGGACGGCGGCGTCTGCAGCGCGCCAGCGCTGATAGCAGGCAGAAGACCCGCATTCACGGACTCCTCGCGCTCGCGGCTTGCTCGCCACCAGGAGGTTGCGGCGGCGGCAAACAACGCCGTTGCCAGGCCCACCAGCACTGCGTCTGCTGGCGCGCTCCATCCCCGGCCTGCAGGTGGAGCGACCGGGCTAGAGGCCACTGCCGCGGCAGTCGGTCCTCCAGGGGACACCGCTGGTGCAACTACCAGTACCCGCAACCCTTCCTGAGGCCGTCTCGCGTCCAGCCTCGGGTTCAGGCGCAGCAGCTCCTTCGTTGTGAGCCCGTACTGCTGTGCAATCGCCCGCACAGTCTCGCCTGCAGTCACCGTGTGCCACAGCGCGTCCACACCCCCCAGTTCAGACAGGGGCACACGCGCGACACTGGCGCCTCCACCACTCGTGCTCTTCGCACACGGCGTGCATGTCTGCCGCCCACGCACACGTGCGTGTCGTGCACCACCGCGCCGTGGTGCGTGCACAGCGCCAAAAGGAGCGAGCAGTGAACCATGGTTGCGAAGGCCTGGAATGCCACTCGCAGCCGCGCTCTGCGCCGCTGGCGCGCCAGCTGCTGCGGCGAGTCCCATGTTTGCGCTGTGAGGCGCGCGCTTGGGCGAGTCCCGGTGATCTCTGGTGACGTGGCATTGAGTTGCACAGTCGCCAAGTCCTTTCTGCGAGACAGACATCGCGTGTGAGCAACAAGAGCCTCTCGTGTGCGCAAGGACAGCATGTCGGACCGGCGGAAGTGCGTGTGCGCTGCTTGCGCGTGCTGCGTCTCTCGTTCGGGTGGGACTGACCCGATTCAAACGGCTACCGCCCCGGCTCACCGCGCCGCAGGTCCGTGTTCGGCGGCTTCGCGCCACCACCGGCTGTGGCAGACCCCTTCCCACGGCCTCGCGCACCGCTGGCGCCTGTGCAGGTGCGGCTGGCGCACGTACCAACCTGCAGCTGTCACCCTCAACACTGGACGCTCGCCTCCACCCGCGAGCACTCACTCCACCACGCGCGCCCGCGCAGCAGCCACCACAAGTGTTCCCCACACCCGCCATGAAGCAGGGACCCACTGCACGAGGTCCGTGTGCGCTCCTTCACCTGCTTTGCACACGTCTGCACACACGCCCGCTCACACGCCCGCGGACGCCAGCGGCCTCCGAGGTGTTCGTCACCCAGGACGGGTTCAGATACAAGCGGCGTAAGCGCGAGGCTGAGCCCCAGGCGCGTGCACCGGCCTCGCGTGCGCTTCCACCAACAGTGCAAGGTCGGTC
>Ga0164296_1005375_pt1 | contig 11249 bp, 8 predicted proteins | sample GEODES057metaG_FD_113533 | JGI IMG/M metagenome (GOLD analysis project Ga0164296, IMG submission 113533) | Dystrophic lake water microbial communities from Trout Bog Lake, Wisconsin, USA - GEODES057 metaG | ecosystem: Environmental > Aquatic > Freshwater > Lake | place: USA: Trout Bog Lake... | reverse complement strand
CGCAGTATTGGACGAAGAAGACGCAAACGGGGACTCGTAAGGAGCTGCACGACAAGTTCCTGGAGACGTACGTGGACGAGCCCGTGGAGGAGAAGGAGGTGAAGGAGAAGGCGCCCGTGGTGCGGATGACGGCGGAGGAGAAGGAGCAGCAGAAGGAGGAGAAGAAGGCGGCTGCGCTGAAGGCCAAGGAGGAGAAGGCGTTGCAGGCTGCGAAGGAGAAGGCGGAGAAGAAGGAGAAGGCGGAAGCGGAGAAGGCGGCGAAGAAGGAGGCGGCGGCGAAGGAGAAAGAGGAGAAGAAAAAGGAGAAGGAGGCCAAGAAGGAACCGAAGGCGAAGGAGGCCAAGGAGGCCAAGGAACCGAAGGAGGCCAAGGAACCGAAGGAGGCCAAGAAGGAAGTCAAGAAGGAAGCCAAAGAGGAAACCCCAGTGAAGCCAAAGGCGCCCGAAGCGCCAAAGGCGCCCGTGAAGCCGAAGCGGGTTGCAACGGTGTGGACCTGCGAAAACGATGGGTTGCTGCACCCGTGGCAGTTCAAGGGCAGGGAGTACCTGCGCAACTATGACAACGAAGTATGGCACCAAAACGAGGATGGAGATATGGCTGATTGGTGCGGAGTGTACCTGGTGGCGGAGGATCGGATTGACGATAGCGCGGCGGAGCCGATGTTCGAATAGGGGGACGCAAGCCTCCCCCTTGCCCCCTGTCTCGAGAGAAAGCCCAAAATAAAAAGAGGAAAGCCCAAAATAAAAAGAGGAAAGCCCAAAATAAAAAGAAAAAGAGTAAAGCCCCAAAACAAAATAAAAACACAAAAAGCAAGAAAGAAAAATAAAAAATTTTTCATGTGCGGTGAGTGCAATTTTTTTTGGGATCTAGCATCCAAAATTGATGCGACCGCGGAGGGAAATAGGAGGTAACCACGATTAACAAGTTCCAACAAGTTCCAACAAGTTCCAACAAGTTCCAACAAGTTCCAACAAGTTCCAACAAGTTCCAACAAGTTCCAACAAGTTTAACAAGTTATACCCCTATTGTAAACCCATCACCTGCAATGTATGTCTTCGAAGCCCCCACAAATCCCGAAGCGGTGTTTCAAACACGTAAACATACTTCGCAAGCATCGCATCCCGCCTTCCAATCGCTCAGGCACTGGGACGCGGAATGGCGCGGCAGCTCCTTAACGAAAGCGGCCATCTATGGAGGAATCCTGTGTGCGCCGCATGAACAAGAGATCTACTATGCATTAGTCCAAGGGCGTCACACAGGAAAGTGGTCGTTTCCAAAGGGACATGCGGATGAAGGTGAACAGCCTCTGCAGTGCGCGCTAAGGGAGATCGAAGAGGAGACGGGGCTCCGCGCCTTAACACAGAGTCTACTAAGTGGCCCAATAGGATATGGATATTACTTCTTGTTTATCTTACCGAACATGATTCCCTTGATACCAATGGATACCAAGGAAATTATGAATACCGCGTGGGTGACAGTGGAACAGATGCGTACCATGAATGTGAATGCAGACGTGCATAGCTTTTTACGATCGTAGCACTTATAACATCGTAACAACGAAGTAGCGGGCCGCCGAAGGCGGCCAACGCCCATCTTTTTTCATCTAGGTAGAGGTAGCAGGATGATCAACGTGAAGACCGATGAGATATACGGAAAGAACCCAGTAACGTCTGCGACCGATATGCGCACGCATCTAGTGAACATCGATTCCAGGTTTCGTCAGACGCAAGTGGAACCACCAACGGATTTCCTGTATCGGTTTGCGCATCCATATAAGAACGTGATTAAAGCGAGGGTGGCATCGGTGGAGATTCCTATGGCGTTTTATACGTTTTCCAGGGCGAAGAAGAATACGATGTTTCGGATCGACACCATGGATTACACGGGTACAAGACAGTTCATCACAGTAGAGATACCAGAGGGGGATTACAGCCCTGACTGTCTCATCCAGGCGATACAGGATCAGCTGAACCGTATCAAGGACACGTATGGCATCTTTTTTCGTATCCAGCTGAATCCCGTGTCGCGAAAGGTGTCCATCGCGTGCGATGGCTCTGGGCCACCTAAAGACCCTTTAAGCCCCCTAAGCCCCCTGGGACCAACTCACGCCCCCGTGACGTTCGGCCTGACGTTTGTGATGGTAGGCACGGAGAACCGCCAATACGATTTCGGCTTAGGATACTACTTAGGATTCATCAAACATACCTACGAAGTCAACGCCGCGACTTGCTTCCAAGTAGAATCGGAATCGCTGATCCACACAGAAGGCGACAGTTATTTCTTATTAGCCATCGATGATTTTTACACAGTCGAACACAAGACAAATGACAGCTATGTACAGTGTTTGGCGAAGATCCTCATAAAACAGCATCAGCACAAGATTATCTTCGATGATGGCTACACGGTCTTATCGAATGAAATTGTCTTTGCACAGCCGATCGACTTAAAACAAGTGAGGGTTCGCTTATTGGATGCCTATGGAGAACCGCTGGATATTCATCATCAGAATCTGTCGATCTCTCTGGAAATCAAGGAGCTGATGAATGTCCAGCTGTATGACAGTTATCGAACACAGACGTGGACCAAAACGGAACCTCAAGCGGGTGTCAGAGGACAGAACGGACCGTGGTCCGAGTCAGGACCGAGAAAGGTGCAGCATACCAGTGGATCGGCAAATGCGATAGCGTATCCAGCAAGAAATTTCAACTGATTGAGGAGACGCTCCGCGTCCCCTCGACCCCTCGCTGGTAAAGCCGCCCTTTGGGCGGCGTGTGTTTTATTAGAAAGTGTTTCTTAGGAAGTATTTCTTAGGAGACAGAAAACTGTAAAAAGACAGAAAACTGTAAAAAGACAGAAAACTGTAAAAAGACAGAAAACTGTAAAAAGACAGAAAACTGTAAATATGTAAAATACAGTCTACAAAGTTTATTCCCAAAAAAATTCTCGGCCAGGAATCGAAGTCTGGCTACCTTTTGGAAATCGCATAAATAATAAAAGACAGAAAACATGTTCATAAAACATTTTTCCTGCGTTTTAGAAAGTATCAAAATATAGTTCAAAGGGAAATCCACTATGCACACTCTGTAGGGAATATGCACTTATTGCAGAGGAATCTCGCTGTGAATCGACAGACAGTCTGCAGAGGAATCTTGCTGTGAATCTTACAAAGAAAGTGGTGTGAGACTGTAATCTATATCTTGCAGAGGAATCTTGCAGAGGAATCTCGCTGTGAATCGACAGACAGTCTGCAGAGGAATCTTGCAGAGGAATCTCGCTGTGAATCTTAGAGAGAAAGTAGTGTGAGACTGTAATCGATATCTTGCAGAGGAATCTGACTGTGAATCTTAGAGAGAAAGTGGTGTGAGACTGTAATCTATATCTTACTGTGAATTCTACAGAGAAAGTGGTGTGAGACTGTAATCTATATCTTACTGTGAATTCTACAGAGAAAGTGGTGTGAGACTGTAATCGATATCTTGCTGTGAATTCTACAGAGGAATCTTGCTGTGAATCGACAGACAGTCTGCAGAGGAATCTGGCTGTGAATCATATAGAGAAAGTGGTGTAAGACTGTAATCTATATCTTATTGTGAATTCTACTGAGAAAGTGGTGTGAGACTGTAATCGATATCTTGCTGTGAATTCTACTGAGAAAGTGGTGTGAGACTGTAATCGATATCTTGCTGTGAATTCTACTGTGAATCTTGCAGAGGAATCGACAGAGGAATCTCCATGGCTCGCTTCGCTCGCAGGAATCTGGCTGTGACTCCACAGAGAAACAGACTGTAATCGACAGTGTATACAATATAGCCTACAGTATCTCTACTGAGAATCCCCTACGTATAGAAACGACAGTAGATCTGCTGTGAAATCGCCGAGTGATCTGCTGTCAAACAAGACACAGTCTGCTGTGAAAACCCCAGCGCGGACGCGAAAAAATTGAACTCTCAGACCCGTCTTCAAGAAAGGCAGCTCCCAACGAACATCATCGAATCTACTATGTCATCCGCTACTTATTCAAAGGGACCCAACGGCGCCCTTGGCGCCTCCGATTTCAGCGAGCAAACCTCCAATAACTTCTTCCTGTGGCTGGACTACGATAAGGCCACAGGCGAATCCGTGGCCACGTACCTGCCCATGGAGTATTACCAGCAAGTGCAAGATATTTACTCGCACTACCATGCAACCAAAGAACACCCGTTCCAGTTCACCTTGGATTCCACGCAGATCAATCACGATTCGGTGAAGTTTATGGTGAAAGAAGTAAGTTATAATAAACTTCAGCGAATCGAATTCGTGCAATGCCTGGGTAAACTCGACCTACCGAGTGAATTCACCAAGCTAACCCTGGACGCCGACACGACGAAGGACATGATGACACTGCTGAGTAAGGGTGGAATCACGCGCTACGTGGAACAGGTGGTGAAGGGACCACGATTGGTAGAAATGGACTTCTGAAGCACTTTTTAAAAAAAAGTGCCCAAAAACACAGAAGCAACACAGAAAAATATATAAAAAAAAACAAAAAAGAGAAACACAGCCTCTTTTTTGTTTTATTGTGATTTATAACAATAAATAACCTCGCAATGTTAGCTTAAGTCAACCCCACGAATAACACAGTAAATGTCCATCAGCTTCGATCATCTCCTCATCAAACACAGCTGCGACATCAAGGGTCCGCTCAAAGAACAGATTGCGTCAGGCCCCTTTCTTACCAATGGCCACTTCTATCTTTTAACCGCGGACCGAACCTTTCACTACGAAGCGATCCAGACAGGCAATTACGAGAAATACACCCAATACATCCAAGAAGCCCGAGACAAAACGCACACGGCCGAGAAGTTCAAAGCCCTGGTCGATGACTTTATGGAGGAAAAAGCGGAGAAGATCGTGGCCAATATTTATGGCCATACACGGAAGTATTGGGTACAGGACGGCAACCATCGCCTCGCCATCTACAAAGCCAAACAACTGTGGGGCAACGCCGTCCCGCTCAGCAAATTACAGCTGCATTACTACCCAGACGTCCAAGAGATCCTGAAGACAGCCCTGAAGAAAACCGTGGCGGACAAGCATGCGAATGGCTGGCACAATCGTACCGAGTATGGCTATCACAGCTTCCATATCCAAACCATTGACATCGAGGGACAGCGGAATCCTGTGCAACGCTTCGAAAAGATCAAACCGTACTACGATTTCACAGGCAAAACCGTCCTGGACTTGGGCTGTAACACGGGAGGAATGCTGTTTCATATCCCAGAGATCAAACGCGGGGTAGGCATCGATTTTGACGAACGCTGTATTCAGAGCTGTCATGTGTGGAAAGACTGGCTGATGTTCACCGCCCATTATTCGTTTCATCAGATGGACTTGAATCAATTCACTACGAAGACGTGGCTGGCAGAACACAACCTCCAGACAGATATCATCTTTTTACTGTCGATTGGCTCCTGGGTTTCTAACTGGCGACAATTGTATACGTCGTGTTTTGAATGCGCACCGTATTTGCTGTTAGAAACCAACAACGATAAAGAGGGTGCTCCACAGCTGGAACTATTCAAACAATTAGGAGGGACGATTACGTGTGTGGCGGAGAACTCAGATGATGATATGACGGGGAATGTGGGGAGGAAGACGTATTTGGTGAGGACGGTGCAGCCGTCGCGGTGATTTTGACGGGCGCTATCAGCGCCACCTCCATTACTGGACCGCTTGCCACCACATCTACTCTTGGAGTAGTACAAGTCGGCAGCGGGTTAACAGTTAGCAGTGGAACCATCACACGTGGTTATGCACATTTCTATGGATATTATAATTATGTAGGCAGTGCTCTGAGTAATCTTACAATAAATTGGATATCAGGGTCCTCTGTTGGAGTCTCTTATTCTTCTCCCAATATTACACCAAATTCATTATCTGGATATTATAAAATAATGGTATGTGTCTCAAATACAGGAGGCAATTCGAGTGTGTATACAATTAATAAAAATGGTACTCCCATTACAGGTGCACAAAATCAATCTCAAAATGTAGGTGGAACGGATAATCCTGTTAGTTTGTGTGCAGTAGTGTCTATGAATGGTACATCCGATTATATTACAGTGGTTAGTGCATCCTATGGAGTATACTATGGCCAGATTGTGGTAGAGTATATTGGCGGATCTTAATGAAGTAATGCAAAGTTAATACCTTTACCTGATCCTATTGCATAAGCTAGAGATGTACATGTTTGGAACGCTCCATTATTACAGTAAAAATCAATAATCTGTCCTGCAGTCAAATATACAATTTCAGTGAATGTTAGTTGACTATAGGCTCCTAATCCAGTTTGATATGGATTATAATAGGTACCATTAATGCGGAGAAGAGCTGTATTAAATGAACCGCTAGATGCAGTGCAGTCAAATGTACATATATATACGCCAGAAATAGGAACAGTCAACTGTCCAGATGAGGTTGTATTAATAAATGTACCTGCTATATTGGTATTATTAATTGAATTTGTTAATCCAGAGCTACCAATAATTGTAGGAGAGTTTTGTACTGCATTCCAGTTAAAATGCCAAACAAAATATGGCATGGTAATGGTTCCACTGCTAACTGTTAACCCGCTGCCGACTTGTACTACTCCAAGAGTAGATGTGGTGGCAAGCGGTCCAGTAATGGAGGTGGCGCTGATAGCGCCCGTCACCGTCACACCCGTGCTCGTCGTCGCCAGCTTCGTCGCCCCACCATACTGCAAATTCACCCCAGCCGTCCCATTCAGCGACAGCGCGCTGGAAGCAACCGATGTCGTCAGCACAGGATTCGCAGTACCTGCCGAGTCGCTATAGGAAATACCGCCACCGAGGAAGATGTACACATCCCACAAGCCGATACTAGTCCCGTTGGACAAGAGAATGCCTTTAATGTGTGCGCCAGGCAGAGCCGAATACAGCAGCGAACCACCAGCGTAATTGTAAATCGACACGGTGGCCGAGCTGTTATTATTGAGGTTGTAGACTGCGCCAACAGGTAAAAGGGTGGCATTGGGCAAATAGACAGACTGTGCCAAGGTGCCATTGATGATAATATTGGGAGTAGACGTGACAGTCATTTGAATCGGGGTAGCAGATGCGGTATAGGCGGTGGAACCATTTACCGCCTGATTGACATAGGCGGTGGTGGCCACATCGGTGGTGTTACTGAGGAGGGTGGGTGTGGGCGCATAGATGTGCGGAGCGGAAAGGGAGACACTGGTGGAATTGTTGAGGGTGCTGACGGTGAAGGTGGGATTGGTGGCGGATTGGAGGGCGAGGAAGTTGACTGCCATGGGGGGACACTCTCTTTTTGCTGCGCAAAAAGAATCGCATGCTTCGCGAACCCCTCGCCCCCTGGTTGTTAATGTCCCCCCTTCGGGGGGACGCTTTGTTTTATTAGAACGCGGATTGTGGGAGGTTACAAGGGATCTCGGTGCCGCCGAAGGCGGCACGGCGCGGCCTCGCCCATCGATTATAATAGGATGTATATACAAATGTCACCTATCCGTCCCCTACGAGACGTTCCAGTGCCCTGTGTTCCTGTCTCACCGTTTCTTAGTGCCTACCTGCCTTCCCATCTCATTACCGCGCCCTCCGTCGAAATCACCCCCATTGAAGATCCGAACCGTGATAACAGGCCGTGGGTGGAAGGTCCTGTACCCCATGTTCAAGTCTCTCCTTTTATGACGTCACTCACATCCAATATATTGATAGATACACAGGCTTATCGCAGAGGTAATGCAAATAACACCAAAAGCAATAACGGAAGACCTTTGGAATGTGGCTGCTGAATCTAAACGGAAATAAAGTATAGATAGATAACAGGGATGTCGGCGGAAGTATCGACAGATGGAGCCCTATCCGCTGAAAATGCGCCTGTTAAAAATCTTAAATCTAATCGATACTATTATAGACATCGCGAAGAGATATTAGAAAAGAAACGTCTACAACGAATGGAAAATCCTGAGTATAGAGCAAAGCTGGAAGCAAAAAAAGCAGAAAAGAAAGCAGCGGATGATGCAAGGATAGCCAAAGAAGAAATAAAGAAAGCTAAACTTGCAGAGAAGCTTACAAAAGTAGTAGAGAGAGAGCAGCAACGCATTGCAAAGGTCAGAGAGCGAGAGATAGCCGAGGAGGCTAAAAAAGAGGAGCGTCGTCGCGCGAAGGCCACAGAGCTCGGCGTAGCGATTCCTTCCGGTAAAAATAATCCTTCAAAAATATGCGATTAGAACCTAAAATATTTTCACCCGACACACTTAGTAGAGAATGAGTCGCTCATCTGTAGTAAGTGCAACAACTATCCACGAAGTAGATCACTGTACCTCTTCTGTACATGCTAAGACCCATGAAAGAGTTCAATTATATGACCGCACATTAATGAATCTGTTATGGACCAATCGAAAGAAACTCTTCGACGAACGTGACAAGTCTCAATTGTCCCTTCTTAAGACGTTATATGATGGACGCATGAAGGGTCAACAGCTGGGAAAACGAGTGATTACCTATAAGTTGTCTTCCAGTTCTCCTGGAAAACTTGGGTATGGTCGATATTATGGCGGTGATGGCTCATTGGAGACGCTCGAGCAGGATATTCGTGCTACGCTATGCTCAGAACTATACACCGATCTCGACATGGTGAACTGTCATCCTACACTTATTGTGCAATATGCCAAGCGTTATTTTGATTTAGATATGCCTTATTTGAAGGGATATGTCGATAATCGTCAAGGGTTTTTTAAGAAAATGTATGATGAGTTCGATTTGGAAGAGGCTGTGGTGAAGAATGCGATCATTATTATTCTGTATAATGGGGCTGTGAAGGTGAATCATCGCGACAGCGTCGATTTTGTGCATCAGAATACGCTTCCTCGCGACATGGTGGAGATGAAAAAAGAAATGAAACAACTGTGTAAAATGATTATTAAAAAGAATGAGCACAATGAACTCTATAAATATTACCTTCGACAAGACAATAATGTTCAGGGTTCATTTATGGCGCTTCTCATCCAGACAGAAGAGCGGTACTGTTTGGATGCCATGGTGGAATTTCTGGAAGAGCTGGAGTTTCAAATTGATGTTCTCGCATATGATGGATGCATGATTCGTGGAAAAAACGCAATAGACGAAGCAGCCATTGCAAAGACAGAAAAGCAAATAGAGGCGACAACAGGTTACAAACTTAAATTAAAAGTTAAACCGATGATTCCTATTTCTTTCGAAGAAGATACAAAAAATGAAAAGATCATTCCAAGCGATGTCATTGTTGATGATAAATATGCATGCGAAGTATTTGTACAAGTGATGGGCGATAGTATTGTAAAACAAGATGGAATCATATACGCGTATAATGACAAAATAGGAATGTGGGATACTGGTAAGTCTGCGATTATTTCAGCGATTTATAATGTTGCAGATATGTTAATTTTTAAACAAAAAACGGAAGATAATAAAATACGAGTCTTTAATTATGGAGGTGTTTCACGTAACATCAATAATATGTTATCCTTTCTGGATGCTCTGGTTCCTTCTTCAAACTTCATTAAACAGAATATTAAAAAATCCCTAAAATATCTTCTATTCGAAGATGGGATATATGACATTAAAAACAGAGCGTTTACAGTTGGTTTTGATAAAACAAAAGTGTTTTTGGGAAGAATCGAGAAGAAATTTACAGACCGCGATGCTGTCAATGATGATATTTATCATGAGTTAAATCAAGCATTATTTGAGAATCCATTTCAGAATAAAAAAGTAGGAGATTATTATAAGAATCGATTGGCACGTGGAATCGCGGGTGATATCGAAGACAAGAAATTTTATTTTTTATTAGGCGATACAAATTGTGGAAAAGGTACAATTACAACGGGCATGTCAAATACATTTGATAATTATGTCGACGAATGGAATATTAATAATTTAAAATACAATCCTCGAAACAGTGACGATGAAGCAAAGAAAATGGCATGGGTGAAACCCTTTATCTATAAACGCTGTGCATTTAGCAACGAAGGAAGAATGGATCGCACTTCGTTAGATGGCAATTTAATTAAAACGCTATCAGGAGGTGGCGATAGTATTAAATCACGATGCAATTTTAAAGATGAAACCAAGGAGAAATTTCTGTGTACCATGTTTTCATTTGGAAATGATATATCACCCATTGCTCCACTTGATGGAGGATTAAAAGATAGATTGAGATACATACGTTTCGATAAACATTTTGTTAATAAGCCAATGGAAGAATGTGCTGAAAATGAAATGCCTGCTGATCCTGCTATTAAAAATAAATTAGAAACGGCAGAGTACCAAGCTGCATTATTTTGGATTATCATGGATGCATATGGTCCAATGTTAGCTGAACCCGCGGAAGTGATTGAAGAGACAAATGAGTATGTTCCACTCGAAGAGGATATTATTAAAACGCATCTGGAGGATAAGTATGAAATAACTCACAAATCAGAGGATTCAGTTAGTGCAAGGGAGCTAATTAACTATTTACAGGAGAAACGATTAAATATCAGTGATCATAAAATAGGTAGAGAGCTAAAAAAACTGGGGCTTCTGTGCATTTGTAAAACGATTAATACAAAATCTGTTAAAATATATACTGGAATTAAAGAAACACCCATATAGTTCTCATTTTATAAAAATTACCGAATTACCGATTACCGATACGAAAAGTAAGTTGTTGCAAAAGGACCCCTATTTTCGTCCCGCCTAAATCGGCGGGACCCGCCGTTTTTTAGACGACAAAAACGAATGATTAAAAATCGATTTTAAATAGAAAAAATGGATTTTTAATAAAAAAAACGGCGGGACGTTTTTACGACTATTTTGTAGAATAGGCTCTGTACCAATCGGTAATCGGTAATTCGGTAATTTCTGAAAAGAGGACTTAAAGAAACCGACCCCTACCCTACAACCTATTTTTTGTATTACTTTTTAATTTTTTTGTAATTTTAATCCATTTAGGTGTAGGGTTGGAAAAAAAGGTGTAGGGTAGGTGTAGGGTTGAAATACAACCCTACAACCTATTTTTGTGTTACAATTCTATATATTCCCTATTATTTATCCATTTAGGTGTAGGGTTGTAAAAAAAAAAAAATATTAAAAAAAAAAACAAAAATTTTTTTTTTTATAAGAGAGAGTAGAACCCAACCCTACACCACTCCTCTGTTTTTACAAAAAAAAGAGAGAGTGTAATATGTATAACGACAAAAAAGTTGGTGT
>Ga0164296_1005374_pt1 | contig 11251 bp, 9 predicted proteins | sample GEODES057metaG_FD_113533 | JGI IMG/M metagenome (GOLD analysis project Ga0164296, IMG submission 113533) | Dystrophic lake water microbial communities from Trout Bog Lake, Wisconsin, USA - GEODES057 metaG | ecosystem: Environmental > Aquatic > Freshwater > Lake | place: USA: Trout Bog Lake... | reverse complement strand
TTGAATGATTTATCGTAACGGTTACGTCTTTCTCGGATTATACTTTCGTTTTTCATGTTCGGTTATATGGTTTTTATAACCTAAACCCTGTCCGTTAATTCGGGGTAACCTCAATTGTGTGCACTATATTCTCTATTAAGTATGACGGGTTAATCGAAAATATATTACTTTTGTAAACGAATGATATGCGATTCATGCAGTAATTATTTTTATTAAATTTGTATGTGCTAAAGAAGTGTGCTGCACATAAAGTTATTATAGAGATTTTATAATCAAAACTTACCGTGGGGAACAATGTGGCGCCTATGGCAATTTGAAATAGAAGTATTCCATTGTCACCACGCATTCCTTTATATAATGCCATAATTATTGATGCAAAGTATATTATTATATAAATATTGGATAGTATTTTTAAAGTATTTATGTCAATACTAGTATAGTTTGATATAAGTTTTATATATGAGTATAAAGATATATTAGCAATCCATATGCTTGGGTTTGCTGCATATTGTGTTAATGTATATAAGTATTCTTTTAAAAATGAAAATCCCAAACAGAATAGAAGTAAAATATTAATTATTCCGATATATATTAATCTTTTGCTGTTTTTTATCCATCCATCTGAAGGTGTAATATATCCAATTATAAATAATAAAGGATATAACTTTAAGTGAACTGAAATTGAGAATAATAAATATGATATAAATATTATTATATTATTTTTTGAATCTTTAAGAGCTAGACCCAGCATACATAGTAATAGTGTTTGTATATTCCATTGACCTCTTTCTAGTTCAAAACGCATTCCATAACTAGTAAAACCTGTTATGAGTATTAACAATGCAGTTGGTGATTCTAATAAATTGCATTTCCAAAACTTTGGAAATATAAAACCAATTAATACATAGCTAATAATTATAGTTAAAAATGATAACCAACGTAATGTATTAAAATCAAAGAACGATAAAGGACTATATATTAATACAAATAACGGTGAGTATACAAATGGAACACCAACAATTTTACCAGCATGTAGTGTTTGAATTGCATATTTCGCACTAACGTATAAATCATTGCATGGTGGTGTCATGGTTAGCATGTCAACTGGAAATCGCATTGAATTAGCTCCTGCAAAGTATGTGTATCTTATATATAAAAATATATAGCTTAATAAGTATCCAATTAATGCTAATATAAAAATTTGATTTTGATTAATTTTCTCGTTCTTATAATTCATTATATAAAAATATTTAATTTATATTTTATTTCAATATTATTTAATATTATTGTGTTAATTAATTCCATAAATATGTATTAAAATACATACCTTTTTTAGTCTATTAATAATAAATATCATCATTGGGTGTCTTGACCTTATTAATTACTTTACCTATCTATGTTGAATGAAAGTAGTCATATTATGTGGAGGTAAAGGTACCCGTTTAAGACAAGAAACAGAATTCAGGCCGAAACCTATGATACCAATAGGTAGGTATCCTATACTTTGGCATATTATGAAAACTTATGCTTTCTATGGACATAATGAATTCATATTATGTTTAGGTTATAAAGGTGATATCATTAAGGATTACTTTAGAAATTATCTCTGGAATACATGTGATACTACATTTAAACTCTCCAGAGATACTCTAGTCCATTTTCATGACAGACATTCTGAAGAGGATTGGACTGTTACTTTGGCAGATACTGGCGAAAATTCTATGACTGCGTACCGTGTAAAACAAATTCAACGTTTCATACCTGAAGGAGATCCATTCCTACTTACATATGGAGATGGTTTGGCCACAATTGATATTAATAGATCAATTGTGGAACATAAAAATTCAGGAAAGGTTTGTTCTATTTCAGCAGTTCATCCAGCTGGTCGTTTTGGTTCGCTACGTATAGATGACGATGGTAGAATTAATAGGTTTAGTGAAAAGCCACAGTTTGAGGATTCATATGTTAATGGTGGTTACATGGTATGTGATTATCGGATGTTTGATTATTTGCCCCTTGATCCAGAAATTATGCTTGAACGCTCTCCTATGGATAATCTTGTAAAAGATCGACAACTTCATGCATATAAACATGAAGGTTTTTGGCAACCCATGGATACCTATCAGGAAACTGAATATCTAAATAAGTTATGGAACGAAAAAAGAGCTCCATGGATGGTATGGGATAAATAATATATGGCTTTTGCTGATACATATCGTTCAAAACGAGTTTTAGTAACAGGTCATACCGGCTTCAAAGGTTCATGGCTTACGCAGTGGCTTATTGAACTAGGAGCTCATGTAACTGGATATGCGTTATCTCCTCCAACAAGCCCTTCAATTTTTGAACAACTATATTTAGAATCTCAAATTAAGCATATCACTGGTGATGTTAGAGATCTTAACATGTTGAGAAATGTTATTTCTAGATCGCGTCCAGATTTTATTTTTCATTTAGCTGCACAACCATTAGTCAGATTGTCTTATGATCAGCCTGTAGAAACGTATTCCACTAATATTATGGGAACTGTTAATCTATTGGAAGCTGTTAGATTAGAAGCGATTCCATGTGTGGTTATTATTATAACAACTGACAAGTGCTATGAAAATAAGGAGTGGGTAAACAGTTACCGCGAAGATGATCCTGTGGGTGGGTATGATCCTTATAGTTCATCTAAAGGGGCAGTTGAATTGATTGTAGCTGCGTATAGAAAATCCTATTTTTCCGATTCTAAATTAAAGATATCAGTCGCTAGTGTGCGTGCAGGTAATGTTATAGGTGGTGGTGATTGGGCTTTAGATCGTATTGTACCTGACTGTGTAAGGTCTTTGCAAAAGGGAGATGCTATTCTAGTAAGAAATCAAACTTCTAAAAGACCATGGCAGCATGTATTGGAGCCACTAAGTGGTTATCTTTGGTTAGGAGCTTGTTTAGCAAATCCTCAACTATCCATTTTTTGTAATCACTTAGCTTCTTCATTTAATTTTGGTCCCGAATTAAGTTCAAATAAGACTGTTGCAGAGCTCGTTGACGAAATATTAAAGCATTGGCCAGGTAAGTGGTTAAATAAATGTGATACTAATGCACCACATGAAGCTAAACTTTTAAATTTAGCCACTGATAAGGCTTTTCATTTATTAGGCTGGAGACCCACTTGGAATTTTGAGAAGGCCGTAAAATTTACTGTCTATTGGTATCTTAATTCATCCGACAAGGTAGAGATAACAAAAAAACAAATTTTTGCCTACAATAGTGAAGCTAAAAGTCTATTAATTAAGTGGGCCGAATAATTCTTGAATTCGGAATTTCACACATCATAAAAAAAATGGCTACTAATCCTGCTGAGCTTAAAGCACAGATTTTAAAATTAACGCGTGAGTATTCATCTATAATTCATAAATCCAACAGACCTAGTGCAGAGGCTGCAGCTTCATTCTATCCAGGTGAAACAACTATACCTTATGCCGGACGAGTATTTAATGAGGATGAGGTAGAGGCAGCTGTCAGCTCTACATTGGATTTTTGGCTAACACTTGGACCAGAAGGCGAGGCTTTTGAAAAAGAATTTGCAGCTTATTTAGGTGTTAAGCATTCACTTTTAGTTAATTCAGGGTCTTCGGCTAATCTAATAGCATTATCATCACTCACAACTCATAAATTACCTCCACATAAGCGCCTCATGCGTGGTGATGAAGTGATTACAGTTGCCGCAGGATTCCCTACTACAGTGGCCCCTATAATACAACAAGGACTTGTGGCAGTATTTCTGGATAGTGATCCTGATACTGGTAACATTAGAACTGATTTATTAGAAGAGGCATATGTTCCAAGTAAAACTAAAGCTGTGATGATAGCTCATACTTTAGGAAACTCATTTAATTTAAGTGCAGTTCTAAGCTTTTGTAAGAAATATGACTTATGGTTGATTGAGGATAATTGCGACTCACTTGGCTCAACTTATTCAATGCCTATAGCTCTGGCTAAGTCGCTAGGAGTTACAGAAAATTCTCCTGGAATCCCTGAGAATGATGGTTTAATAACTAGGTATACTGGGACTTGGGGGGATTTATCAACGCAGTCTTTTTATCCACCCCATCATTTAACTATGGGTGAAGGAGGAGCGATAAATATAATATCCAAAGCAGCGCTTAAGTCATATGTTGAAAGTTTTAGAGATTGGGGAAGGGATTGTTGGTGCGCATCAGGTAAAGATAATAGTTGTAAAAATCGTTTTGGCTGGCAACTAGGCGAAATGCCTAAGGGTTACGATCATAAATATATATATAGTCATCTAGGTTATAATCTTAAGCCATTAGATATTCAGGCTGCTATTGGGCGTAAACAATTAAACAAGCTTAATTATTTTATTCATATTCGTAAACAAAATTGGAATAAGTTAAGAGCAGGACTCTCTGACTTAATGGAATTCTTTGATTTTTCTCTTCCCACTCACGCAATAAATTGGAATAAAGGCATATTTGTATGGGATATAACAGGTGCTCGATCAGACTGTTCTTGGTTTGGTTTTATGTTACGCGTTAAAAAATCAGCTCCATTTAATGCTAGAGATTTAGCTTCACATCTAGAGTCTTATAAAATTGGAAATCGTATGTTATTTGGGGGTAATCTGCTAAGACAGCCTGCATTCGTTCAACTAAAGAAAGACTACCCCGACTCAATTCGCGTAGTAGGTAAACTATCTGGAGCGGACGAATTGATGAATAGTGCAATATTTCTTGGTACATATCCTGGCCTTTCAGACGATATGATTAAATATGAAATACAAGTCATTTGTGATTATGTTAAAAAATTTAATTTATCTTAAGATTAATTGTCATTAAGTTGCATGGATAAAATAAACCCAATTTTAGATGCAGATATGAAATATGTTATTTCAGCAGATCTGCCTTGGGAGCGTTTTCGCAATAAAACTATATTAATAACTGGAGCGTCAGGTTTTCTTCCTGCTTATATGATTGAGACGCTCCTCTATTTGAATGATAAACGCAAATTATCATGTAAAGTTTTTGGTCTTGTTAGGAATCTAGAAAAAGCGAAGCTACGTTTTAAACGTTATCTGGGAAATTCTAATTTAGTATTAATATTAGGAGACGTATCTGAGAAGCAGTTGTGGAGTGAACGGTTTGATTATATTATTCATGCTGCCAGTCAGGCGAGTCCTAAGTACTATGGAGTTGATCCAGTAGGTACAATGGCAGCAAATTTACAAGGTTCTATTCATTTATTAAACTATGCTAAAGAGAGAGGATGTGATGGATTTTTATTTTTTAGTAGTGGAGATGTTTATGGTATGCCTAGAAATATACCTACTAAAGAGGCTGATTACGGTTATATAGAAATAAATGACGTAAGATCATGTTATTGTGAAAGTAAGCGTGCTGCCGAAACTCTTGGAGTTTGCTATGCTAAACAGTACGGGGTTCCATTTAAGACTGTTCGGCCTTCACACACTTACGGTCCTGGTATGGCTTTAGACGATGGTAGAGTCTTTGCAGATTTAGTTAGAGATGTTCTGCATGAAAATGATTTAATGCTTCATAGTGAAGGTACAGCAATTAGAACATTCTGTTATTTAAGTGATGCTACAGTAGGATTTTTTACAGTGCTACTTAAAGGAGCTATAGGATCTTCTTACAATCTAGGTAATCCTGATGGTGTATTGAGCATTAGAGAGCTTGCAGAAATTTTATCAAACCTTGGTTTAAAAAATAAATTGAACGTTAAGATATCTACTAAAAAACCAAACGAATATCTTACTAGTCCTGTATCGATTGTAATACCTAATGTAGATTTGTTAAATTCCTTAGGTTGGCATCCCAAAATAAGTCCAAAAGAAGGATTTGAACGTACTTTAAATTATTTCAGGTGGGAAATTGATAATAATTTATAATATTTGTAATTATTATTTTATAGTAATTTTTATAATATGACTCGAAAATTCTTAAGATAAAGTTTTTATTTATGAAAAAAATATCAATTGTAAGTCATTGTTATAATGAAGAGCTAAATTTGCCTATATTATTGGAATCGCTTCTCGAAATAACATCTCAAATAAATAACTACAACTGGGAATATATATTTATTGATAATTGTTCAAAGGATAAGACGGCTGATGTGTTAAGAGAACTTGCAGCTCAGAATAAGAACATTAAAGTAATTTTGAATACACGTAATTTTGGATATGTACGTTCTCCCTATTATGCTTTGTTGCAGACACATGGAGATGCTGTAATTGCACTAGCTTCTGATATGCAAGATCCCCCAAATTTAATTCCTAAGTTTATAGAGCAATGGGAGCAAGGATTTAAAGTGGTAGCAGGAATAAAGAGTGAGAGTGAAGAATCGCCTGTTTTTTTTCTAGCAAGGAAAATTTATTATAAAAGTGTAGCTAAGTTAAGTGATGTAGATCTCCTGACAAATTTTACGGGATTTGGTCTTTATGATAAAACTGTTATTGAACAATTAAGATCACTCAAGGATCCATATCCATATTTTCGAGGTATAATTTCAGAGCTTGGATATCCCGTTGCTAAGATTAAGTTCAAACAGCCATTAAGGAAAAGAGGTTTTTCGCAAAGTAATTTTTATATGTTGTATGATGTGGCAATGCTTGGATTTACTAATCATACTAAAGTACCTTTACGTGTAGCTACTGTGGCAGGTTTTATGTTTTCGATCTTATCATTTTTAATATCATTTATATATATAATTTTAAAATTGATCTTTTGGAAATCTTTCGTTTTGGGACAAGCTCCTTTAATTATAGGTATGTTTTTTATAGGATCATTGCAGATGTTTTTTATAGGTGTTCTTGGTGAGTATATAGGGGCTATACACACTAAGGTGTCTTCTAGGCCACTTGTGGTTGAAAGTGAGCGAATAAACTTTGATTAAGTAGATTCCCTTAGAGCTTGTTGTATCAAAGTTTATAAACTTTCTGACTTAATGTGCAAATTACCACCCATTTCATAACGCAATACTTCTCTAGGTAACAAAGGGGATAGGTCTTCAAGTGGCGGCGAGACTAGTTTGCCGTCACTTGATTTAGTTACCGATAGTTTAGGTGAAAATAGCTGCTCTGGATGAATAAATACTTCTATGATGCACGGCTTATTGTAGATTTGTATCTCTGGTAATGATAATTCAAATTCAGACCATGTTCTCATTTGCCAGGATTTAATATCGAAAGCTGTAGCTATTTTAGAATAATTAGGGCAACTTACTCCTGTTTCTTTATTAGTTCCTACATATTTACCGTTCAGTATGGCATTTTGTGTATGTTTTATCATCAAATATCCATCATTATTAAATATAAATATTTTTATAGGTAGTTGATGGTGTACTATAGTTTGCAGCTCTTGAAGGTTCATCATCATACCCCCGTCACAGTTTAGGCAAATTACTTCTCCGTTATCCGAAGCTAATGATGCACCAATAGCACCAGGTAATCCAAATCCCATTTCTCCCAATCCTTGAGAAGTAAGTAATCGTTGTCCTTTACTTAGGCTCAAAGCTTGGTGACCACTTAAAAGAGCTGTACCCATATCAGTTACTATAATTTGATTGGGTTTTAAATTTAAAGATAGTCGTCTCATAAATTCATAAGAATTAATAAAACCATCTTTATCTTTATGCTCTGTACTAACCCATGGATAATTATTTCTTATTTCATCACACCTAGATATCCAATCATGATTGATTGGAGGAATACTTTTGTTGCTTGATAATTTATTAAAAAATTCCCAAGCATCTGCATTTATTTTTTGAGTTATTCTTGAGGGATATTTGTTAAGTTCATTTTCATCGATATCTACCAATGATATATCTAAGGCGGTGCGTGCTAATTCTGTGATTTCATAGCCAACTTGAGGTATTGCCAATCTTGTTCCAATAGCTAAAATATAATCAGAGTTTTGTAAGATTAAATTGGCTGCACGTTGACCATATGTCCCAGCTCTTCCAAATATTAATTTATGATTGGACTCAACTAAATCTATAGCCGACCAACTAAGTAATGTAGGTATTCCAAGTTTGCTAATACGATCAGAAATGTTATATCTTACACCTGAACTAACTAGGCCAACCCCGAGCCAAAGTAGAGGCTTTTTTGCTTTGCGAATTAGTGCTAATGTTTTTTCGATTTCATTATTTAGATATATTTCTTTTTCTAAATTAGTATCTGGTGTTAGTCGTGGCGGTATAAAATGTTCCAATTCCTCATCTTCTACAAAGATTGATTGTACGTCCATTGGTATGTCTATCCAGCATGGACCAGGTCTTCCTGTGGTCGATAAGTACCAAGCTTTTTCTAATTCATATAAAACTTTAATAGGATTGGTTAGTTGTACACTATATTTAGTAATCTTACTAACAGTATGCACGCTATCGTATCCTTGTATTCCGTACATTCGTAAGGGTGGTGCAGATTTAATGTACCGTGTATTCTCTTGTCCTGATAATATAATACAAGGAATTGAATCAGCCCATGCTGAAAGTACGCCTGTTATAGCGTTGCTGGAGCCTGCTCCAGCTGTTACTAGAGCAAAAGATGGAACTCCTTTTACTTTCCAAAATGTTTGAACTGCCATTGTGCATGCTTGCTCATGATGGTTGCAAATAAGATTAATTTTAAATTCAGGTTTAAAAAAAGAATCAAATAAATGCGAATTTGCTGAACCTATAATTCCAAATCCATGAGTTACATTTTTTTTAAAAAAGAAATTAGCTACTAAATCACTTACTTTAGTTTTCATTATTTTTTAGATTCTTTGTGCCAATTAATTGTTCGTTCAATCGCTTTGATGAGTGGAACTGTTATAGAAACATCAAGATCTTTCATCGCATTATTTACATTAGGAACAAGCCTAGATTTAGATTGGTTTTGTTGGCCTACATTTGTCAAAATAGTTATATTAGGTTCAAATTGGTTTACAATTAATTCTGCAAAATCAATGAGTTTTATAGCTTCTGGATTTCCAACATTATATTTTTTTCTTGGTGATCCGTTTGCTAATGACGCTAAAACCCAAAAAGCGTAATCGCTGGCATACATAAAACTTCTTACAGTAGTTCCATCTCCCATGATTCGTATAGGTCCACCTAATAAGCTGTCACGGATAAAATCAGTTCCAGCCCATGGTAATTGCAGCGATAGATGTGGACCTATAAATGCGAATGGACGTAAAACTACTATTGGAAGCTTAAATTCGTTTAGATAAGCTTGCGCAAGAATTTCCGAGAATCTTTTAGACTCTGCATATACATTACCTACTTGATCACAAGAGATATTACCTGCGTAATCTTCTTCAATAGATTCTAATTCCCATGCTTGCTTACCGTAAATTAAAGATGAACTTAATAATACAAATTTATTTAAATTTTCTAATAAATTCGATGCTTTTAATATTTGCATAGTACCTAGACCAATAGTTTCAGCAACTGTATTTGGTGTTGATGCAGCTATGCGTCTATCTGATAATGATGCAGCATGAATAATATATTCAGTATTTTTTGGTATTTCAGATAAATATCTTACATCACCGTTTATATAAGTAATATAATTAAGGTTTTTAAATTTGATATGATTATTAGGGAAATTTTTAGCATTCCTACTGAATATCGTAACTCTTAAATTGAAATTGTATTTAGAGTTAAGTTCATAAATCATTTCTATTAACCATATACCGAGAAATCCCGTCCCGCCCGAAATAAAAATGTTTTTTCCTCTTAGTGCATCGAGTTTAGCATTTTGTTTTGATAAAACTTCAGCTACATCTGCTTCAACTATTTTTTGGGCGACATTCATGTTTTCTATTAATTTATATAGATCTATTTATATTTTAATGAAAGTATTGAAGCTACTTCTACGATTAGATCTTCTTGTCCCCCTACTGCATTTTTTAAACCAAGTTCTGTAAGAATATCTCTGGGATCTAGTTTGTATTTTTCCGCTATTCTTAATACTGGTTTTGAGAAACCAGAAAATACTCCAGCTAGTCCACTTACTATTGTAATGCTATCCGATTTAGGTAAATAGCCAGTAAAAAGACTTCCCGCTAAATCAGCAGCATCTAGGGCTTTATATAAGTTAATGTTTGTGGGATAGTTTAATTTCTTAACAAGTGCTGCTATTATTTCAATTGGTGCATTTCCAGCTCCTGCTCCAAATCCTTTAGCGGTACCGTCTAGAATTCTCGCACCTGCTTCTATAGCGCTAAGAGAGTTTGCTATACTAAGTCCTAGATTATTATGTGCATGAAATCCTACTGGAACTTCAAGTTTATCTACTAAGAGGGAAATTTTTTTAGATGTTTCATAAGGTGTATAAGAGCCTGCTGAATCCATTAATACAATACCTTGAGCTCCGTAAGATTGCATTTTTTTACATTCTTCAAGTAGAATTTCAGCTGACGCCATATGGCTCATCATTAGTACTCCCCAAGCTTCTTTTCCGGCAGAGCGTACAAAACTGATATGTCTTTGGGAAATGTCAGCTTCAGTGCAATGACATCCTATACGAAAAAGATCTACTCCAAGTTTTATTGCAGGTTCTATATCTCTTTGTAGTGTAGCAAATCCAGGTATTACATGTACGCTTAGTTTTGTATTTCTTAGTACGTTTTTAGCACTCTTTAGCATTTCTTCATCTGAAACTAAGCTTACACCAACTTGAAGAGAAGATGCACCTAGTCCATTTCCATGACCAACTTCTAGATAGTTAAAACCAGATTCTTCCGCAGCTTGAGCGTAAGTTTTAATCTGTTCTTCTGTTATTTTGTGGTTGTAGGCATGCGAGCCGTCGCGAAGGGTAGCATCGCAAATTGTTAGAGGAGAATTATTAGGCATAATCTTTAATATCGGTTTGCTATAGATTCTGCGAATGCAATAGCGGCACAATTAATTATATCTAAGTTACCTGCAAATTTCGGTAGATAGTCACCTAGTCCTTTTACGCGCACACTTGTAATCAACCTTCCATTTTCAATTGTGGGTTCAAGTATAAGTTCATAGCCTGGAATATATTTTTTAATAATTGTAACCATTTCGTTTACTTTTGCTCGAGTTTTCTGAATGTCAGGATTATTTACTGTTGCCATTACAGTAGTCTGCATGTGCACGTGTGGAACGGCTGGATTTAGAACAAGTATTGCTTTAGTTTTATTGCATCCCGTAAATTTTTTTATACCGTATTCAGTTGTTTTAATGTATTCATCCAAATTTAATCTGGTTG
>Ga0164296_1005370_pt1 | contig 11256 bp, 12 predicted proteins | sample GEODES057metaG_FD_113533 | JGI IMG/M metagenome (GOLD analysis project Ga0164296, IMG submission 113533) | Dystrophic lake water microbial communities from Trout Bog Lake, Wisconsin, USA - GEODES057 metaG | ecosystem: Environmental > Aquatic > Freshwater > Lake | place: USA: Trout Bog Lake... | reverse complement strand
AGGTGCAGAGGACCGACCTCGTAACCCTGTGCGCCGGAGTAAAACTGATTGCCCTCCTCGACCCAGTAGCAATTGCCGCCAAGACCTGGGTTGACACCAGAAGAAGCCAGGGACATACCCGATCCGTTAATAATGACTGGCACGCCGGTGGTGTTTGGCACCATCCAGTTGTTCGATGCAGCAAGCATCAGTACGTTGCTGGTCACGTTCACGTTTGCCGTGTTGGAACTGAAGTTCCACATGGAGTTCAGCTGGGCAGATGCCGAGCCAGCTGGGTTAATGTAGCACCACACCAGCTCCTTCACTGGGTGGTTGAAGCTCAGACGGACGAGCTGGATAGAGCCCTCGGACGAGGCAATCGTGGAGGTGCTCGTCAGCTGGTCACCACCAGTGTGCTGCACCTGCTCGATCAGGTACTCGTGGCCCTTCTGGGCGAAACGGCGACGCTCCTCCGTGTCCAGGTACACGTAGTTGGCCCAGACCTCGAAAGCGTTGGTGGTGCCAAAGAAGCTGCTATAGTACACGCTCAGGTCGAAATCCAGACGAACCTCGTGGTACTGCAGGGCAATCAGAGGCAGGTACAGTCCTGGGTTACGGTTGAAGAAGAAGAGCAGAGGCAGAAACACCTTGCAGGGAGAAGCTGGGGTAGCAGATGCAAGCTGGGGGTTGCTGGAGGTGGTCATCTTGGCCCAGGCGTACTTGTCGGTCTCGTTCAGGAAGACCTCGGAGTACAGACGCCACCATGCCTGGTAGTGCTTGTCAATGCGCTGGCCGCCAATGGTCAGCTCAATGTCTGCAATGGCACGCTCAGCGACCCAGTTCAGGTCAAAGGCGGCATTGTTCGACGTCAGTGTCGTGCCACCGCCGTTGGGGCTCAGTGGCTGGAGGGCAATGTGCATGTTGCCGACCAGGTCGCCGTTGCGAGCAATGGTGACGGACACGCGGCCGCTGCTGGATGGCGAGCCGTTGGTGGTCTGCTGGATCAGCTCCATCGCAAAGTTGGTGTGACGCTTGTACACAGCCTGGAAGAAAGTTACTTTAGGGTTACCGGTCAGGTAAACATCCTGGGCGCCATAAGCTACGAGCTGCATAAGTCCTCCTGCCATTTTACAGTAAGGCAAGAAAAAAAATCAGCGCGTCCCACGAGCCAAAAAGTTTTTATAGCGGTATACTAAAAATGGAACCAGTTGATGACGAGTTCAATGAGGATGAGGAGATGATGGAGGAGATGATGGATCCAATGGAGGCGCTTGGGTCTTTCCTGGCAACCGAGGACGGGGAGACGATCGCCACCTCCCTGGCGAGCATCAAGGATGCAACCGTCCTGATTGCAAAACATATCGAGAAACAAAATATGATTCTGATTAAAATCATGTCAGCCGTGGCAAGTAAGTGTGAATGCACCAAGGCGACCTAAAAAAATGTGGCTTTGTACTATTAATGCATACAATCGAAAAAGACCAAACACCGGAACATGCGCACGAAATGCGTATGGAAGTCCTGCGTTCTGAGGTATCCAGTCTTACACCAGAACGTCTTGAACAATTTATTAACCAACTCGAAGAAAAGATGGGACTGACTCGCAAGGGGGACAGGTTTGCTCCCCTGACGAACGGGTTCCGTCAATTTTTTCGAGCGGATGAACTCGACACCGACGGTATGCCCCAAAATGTTGACCTGGAACGAATTCAGGAACAGAAGCGCCGCCTGGTGAATCTCTTTTCAGAGTTGTATCACCGATCGTCTGAGCTTGGAATCAAGGACCAGGCGTCTGAGGATGTCAACGGCGACGAATTCAGAATCGCCTTTCGCCTGATGCGCCTGATTGAAACAGCTGATGATGCGTATGAAATTATTTTCAGGTACGTTCGCTCCTTTGAGCGAATTAATAGCCCGACCGTTGCGCCAATGGCGGGTGACATGGACTCGTCATTGTTTCGATGCAAGACACTCGACGGCGAGGAGGATGAGGATGCGAGTCCGTACCAGCGTCTGCTCCTCTACTTGCTGAACAAGACCTACACGCAAAAGATGAAGCGGTACAAGGGACAGTGCTGCAAGCAGATTCACACAACAAATGGCCATTTGACTCGAGCGTGGAAGCCCGAGATGGAGATTAAGGAGTTTGTCTATTTTTTCACCCAAAAGGAGGACAAGTATGACATGTGGAGAAATCTCACGAGCAAGGGGAGCATTGTTCGGGATACAGTGACTCACTTGTCAATGTGTCGTGATATTCAGTTTCCAGAAATCCAAAAGAATCGAACCGTATGGTCGTTCAGAAATGGCATCTTCATTGGGAAGGAGTGGGCGGTCGACAAGTACACATGTTCATTTTACCCGTATGGTTCGTCGCTTGATCCGACAATTGTAAGTTGTAAATATTTTGATCAGGAATTCCCAGCTGATGTGTTTGCCGTTCAAAATTGGAAGGATATATCGACTCCAGTTATTCAGACGATTATGGATTACCAAAAGTTTTCGGAAGAGGTCTGTGCGTGGCTGTATGTATTCATTGGTCGGCTTTGTTTCGATATCAATGACCAGGATTCGTGGCAAGTGATTCCGTTTCTGAAGGGAATTGCCGGGTCTGGAAAATCAACAATCATTACAAAGGTGTGCAAAAAGTTTTACGATTCTGAGGATGTTCGAACTCTATCAAATAACATTGAAAAAAAGTTTGGGCTGTGGTCCATCCACGACGGGTTCATGTTCATCAGCCCCGAAGTCAAGGGTGACTTGGCGCTCGAGCAGGCTGAGTTTCAGTCCATGGTTTCGGGGGAGGATGTGTCGATTGCGCGCAAGAATGACAAGGCACTTTCAATGACATGGAATGTACCGGGCATTCTGGCTGGAAATGAAGTTCCGAGTTACAGGGACAATTCGGGGTCTGTGCTTCGTCGTTTGGTGACGTGGAACTTTGCACGCCAGGTGGCTCAGCCTGATCCACAGCTTGAGCTCAAGCTCGACGAGGAAATTCCGACAATTCTGTGCAAGTGCATTCGGGCATACCTCGATTACTCGAACAAGTATTCAAACAAGGATATCTGGAACGTTTTGCCAGCCTACTTCAAGAATGTCCAGGCCCAGGTTGCAACGGTGACCAATCCGCTGCAGCACTTTCTGGCGAGTGACAAACTCATGTACGGCCAAGACAAATCCATCCCACAAAAAGTCTTTGTCCAAATTTACAATCAGCACTGCCAAGAGAATGTGCTTGGACGATGCAAATTCAACGAGGACATTTACGCTGGCCCGTTTTCTTCTCGCGAAATTGAGGTTCGGACAGAGTCCATCACCTATCGCGGCAAGGCGTACGCAAACCAGAAGATTATCTTTGGGATGGATGTCCACGAGGAAAACTACAGCCTCGATGACACGGACGTCTAAAACAGAAAGTCACACTCTATGTAATGGAAGTAATGAAAGACATCTTCAATGGATGGGAGCCAATCATCAACACGTACAAGACTGAACCCCATGTGGAGATTGAAATTCGATTCGGAAAAATAAATCGAGGAACATTTGATACAAATGTAGGAAAAGAGACGTTTGAAAAGGTTCTCCGGCGTCTTAGAAAATACAGCGGGTGGGAAGATGTAAAAGAGACGCTGACAACAGCCTACTACGATGCAGAGAAGCGAATCATTATGAATGATCAAACGGATGAAATGGAGTCGGCTGTTATTAAGCGAAAACTCGTCTCGAATGACAAATCATATGATGGGTTTCCAGCTGACGTTCGCCTCGGAATTTCAGTGGAGATTCCATATGACCGAGATGCGGATGAAAATGAAAACTTTACGCGAGTCAAGAAACGCAAGCGTTACTCATTTATTCGAAAGAATCTATCTATTGATCTTACAGAGGTTTCGGGAGACGTGGACGACAAGGATTCGGAGGAGGAGACAACCTATCAGATTGAGCTTGAAATTATAGACGTGTCGCAGATTCACGAGAGGCACAAGCTATTCAATATTGTTTACAAAATCAACGATATATGTAAGATAATGTGTTAGGATACTGCGTCGCCTTTTCTATGACAGGGTCGTCATACCACACCGTCTTCCATCGCGGCGAGATGACTGCATCCGTCTCGTTGATCACAAAATCTATGTCTTCGATGCTGTAGCCGTACCGCTTCAACACTTGAAATGTCTTTTCGGATTCGCACAACTCCTCGAGCGCCTCCTCAAGTATTATTTTCCGATACTTGTTTGGAAACATCCCAGCTGTCTCAAATGCAGACAGAATGCACTCCTCAATCATCTCATTAAAGAGCTCAGTGCACTTGGTCTCGTGTGCATCATCATCCCACGTGTCCCGGAGTTTTGTAAATCCCTTGAAGTACATTGGCCGGCGGCACATTGGGCATCCCGATCCAGTCCCCTTTAAGTACCACGATTTTATGCAATCACTGCAATATGTATGATTGCATACAAGCGTGCGAGACCGGGACACATCACAGTAGCAGATTGCGCACTCCATTTTATTTTTTGATTACACGGGGATATTACTTATGTAGAGTCTACAACACACAAATATTTTGCAGGATGCAGCCAGGTGGGACGACCCGACTCACTTCGAAGGACCGCGTCAATCATCTCTTGTGGGATCTGCTGCTTGGTCGCAACGAGCCCGCCAACAATCGCACAGTTTGTATCCGTGTCACCTCCTCGGCTCATGACATCAACCATTGCGTCAATAAATGGAGTTTCGTGATAGAGGTGCCAAAAGGCGAGTGTAAACCCCCACTGAATGTGTCCTATGTGTTTTGTGCACACGACATCGAGGTCCGATTCCATGGCATCCATAAGCCACGAATACACATCATGGCTTCCATTTCGGAAGCGAACCCATTCCAGTGCTTTTGCGTGTCCATCCCGTCCATTCATCGCGTGCGCAATCGCAATGCAGTACGCCGCGCAGGCCATGTGAACTGTCGGATGCGCGTGTGTCAATCGGGCATCTTTGAATGCCAGGTGCGCTATAAATTCATCCGGCTCTTTGCTGTAAACGGCGCCGATAGGTGCGCAGCGCATCAGCGCTCCATTTGACAAGGAATCCCCCGTTGGCTCAAATCCCATAAATGCCCGCCGACACGTGTTCCCAATATCGATCGGCTTGGAGTGCATCCATCGCTTGTACAGAGCAAGTGCATCTGTCTGTTCAATGATTGACTTGTACAGACAGAGCATGAGTTCAGAGTCGTCCGTGACTTGACCGGGCGCAACTCCGATGATTCCGCCACCCTTCATCTCAAGGGCGCGAACGATTTGATCATTTGTTGGCAGTCCGCGAATAAACTCAAGCGGAGCTCCGAGCGCGTCACCGACACACACGCCAAGCAGAACCTTTTCCATTTTTTTTTAGTTTTCATATGTTTGTACGTCTTAGATGTCACATTACACAAATTTTTTATACCATGCCATGGAACAAATTCCTCGAGGTTCCATTGGACTGACTGCATCGTCGTCAAATAGCTGCCACTGTCCTCGGTGTTTGAGGAATGCAGCGTAGTGGCCGCCTTGTGAAATGCCCGCATGAATGACAATTCCAAAGAGGTGAGCACCCTCGAATTTCAAGGGGACCTGTTCCACTGGACATTTTTGCGTGAAAACCACCATGAGACAGTGAGGCGTCGCGCGAATCACTGTTTGGAGCGCGGCGGCATGGTATTTTTTTCCAGCGTCGTCTTCATATTCGCTCAATATAATGTGTTTTGAATAGTTTGAAAGTTTGTGTGGACTTTCGACAAAGAGGGCTGAAAACTCACTCGGTCGCGTTGATGTCCCACCGGGGTAGGTTACAATCTGATCTTCTTTTCCGTAAAAGATTGTTTTCATGTACTCGACGCCAAGTGATTTCTCGAGTGCGTCTATAATTGCAAGAACAGCCTCGTGCGTGTCATGTTGATGCCCAGGTGTAAATTGTGGAAAACGGGTATGAAAAGTAGTAAAGAGCGCACGTGGGTCTAAATCCTGATGGGCCCATAACTGTCGAATAAAAAGGGAATACTCGCGTGTCAATGCACAATCACCCGTATACGGGCCGTCGTTGAGGAATTTATTGGTAAGCATTGGAACGTGAGCAAGACATTGAATTGCAGTATTGAAATAACATGTATTCCCTATATTGGGTATACCTTTTGACATTTGTTTATTTATGCACCACTGTCTTTATTCTAGCGTCGCTCCGTAAATCTTATCACCTGGGTAAAGTGTTGACTGGACCGCCATACCACCGCGGTTATTTACATTATTCATGACTGGTCGGCCATCCTGACTAATCATGGCACTCCCACGGTCGTATGATGTGCGACGTAGACGTCGGATAAGGTGAACAATCAGCATAAAGACGATTGCATGCAAAACCAAGCCACCGAGTTTTGCGCACCCATCTGGACTTGCAACCCACCCACCAAAGACTGAGCGAGTTGTTTTATACGCAGCCGGACTGGCAACGGCGACAAAGGTTACAAGAGGTACAATATGCATTACTATTTCACAAGATAAAATTCCTCAAGCTTGATATCCTCTCTCAGATTTACTATAGTTCGATCAAATGTTCGACGGTTATTTGGGTGGGTCTTGTCGGTCCGTTCACGCACGGGGGTCCATCCGAGTTGTCGATAATCGCACTCGAGAATGGTTCCATCCTTGTATGGCCGAACCGCCTGATGAAGCTCAGCTTGTTTGTACAGCTCCTTGTGATACTGAATATACAGATCCTTACCATTTCGTACCATGAAGTCAATCGTAATGTGGTGTCTCGGTTTCCATTTGAAAAGTGTTTCGTGTGTCCCCATTCGAATAGGTTCATCCACAGGCGTGAATATAAGCCCATCGGATTGCTCGCTTAGTGTGAGCGTTCGAACCTGCGCGAGTGGAATCATCTCTTTGACCTTTACCTGAAGTTTTGCATGACGCAAGATGTTTTTCACAACGGCACGCGCTTTGGCGAGGCGTTCAGTCAGTGGCTTTTGACGGAGATCCTCACCCTTTATTCGCACTGCATCGTAGACATAAAAAATGGAGCCAATGAGCTCCCCGTCAAGAACAGTGTCGCGCGGAACTGTGAGGCTCACGTGCGTTACATGAAAGGCTCGGTCAACAAGCGAACATATTTTTTTTCCATCCGCCTCAAAGCAGATGAGCATGTGGCGAACACCATCCGTTTTTTCGCACACGACATATGGCTTTGATGTAAGGATGCTGAAATGCTTGCGCTCGATTGAAATTGGCTGCGGGCCCGGGAACCATTCCTTGTCATGCGACTCCCACACCGATTGAATGTACTCTTTTTCCATTGAATTCTAATTGACGAATCTCTTAAGGTTTAGACAAAATGCCAGGGACTTCGAGTATGCTTCCAAGGCACTTGTATGTGTAGTGACGTATGACTGTCGCCGAGGGAAGTGCGGCAATGCGTATGTTGAGTGATTTGAGCTGGTGAAACAATCCTTCGTAGGTTTCACACGACAGGTTTTTTTGGACACTCTTCAATTTACGATCAATAAACTTTGGGTCCATGATCCATACCCGAGCACTCGAGCTGATCACGTCGTGAAGGTCTGTTCCTGTAATCTTTTTCGGATTCACCTCCGTGTCAAAATTGAGCGCGCGTTGATGTATCGGTTCAGCTGACCCCGCCTTTTTACGAAACATTTCCCAGTCAACCCCTTCGAGGACTGCAGGGAACACAATGACTCGAATATCCTTCTCCATTGGAGAAAACAGACGCATAATGGTTTCGTGATCGAGATTTGTTCCATAGTCAAACCACAGAATGCGCTCACCAGTTTTTATAAATTTTGCGAGCGAGGAGAGGTTCTCTACAAAGTGAACCTCTGTTGGCTCGTTTTTTTGTCCAGCGTAGAGAACCGTCGTCATGAGTGAATGCAGCGTTGTCACCGCAATTGATTTATTTCGGGTGACTGCAATGATGTGCATTTATTTTTAAGGAGGAGTATTCTTTAGTCTGTCCTCGAGTTTTCCGTAAAATCTCAAGTTGCCAACGTGTCCAAGAGTTGTCGTGACATCTGCATAAATCTTTCCACCCATCTGCTGCCATCGCCGACAAAATGCATAGTCCTCCGAGAGATATCGGCGATTCTCTGGGTCAATCATACAGTCAAATACTGCACAATAATCGTCAAAGTCTCTGTTTTGATGGTCATTCTTGCAATTGAGTTCTGGGTACCGTAAAAACATTTTTTCAAACACCTCGCGCTTAATCATAAGGAACCCAGTCGGGCCGTCAAGCACCTCGGCAAATCCATTTACAATTTGTGTCTGGGCATACTTGAAATTCATCACCAGGGATGCAGACGCCTTGGCGAGGTCATTCCCGGATGCAATCGCTTGCTCAGCCTGCTCCCACATAATCACCTTTTTCGGGTACACGGCGCATGATACGTCATGACCGGACGCCAAAAGTCGAACAACTGCTTCAGCATCGAAGCATACGTCTGCGTCTATAAACATGAAATGAGACGCCTGTGATTTTTGCATGAATCGTGCAACGGATATGTTTCGTGCCCGGTGAACAAGGGATTCATTCTCCGTCGTGTCAAGCATAAGCTGAATACCATACTGGCCGCACACTTTCTGAAGTTTGAGTATGGACTCGGTGTATGCTTGCAGGCAAAGACCGCCGTAACACGGGGTTGACAAGAATATACATGGTGGTGCACTCATCCTCCTTTTCTAGAAACTTTAATCTTTAGTAACAGTAGCTATGGAAACCTTCCTTCCAGCGGGTACGAAACTTTACAAGGGGATGCGTGTTCCGTGTAAAACACTTTTGATAAATGCTCGCAATTTTTTTGTGACTCAAAATCCACAGTTGGCGCGTGAATACGGGAAAGTTTGTCCATACGTGACTCGTCGCGCGCTGCGACTCTTTGTCTTGACACACACAAATATCAAGAAATTAAAATTGTCACGTGAAGTGCGACTTGGAATGGCATTTGCGCTCGGAACAAATGTACGCCGAGGACAGCAAGCAGTTGTATATAAAAAATATGTACAAAGCCGGCTTCCGAGTCGTTTCAAGACGCGATTGCGCGCAGCAGGTGAACGTCTTTCGGTGACCAATATAAATACAGACGTCTTTTCACGGTTTTCACGAGAGTTTCTTGTCAAGAACAAGTTTGACGGCTTCTACTCCCCCGCAAAGCGCTCTGGATTTCATGGGGGTGTTTTTCCAGCTGAAATTATGCTGTGTAATGCAAGTCGGGTTCTCAAGCGAGACGAAAAGGACCACGCCCCAGTTCTATCTCGAGAATCAATCGTCCGCGAGCTCCCAGAGTTGTTCATCTCCTATTGTCGGCGGAACAGAACATTGCTTCGCTCGTTTCGCAACTACTTTATTCCCCAACTCGGGGGTGGAATGGGTGTAAAGTTGTATCTGAGAGCTCGGGGTGTCCAGGCTCCGCGTAAAGTTCTTGACACGTATGATTTTGATTTCACATTTGCAGTTCCGAGTAAAATTAAAGATTGGAAACGGCGTTCCGAGTTTATGAAGGCGCTCATGCTTCGGCATCTGAATGGGTTTATTTTCTGGCTCAACCGACGATATACACACACTGGCGCTCGACTCATGATTCACGAATTTGTTCCAGACATTGACACTCTTCCGGCGACTGGAAAGAAGGTGTATCATGTATGTCAGTTTCGGATCAAGTTTCCGGGCAAGGAGCCGATGGATTTTGTAGACGCCACACTCGCCTATGTTCCAAAGGCGAGCCGTGAAGATATTCACCCATTGTACTCCAAAATGTACGGCTTGCCAATTGAACGCCTCAAACGGCTGTATGATGCAGTTGCTGTTGTTTTGGCAGGGTCATTTTTGTATCCCGGCGTCAAGCCCAGAAATCCGATTATTGGGGAGCACCCAGAAAAGGGACAGAAGAATGCCGCTCGACTCGGCGCTCTGCAAAATCTCGCTCCGAAGAATGTCGCAGTCATTCGAAATTTGATTCGCCGTATAAAAAAACGTGACGTGTCAGGGGCTAAAAGAAATGCAAATAAAATAATTCAGTATATACAGAGATGATGCGCACGTGTGTTGTAACACGCATTGCAATTCGTCGCATCAGTCGTCATCCAGTCACAAAACACGTGGTACGAGGCGCCGTCTATGGCGTCGTCCCAGATGCTTTGAATGATTTTGCTTTTCATCACGCGCCTGTAAATGTAGATGAAATATTGCACGCGACACAGGACACACTTGTTATTTCGACTGTAAATACACTTGTAAGTTTATGCTTGCGCCTCTGACCAGAACAAATTTGTAGAGTATTCAGAAATTGCCGGGAATCCCGTTGGAACAAACATGTACACGAGAAGTGTATCTGGTCCATCTGGGAAAATTCCGTTTCCGCCAATGACTGCATTACAAACCTCTTTCAGCGTTGACAGATCAATTGAATTCTGAGATCCAGCATTGCAAATTGTTGAAAAGATGCGTTCTCCTGAACCAGCTATATACTGGCCACTCACCATACTCACTTGTGCAAAACTCGGAGCGGACCCATTTATAACCGAATTAATTGGAGTCCAGGCTTGAGCCGTGACACCCTGTGGATTGAGAATACCTGAAAATACGACATTTCCAATACCTACGCCAGTAGATGTTCCAGATGAATTTGTTGCGAAAACATCCATTCGCTGAAGCAGCAGCTGTGCGCGATTGAGTAAATCTCTTGTACCTATATCCCCGATGACTCCGTTCGAGACGGATGGGGCGAGTCGCAGCATGAAGAGAGGATAGGTGTTTCCAGCTGAAAAGCTTCCGGACCCTTGTGTCTGATAATTAAAGTAGTACCCGCGATCAAAATCAAATCCACCATCTATCAAAAATGATGACCCCCAGTGCGTCAGGGATGGTGTACACGTGATACCTATCAGGGTCACACTTGAACCTTGGTTATGTTGCTGAGCCGTTGCAGAATGTTGTAATGTGTACGACGTATCGTTTACATTATATGTCAGAGTCGTTGCTCGTACAAGTCCTATCAGTTGATATGTTCCACTAATCCCTGTATACGACACAAGTTCGTTGTCAATGAGAATGGTTCCAGTTGGTGGCCAGTACGTGAGTGGATCAGCTGTTGTAAGCACAGTATCAGTGAAACCCATTGATGCGGCGAGTGTCGTTTGATTCGCCAATGATTCATTTACAATTTCGTACCGAACAGGCAAATTTCCAGAACGCATGTGCGCTTCGTCATTTACGTTATTATTTCGGATT
>Ga0164296_1005369_pt1 | contig 11259 bp, 10 predicted proteins | sample GEODES057metaG_FD_113533 | JGI IMG/M metagenome (GOLD analysis project Ga0164296, IMG submission 113533) | Dystrophic lake water microbial communities from Trout Bog Lake, Wisconsin, USA - GEODES057 metaG | ecosystem: Environmental > Aquatic > Freshwater > Lake | place: USA: Trout Bog Lake... | reverse complement strand
TTCATTGCATGATCGGCATCTGATGTTGCAAACATTGCTGATATTGACTTCTTGGCTCAGCAACTGCGGAGCTTGGTCAAAATCTATTTGAAATTTTCTTGCATATTCAAAACTTTTAAGGCGCTGACTACCTAAACCAACACTCTCGTTGTAGGTACATTTGCCACACTCTGGTCCGGGGTTGTGTTCAGCAAACTGCTGCCTTAGACCCTGCATGAAGTCGCCATGAAAAAAACTTTCATGATCGTAACTAGGTATTCGCTTCGACCATAGGCAACAGGGGCTCATGCCACCTTCTGCCCAAACATGTTGATGAAACCAAGGCCAGGCACAAAAAGGTTCAGGCATAGCTGTATCTTTACACGAATGCTACAGCTATGGTTGGGCCAAGCGTGGGATTCTTGGTCCAAACTGGATTTGGATTGATACCCACGTAACCAACTTGGCTGGTTGGTAACCTTATGCTGTTGATGGTTGCCATGAAATCATTGAGTAGCACGCCTTGCTTAAACAAGCTGGTCACCGGCTGACCAGTCTGATTGGCATAATATGTTGCCATGTTAGCTAATACCTGAATCAATTCATCCGGAACGTTTGGGCCACCAAACACACCAAGTGCCAATTGATAGGCATTGGTGTTCATGTTAGTCACATATCTAGCGGGGGCATTCGATAGCGCATAATTGGTATAATCATTAGTAGATGGGAGAGGTTTGCCTTGGCTATTTGACCATTGATATGCGCCTCCCTGAACAGTGCCTTGTAATTGACCACTTTGCAGTGAAAGCTGTTTGCGAATATTATTTTGGATTATATCCTTTTGACCGCTCATTCAATCACTTCTCCGCTGTTAAAGTTTTCATTTTGATAAGGATAAACCACAGGAGCAGGTTCATTGTCAGATGGATCCCCACCGTACACAGATGGATCATCGAGATATGCAAATCCATTAACAGTATTGTGACTCAACGCCGCAGCTGTGGTAAGGCTTACCCCAAATTCTGGGTTTGGAGCAGGTTGATAGTATGACTGATCATAACCGGTATATTGGCCGTAATTGTCATATTCTGGTTGTCCCAGTGTCACGGTCAAACTTATTTCGCCTTGCTGCACTCTGCGACGAGCATATTGGATCTGCTGATATTGATTCAGAAACACAGGTCCGTTTGGACCATAATATGTGTTCTCTGCATTATGATATCCAGCTTGGAGATTAGGTATGCCCTGCCCTGGCGTTCGCACTGGTTGACCATGCAGCTGGGCTAGGTCATCGGGTACACCTGGTCTATAGCTAACCGTGCCGGTCAACGGATCGTAACTGGTGGTATAATTGCTTCCAACAGCAGTCCTTACTCCGCTGCCGCCAAAGTTAAAGGCGCCAAATGAGCCAAGCAGATTATAAATGCCAATACCACTTACAGGTGTTAGTTCGTCTGTATCTTCCAGAGGTATATATTGGTTATAATTTGGTAATTGCCCATTGGGTAGTCCGGTTATACCATAATTTTCAGGTATGGGTTGGTCGCTAGCATTACCGGCCACGCCCTGTGACGCATATGTCACATCTGGTGCACCGGGTGCGCTGGCGTATGTTTTTTGTCCAGCTACCCCATTAATCGTGGTACCAGGTTGGGAATTTATATTAGTGTCTATGATATCTGCATATGTTGAGCCAGATATGCCGCTGTAAGACGAAACTCCTGCAACTGGACTGGTTATGTTAGGCCTGATAGCAGTCACATCATTGAATGAATTTTCCACACCAGTTAAGCTGCCAGGTGGGAAAGACACAGTAGAAGCTGGTGTGTAATCTGGTTCGATGTATTGCGATGCATCAAATCCCATTTGATTAGCCAGCTCAGCAGTGATAGTGCCAGCACTATACTGCAGAGTTTCATAGCTAAGAGTCATCTTGAAATCTTCTAAATCGCTGCTAGAAGTGTCGTGGTTTCCCCAATCCATTGCGCTGATTTTTGGATTTAGATATGTTGTGAGTGCGTATTCTCTACCAAATATGGCATATAGATTAAGCTCGGTGAAAAACTGCACTTGATTAACCAGCGGCCGTAAACCCCAACCTGTACTGTCATCAAAGGTAGGATCTACTGGACTGGTTCCCATGGTAGCAGTTGATTTATATCTAGCATCACCAAAGTAATAGTTGAAATATTCAACCCACATAGCCAACGGGCTGTTATCTACTGTATCATACGCAGAAATGGTTACCGGCTTATATTCTGTTTTGGTATAGGCATAGCGCTTGCGATTGTATTGGTTCAATTCTCGCTGTGTTAGATCAACATTTGGCTTGTCAATGGTGCGAATCTTGAAGTTTACACCGCCCTGCCAGTTATTGATCCTGTTTAGATTTGAAAACATGCTCAACGCTTCCGGACTTACCACAAAACTGGCATAGAACATGTACTTGACCCTGGGGATCTGGTACATGGTTTGGCCAGGACTGTTGGCTCCAAAGAATACCGAAGCATAGGAGGTATTTTTCAATATGGTTGCCATGCAGATATTTAGCCATGAAAAAGCCGCTGGATTTTACACCAGCGGCTTCGATATCAACTCGGTTTTTAGCCTACTTGCGGACCAAATCCAGTCTGCACCGGATCGGTTGTCATGATATCTGCATCCTGTGTAGCATTGTCATAGCGTATGGTGAGAGTAATCATCATAGATTCACTGTTGCTGTAATCAAAGGTATCATATGCCACCTGCTCCAGATAGCAGCCTTCCAGATACCAATTTTCAAGCACGCCGTCGTTTGAACCGTCTAGAGTTTCAATCTGTGTATTGAACTTGTAGTTAATACCCGAAAGGAACGAAGTTTGATTGAAGTGGTTCATCTGCTTCTGCAGCTGATAAGCTACCAAGGTGCTCACGCTGCTGTTGACGTCGTCGCGAACGGTTATTTCAATGTTTTGCCATTCTGGCTTTTGAGCCACATACATGATGTTGTTGTAGCTGTGTATCGGAGTGCTATTGTGTTGAATGCTAGGACGCCCAGCTGTGGCCACCTGCACTGTGAGCTGTGTGGCTGCGCCCGGTGGTCCAAAGCTCTGCATGCTCACTCTGAAGCGATATTTCAGCTTCGGCATGAGGATGCCGTTACCGCTGACGCCCGGTACTAGTGGGACGCCAAACTGGCTGAGTGTTGGTGTAAAGGCCATGTCCTATCTCCTGTCTTGCAGAGTATTTATGCCTGACCGAGATTGACAATCAGCGTGGTGCAAGCTTCCTGTATTTTGGTATCTTGCTGTCTGCACTGCTAACACATGTATGGCTCACGCAGGGCATAGGGGTATCAAATAACTTGAATCCAGTCTCTATGTAACCAAGAGGTTTGTCTTGACAGCTGTAGCTACGCTTAATAGCTCCATCTGGTTCTCTTATGATTATGCTGCGATAACCGCTCTCACAGTACCAACCATTGAAATTGTTGAAATTGAAAGCATTGAAACGCTCAGCTTGGTCCATGTACCATTTTTGTCCAGTATCATCTTCAAATTCTACTTGCATAGTTTGAGGAACGCTTGCGTCGTCGCCTTTGTCAATGCTCATCTTCTGCATGCTGACCTTGGGTTTTGGCCGTGTTACCTTGCTCTTCACTGCTGTGAAATCACGCTGCGGCATGCCGTTATGCAGGATGGCTAGCTGCTCCTTGCTGTAACCGTCTACAACTTTGCTCGCTGTGGGATCGCTCTGAGGTTTCAACGTTACGTTGATCCCCCTGCTGAGGAAGTATTCAGCTTCTGAATAAAGAATGTCAAACCACTCTGGTACCATAACGGTGTTGATGGTAACCTGTATATCGTGCTCTTGCAGGAACACCAATTTGTCCGCAAATTTCTCTGTGTGACCTTTTAGATCGCCTTGTTTGATTCCTTGTTCGCGATGCCAACTGGCTGTCACGCTGACTCGATGTAGATCTTTTGTAGCTTCAATGTATTTTTCAAACCAGCGGATACCTTGAGATATGTTGCTGGTCATGTGCACGCTTTGATAATTGCAGTTCGCCGTGTCATCTGCATAATGAGACAACAGCTGTAGATAGTCTGGATACACTGTGGGCTCTCCCCCACTGAAACTGAAATGGAAGCTGTTGTATCCGCGTTCTCTGCTCTGTCGCTTGATCTCATCCACGGTCAAGAGGTTAAGCTTAATAGGACGGTAATCTTTGGTGTTGCTCCGAGCATATGGCCAGCAGTAACTACAATTATAATTGCAATACCTTCCCAACAACCAGCTCACTGCAAACATGTCGCGGTAAAGCAAAGATCGCTGTCCAACTTTGACCAAACGGTCAAAAGGTATCTTGGTGAAATCATAGCTGCTTATTGCATCATTCATCGAGTAACCTGTATGGGATCAATGCTTAGTTCATTTATTGAAATCTGCGGAGGTTGTTCTACCAACCATTTCACATAGCTAGCAGCTAGATCCATATCCATGCAAACACGATCAGGATGTTTGGTTTGATTATTACTTAATGTACCAAAGCTAATATAAGAAACCAATGGCCCGCCTCCCCAGACGCCTGCGATGTTAAGGCTATTACTATAACTACGCAATGCTTTCTTTTCTTGTTGATATATCCAGTCGCTGCCTTTGGTAGCTCTGTCTGTGGTGCTGCCTATGCAAATTATCTTCAGATTGGCATGTGCAGTTTTGGCAGCTTTGTACACCGATTCCAAGATTATAGTCTGACAAAATTTCCATAATGCGCTGTTGTTTATGAAAACATCATATTCGAGAGCAAGTTTTGACAGTTCAGTTATAGCTGCATCTTTGGTTAAATCCCAGCCAGTGGCACGGCTCACAAACCTAGCATCGGGCCATATCTTAGCCAGGGCTGATGCTAAACCTTTTTCCGGATTTCCTGTGATCAAGATCTTCATAGATAGGGCTCAAACTCTGGCACAATATCAAGAACGTTTTGTTGACGTATCTCATCTAATCTGCGAGTGGTCTTGACAAAGATATCCCAATAACGTTCATGATAGTCATCTGCATACATGTAATCAATTATGCTGCTCATTATATTCTTGCTGCTTTCTATTACATGTTGTTCTTGATCACTTTGCACTATCCATTCGTGGAATTTACCAAACTTATGTTCTACTAACGCTTTGATTTCTCGAGGTAATACCCTGATGTTTAGATGATGCGGGCTGTGTGCTACGTGATGCGTGACTATTGGACGCTTTTTGGTGTTATTAAATTTGGTCAAACCCGCAGTTTGTAATTTCCAACGCATGAAATCTGGCAGATGCAATACATTGTATGCTGTGACTGTGTAAGCAAACCAAGCAGCTATGTTTTTGGCACTTTGATCAACCTTTAAGATGTTCATCCAAATTTTGTCCCAACTAGCAGGATAGCGTTGATATTCCAATACTTTACCATAACCATCAATGCTAGCGCCTATCTGTATGCGTTTGAAGTGTTGCCATAGATTCAAGGCTCTGGATGATATGCTGGTCATATTGGTATTGTATTCAATCAGCATCTGGGCAGCAGCACCGTTTTCAATGCATCTTTCCAAAAACTCATAATGACGTTCGATGAGCAAAGGCTCGCCGCCTGCCATATACACATGTTGAATGTGCTTAGCATTTGATTCTATCTGTTGCCAAAAACTGTCACTACCATGCCAACCATAACTATGACTGAACCATTTTCCATTTTGCTTGACCATTTGTTCGCGACCATGCGTGTCGTCAAAATAGTCAACTCCTTCTAATAGATAATGGTCTTCATACCAACCGGTGCTGTCTTGCGGGCCGCACATGCGACAGGCTAAATTACAGAGGTTTCCAAATCGCAAATCATAATATGTTACAGGCAGTGCATCAGTATCTATGCTGCCATCGGCATTGGTGTAAGGTTCCACATGTTCTCTACGCAATGCCCATCTGTCGTGTTCGTAGGTTCGACGACTAACCAACCCAGATTCTTCTTCCGATTGGCAACGTCCGCACTCCTCGCTCCACTTACCGGCCATCATGTTTTTGCGTATGGTCTTGATTAGTTCACTGTTACGAGCTTCAGTGAGATCATCATCGGCGGCATTGTAAGGTGTGCTATCTGATTTACGAAGCACTCCTTTGTTTTTGGTGATATTGGCCTGGCAGCACACTCTAAGATCGCCGTTGCTGCGAGCTGCTTGAAAATTCCACGGGATTGGACAAAACGTATCAGTCAAGATCCTGTCTCCACTCTTCGGCAACCAGTGCTGCCATAGGAAAAATCTCTTTCCAATCTTGTTTTTGATTCTTTTGAAAATTGTCCCAGGTTCTAAGGAAAAAGGTTCTTTGTTCAGCTTTTTGATCTTCTGATATGGTTATCTTTTCATACATAGAACCATAATGATCAATCTTTTTAACCAATTTTGCATTGCCTACCACGGCTTTGCGAGACGCATCTAAGCTGCGTTCAATTTGGTAAGCATCCAAGAGTCCGATGTTAAGGTATTTTGGATTATACACCAAATGGCTCACGGTATCTTTGATCTTGTTGTAGTTCTGTTCTGTGATCCACGACAATAGCTGACCATAATGCTCAAGTGACAAGATACTGATAGTTGTGGACAAAAACACATGAATGTTGTCGTCGGTTTGATCCAACATGCGCAAGTTATCCACCACTGTTTTCCATTGCGTATGATATCGGATAGCTTCGTTAGCTGCTCCAAATGCATCAATGCTACCGCAGATACGTATGTTACGAAAGTGTCGCCACAGTACCATCAATGCCGGAGGAAAGAAAGTGAGATTAGAACTGTATTCTAATTCCATTCTACCAGCATGCCCTGCCTCAATCAAGGATTCTAGCAGATATCGATGATGTTTTATCAACAAGGGTTCTCCGCCGCCAAACTTAATCTTTAGCAATTTGTCTGACGCTCCGATTAACGCATTGATGTTATTTCTGTCTTTTGACCAGCCAAATGCATTCTTGGACGTAGCTAGATCGTATTTCTTTCCATCTACATAGAAATAATCCCACCCAAGTATTTCTTCTTGATCATCAAACCATTTTGCTGTTTCCCCAGCAAAACACATCACACATCTGAGGTTGCATTCATTGCCGATACGCAAGTCAAAATCCAGCCATTGACCTCCAGATACAGTCCCGTCGGGATCGGTCATAGACAGTGCTATTTCTTTGGTAAAGCTGTGTTTGTGGCGTTCGGTTTCCCATTGGTTACGGCTGTTTGACCCCGCGATCGATTCATCTCTGCATCTAATGCATTGATTGGGCCATTTGCCTTTAAGCATGTCTTTCCGCACAGCTTTAAGTGTGTCAGAATTTAAGACATCTGCCGTGGATAAATCTGATATAGTAAGAACTTTGTCATCTTTTAACAGTAAGGTGTTGCCTTTTCCGGCACTTTGGCTGTGAGAACACATGCGGAGATCGCCGTTGTTCTTCACTCCGAGATGTGTCCATGGCAGAGGGCACCACATCAGACAATTTTCAACCTGAGCATCATATCAATATATACGTTCATATGACCCGCAAGTAAACTTGTCACATGAGAGATGGTCCTACACGACAGTATACCCGCGAATGGTTGCAGATTGAGCGGCCACAGCCTATGTACGACAGCACAATTTATAAACTTTATAATAGCGTGTACTCCCAAAATCTGGTAGATTCGACAAATATTGTCAATGATTTCAAAGATTCATTCCTAAGATATCTAGATGGACATACCTTGAGCAAACTTTGCGGATATCGCAATTTTCCAAGATTAGATGTTTGTGTAGGCTGCACGCAATTCATAGACGACCTATATCAGAGGTGTGGGTCCAACGGTATTATGGTTTTTGAAAATGATTACAAGTACCATTATCGACTTAATAACAGCATACAGTATGCCAATCTCAATAAGTTAGATCCCAGCAAAGAACTGATTATATCTATGCCGTTTCCTTCTTTCGGCGATGTGCATCCGTGCATGGATCAAATACTAGACCAATGTGACATGCTGGGCATACCGGTACATATAGACGGAGCATGGATATCTTGTAGCCAAGGTATCAACTTTGATTTTGATCATCCCTCGATACAGTCGTTTGCTATCAGTCTCAGCAAAGGAGGATTAGGTAACGACAGAGTAGCATTGCGATTTGCCAGATCAAGACCAGAAGGTGCTATAAGCATTATGAACGATTTTCACATGAATTGCCAGAGCTTAATGCACATTGGTATGGCTTTCATGGATCAAGTAGGTCCAGAGTATTTCTGGAAGAAATACGGCGACGCATATCAGAAAGTCTGCCAAGATTTTGATCTATTGCCTACCAAGGCCATACACATTGCCAAAGATGCAGATGGTCAACCTGTGGGAGTGCGACCTCTTCTGAGATGCTTAATTAGGTCTTAAACCACTGTCTTTTCAACAAGCGCGTCCCACTTGCACGGGCACAGGTCTTGGTCACATATGATTCCGTCATTGGGCAAATCATAATTGTCAAAGATGTTACCTATAGAACCACCGACTCTACGAGAACAACGGTACATATCTCCATTGAGATCCACGTAGAATCTTTTGGTTCCAGCCTGGCATTTCATGTTGCGAAATGCGTGCAAACCTCTATCAAGTATCAGCGGAAACCTAATGCGCTCACCGTCAATATGCAGATTAACTGGCAATTGCCAATTCATAGCGTGAGGTTTCATCTTGAGATATCTGTAATTCGTGATCCATTGCCGTTGTTCATCTGTGTAACCCAAGAACACCGTGGACCCAATTTCCTCACGCACAAATCGAGGCAGTATCTCGATGCGAAGGCCTTCTAATCTTCCAGCTAGTCGCTTAGCTCTTTCAAAATTTTCAGGCACTACCATGAGAGCTACACCGCAGCTCACTTTATCTTGTAGGATCTTTGCCACTTGTACGAAATGATCGTCATTGCAGTGTTCGTGATGCCAACTCATCATGATGTACATTGGACCTGCTGCAAAACTATCCCAATAGCGCAAACTACGCGATGCGTTAGTGCTGAATTCTATGTAGGTATTTTGGTCGCTTACAGTTGAAACAAAATTCCTAAATTGAGGCCAAACCGTGGGCTCTCCGCCCATGAATTCCACGTATGTGTATTGGTTTCTCAGCCTAACTTTAGCTAGAAAATCCAAGAATGGCGCAGGATCATCTGGCCATCTGTTTGAGTTATTGTGATGCAGCGGGCTGCAGTAAGAACATGAATAGTTGCAATAGTTGTGCATGAACAATGTGACCAAAGCGCAGTCCAGATTCTCATTGGTCACATGAGAAATCATTAGGCGTGACCTATGATTCCAAAATGTTGTATATCACTGAGTTTACTAACTTCTGTGATTTGGTTTTTGATGATCTGATTGACTAACTTGATATTGTATTTGTGCAATGACGGATCCAGCTGTCCTATCATATGTCCTAAGTTTAGGCTTAGCACAGTAAGCACAACATCGTTGGCTACCTCTGGGCTAGTGTTATTTTCTAGCTGAGAGTGCACACTTGCCAAATAGGTATACAGTGCGGCGCTGAGATCATTCTTTAGATCTATAGTTTTTTGTTCATCCATAAATCTATTTAATGATCTCAGTGCACAGATATCAATGGCTAGATAGAATAAACCGGGCATTTAGCCCGGTTTACTTTATGCTATAGCTTGTTGTGTGTTACTAACTGTTCTAGCCCCACCTGGCAGAGGTTGAGTAAGGCTCAAAACCCTGATCGGTATGTATATGAACTCGATAGCAACTTCTGGTTGTATTGCCACGTCAATCCACAGCTCGTTAGCAGCGATCCTAGCCGGTGTGTTGTTGCTGGTATCGCAAACAACCGAATAATCGTAGATAGCGCGTAGACCAATCAGATTGCCCATGAAGCTATTGAAAGCAGCCGTAACAGCCTGGCGTGTCTGTTGATCGTTTGGTTCAAACAAGAATGGCTGTGCCAATGTGTTCAAATTGCGCGACAGATAGTTGATCAAACGCGCAACATTTACTCGATCCAACAGTGTAGTGACAGGATCAAGAGTTTTCTGTCCAAAGATCACCAAACCTCTACGAGGTATGTAACTGATCGGATTGATGCTATTGATATACAACACATCTCGCTGACCTTGGTTCAACGTCACTGGTTGATAGGTGCCGTCTGACTTGAGATACCCCACGCTGAGTGCACCAGTTACCAATCCGCGATTGAACCCAGCAGGAGCAAACCATGGATATGCCACCTGATCATTATATGCGTAAGTGGTAAGAGCCATGACGCTTGGTGGTACAAACACGTTGTTGCCATCCAAGTTTGTTTCCAGTGCCCAAGGATAATACACTGCAGCATAGCTGCTGTGGGTTATCAAACCATCTGGGCCATCTTCAGCTGCGTTGTTAGCGTTGGTTGCCCAATTGGCTAGGCTTGTGGTATCTGCCGGCAAATCGCCCGGAGGATCTGCTACCACGAAGAATGTATCCTGGCGATCAGTATTCAATGCTACCATGTCTGCCAAACATTCGATGTAACCAGGAGCTGCCATTAGGTTGTAATATACTGCTTCGCCGCGTATCTGTTGATTGCTTTGGATTGCAGAGTTTATGGCTTTGGTGACCATGACGCGCTGTGCAGAAGGTCCCATGTACGGAGTGCCATCTGGACGATTACCGCTAGCAGTTACCCAGCAGTTCTTGTCATATGGTGCATTGAGCGTTGGGAAGTAATTGATGTAATATTGCTTGACATTGTATGTGCTGTAACGTGTGTTGAATAGCAACATGCCTGCAGGATAAAGCTCTGCGTTAGGTGCGTCACTGTCAACATAGTTGCTTAACACCATTGCGCTCGATGCCTGGCTGCCATCCACATAACCGTCGCTGTTGAAACGAGCATCTTCAAATATGATACCCGACGGACTGGTATGGTTGGTGTTATCGATCTGCGAGAACGAGCTAGTGCTTGCATCATAGCGATACAATACCGGATATGGTGTCGCACTGCTGTCGACCCATATATCGTTAGTAACCAGAGGGTTACCATTGCTCTGTGTGGTTGGCATGCTACCATCAATGATAGGACCATTTGGATCAGTAGCAGGATAGGCGTTCCTGTAGCCTTGCCAGATTTGACCATTGCCTACCATGATGTCAACCTGCAGTGCAGTATTATACCATAGTGTGCCATCAGCTGGTGGACCAACTGGTGCAGTAGCACTAGCTGTATAGTCCAATGGCTGCCAACTTGATCCATCCCAGTAATAC
>Ga0164296_1005368_pt1 | contig 11260 bp, 14 predicted proteins | sample GEODES057metaG_FD_113533 | JGI IMG/M metagenome (GOLD analysis project Ga0164296, IMG submission 113533) | Dystrophic lake water microbial communities from Trout Bog Lake, Wisconsin, USA - GEODES057 metaG | ecosystem: Environmental > Aquatic > Freshwater > Lake | place: USA: Trout Bog Lake... | reverse complement strand
TTACCGCAATCATTTTTTCGCGCAAACCGTCATCACGACTGTCGTCTTGCACCTTAGCTTGAACTTTTGCCATGTTTTACCTATCCGATCTGCTTAAAACTGCAAGCCTGCTTCACGAGCTGCGTTGGCCAAGGCCTTAACGCGTCCGTGATATGCATATCCAGCGCGGTCGAAAGCGACTTTCTCCACGCCCATTGCTTTTGCTTTTTCAGCAATGCGTTTACCAACCATCTCGGCCGCGCTCGCATTACCCCCCTTGCCCGATCCACCCAAAGATTTTTTGATTTCCGCCTCTACAGTAGATGCGGTCGCCAAAACTTTGGATCCATCTCCAGAAATTACGCTGGCATAGATATGTAGATTGGTTCTGTTTACAGTCAGGCGTGCAACGCCCTGTGTAGCGATTCTTATTCTGGTTTGACGAGCCCTGCGAAGACGCTGCTCTTTCTTGCTTAACATTTTGCAGCCCCTTATTTCTTCTTGGTCTCTTTAATCGTGATCGTCTCATCCGAATAACGGATGCCCTTGCCCTTGTAGGGCTCCGGGGGACGAACCGAGCGAATTTCGGCTGCGATTTGACCAACACGCTGACGATCAGCGCCCTTAATCAAAATCTCAGTCGGTGCTGGAGTTTCAACCTTGATACCAGCTGGCATCTCGATATTGACAGGGTGTGAATAGCCGACCGTCAAATTTAATTTGGTCCCTTGAGCTTGTGCTTTGTAACCCACGCCAACCAAATTAAGCTTTTTCTCGAAACCCTTGGTGACACCCACCACCATATTGTTTACGAGTTGGCGCATCGTGCCGCTCATCGCATTGGCCTCACGGCTCTCATCAGCAGGTAGAAAGCTGAGCTTTCCTGCCTCGTTATTTATTTTTACCAATGAATTGGCAGCCAACGTTAAAGCCCCACCGGCGCCTTTAACATTGATGACGTCTTCTTTGATTGATACATCCACTCCCTGGGGAATGGTGACTGGCATTTTTGCAACTCGGGACATTGTGTTTCTCCTGTCTTTAAGCGACGTAACACAAAACTTCACCGCCCACACCGCTAGCACGCGCCTTACGGTCAGTCATGACTCCTTTGGGCGTTGTAACGATTGCCACACCAAGACCATTCTTGACGTGAGGGATGGCATCTCTACCTTTGTACACACGCAAACCAGGGCGACTGACACGCTCAATGCGCTCAATAACCGGACGGCCCGCGTAATACTTAAGTGAAATTTCTAGCTCGGACTTACCGTCGTCACTTTTAACATCAAATCCATCAATATAGCCCTCGTCCTTGAGAACTTGGACTATCGCTATCTTTACCTTAGATGAAGGTACAGATACAGTTGGTTTTGCCACCATTTGCGCATTTCTAATGCGAGTCAACAAATCGGCAATAGGATCACTCATGCTCATATGAAAACTCCTTGCCTGTTACCAACTGGCCTTGGTGACACCAGGAATGGTGCCCTCAAATGCCATTTCGCGAACCTTGGAACGTCCAAGTCCAAACTGACGGTACGTCCCGCGAGGGCGCCCCGTTAGCGCACAACGATTTCGCTGACGTGTAGGATTGGCGTTGCGAGGGATTTTCTGTAATCCTAGACGCGCTTGAGCGCGCTCCTCATCGCTACGCTTAGCGTCTGTGGAGATGGCTTTCAACTCCGCATATTTTTTAGCGTATTTTTCAACCAATCTATCTCTTTTGAGCTCACGCTCGATTAATGCTACTTTAGCCACGTACCACCTCAGTTCTTAAACGGGAAACGGAAGGCAGATAAAAGTGCTTTGCACTCATCATCAGACACGGCCGTTGTGGTGATGCTGATATTAAGTCCGCGCAAGGCGTCAACCTTGTCATACTCAATCTCAGGGAAAATGATCTGCTCTTTTACGCCGATGTTGTAGTTTCCTCTTCCATCGAACGCTCGACCAGATACACCGCGAAAATCTCTTACCCTTGGCAATGCAACGGTAACAAAACGATCCAAGAATTCATACATTCTTACACCGCGCAAAGTCACCATGCAACCAATGGCCTGGCCTTCACGAATCTTAAATCCAGCAATCGCTTTGCGAGATTTTGTTACGACTGGTTTTTGGCCGGAAATCTTAGTTAAATCACTGACCGCATGCTCCATAACTTTTTTATCAGCAACAGCCTCGCTGACACCCATATTAAGAGTGATCTTTGTCAAACGCGGGACTTGCATTGGTGATTTGTAACCGAATTTCTCGATAAGTAGCGGGACTATATTTTCTTTGTATTGCTCTTGAAGTCGTGCCATGATTACGCCGCCTTAATTTCGTCGCCGCTTGACTTGAAGAATCGAACCTTCTTGCCATCAGCCAAAAGTTTGATACCAACCCTGTCGGCCTTGCCCGTTGCAGGGTTGTAAATGGCCACATTGGACTGGTGGATAGGCATATTTTTGTCCACTACGCCACCAGTTGTACCAGCCATGGGATTTGGTTTGGTGTGTTTTTTCACCAAGTTAATTCCGTCCACCACCAGATGGGACTCGTCTTTACGAAGAGACACCTTGCCACGCTTGCCTTTATCTCGGCCAGCAATGACGATAACTTCGTCGCCTTTGCGGATCTTATTCATGACCTGGGTCCTTACAAAACTTCAGGAGCCAAAGACACGATCTTCATAAACCGCTCATTACGCAATTCACGCGTAACCGGGCCAAAGATGCGAGTCCCAATGGGCTCCAATTTGTTATTGAGCAACACGGCTGCGTTGCCATCGAATTTAATCAAAGAACCGTCACCGCGGCGTATGCCTTTTGCTGTACGCACGACGACCGCACTGTAGACTTCGCCTTTTTTGACGCGTCCACGGGGAGCTGCTTCCTTGATGCTTACTTTAATGATGTCGCCCACACTTGCATAGCGACGCTTGGATCCGCCTAGTACTTTTATGCACAATACAGATTTGGCGCCAGTGTTATCAGCGACCTCTAAACGAGATTCAGTTTGGATCATTTTTTCTTATTCCCAACTTGCATCGATCGGGGCTTATCTAACAAGTAGCTAAATCCCCATCAATCAGTCTTGGACCCGTCATCAATAAACCGAACCACTCGGCTTACCTTTGTTTGGGCTAGAGCTACTACGCAAAATTGCGCAGAGCCTGTTATTATGGCACATTAATTTCACCTTCGCAACCCTGCTCGCTTAAAAAGTATTAATTCAGCCAATTTAGAGATATCGTTTTATGCATGCGTGTATTTATTTTGACACTTTTAAACTAATCGGGTAAAAAATTAATACAAAACAATTCTTTTGACTGAGCTAGCAACTCATACATTTAATTTTTTTCTATTCAACACATCCCTAAATTTTACGAAATCAAAAAACTCTTAACTTTATGAATCAAAATTTCAGCCAAGACGCGGCTATAACGTTTGTGGGCGGGGGAAACATGGCAACCGCTCTTATCCGAGGCCTGATAAAAAAAGGGCTCTTTTCTGAGAAAAAAATCTTTGTCATAGACTCCAATCCACTTGCCTTAGCCAGGCTGGAGGCCGACTACGGTGTCGTCCCAGTTGCCCAGCCGCTTTTGGACACGTCTTGGTGCAATCAAACATCTTTGGTGGTGTGGGCTGTTAAGCCACAGCACATGCGCTCCGTTTGCGAGTCGTTATCAACATTGTCCAAGCATCTACTTCACTTAAGTGTTGCCGCAGGAATTACGAGCGGCAGTTTTGGGAAATGGCTCGGCACAAAACGGGTTGTCAGAGCCATGCCCAATACACCGGCCTTAATCGGAATGGGTCAGACAGCCCTATTTGCTAGTCCCGAAATATCTCATTTAGAGCGCAGTCAAATTGAAACAGTTATTAAAGGCTGTGGAGAATTTATTTGGTTTGATGATGAAAGACTACTTGATGCAGTTACCGCCTTATCAGGGTCAGGACCAGCCTACGTATTCTATTTATTGGAGGCATTAACCCGTGCAGGAGAGGACCTAGGGCTAAGCGCCGAGCAAGCCAAAAAACTGGCAATTGGCACATTTATGGGTGCGAGCCACTTAGCACATCAAAGCTCAGACCCGCTCTCCTCTCTTAGGGAGAATGTAACTTCAAAGGGTGGGACTACGGAGGCCGCACTTTCATACTTGAATACAAAAAAAGTCGGTTTAGAGTTGCAAAATGCAGTTAAGGCCGCATTTGTTCGGGCTCAGCAACTGGGGGCCGAATTCGGTAAATAATATCAATCCTCACATAAAGGTTTATGTGCCGCCACTTTATGAGACAATTTACACTCACTGATCTATCTATTTGGACTTTACTTAAATGAACAAACTTTTAATAACTTTATTGAGCGCAGCTGCGCTGAGCGTTCCAATTTTTGGTGCTGCTCAAAATGCAACGCCTGCCGCCCCGGCAGCCCCAAGTGCCGCCCCCAGTGCAGCTCCCAACGCACAAACCCCAACAGATAGTAGCCAGGACAAAAAAGCTAAAAAACCAAAAAAGCATAAAAAACACAAGTCTAAGAAAAAAGCCTGAGTTGAATTATGAGGTTTCGGTAAACTCAGACAATTACTTCTGACACCGAGCTCAGGTCCCAACCGGCCACAAATCTTTTTATGATTTGTGGCCTATTTTTTGGGTACTTTCTTATTGCAAGCAATATGACTGAATATCACACAAGCGTGTTGATTAATGTCTAATTTAAGCCTTATGTGTAACTCAACACAACACCCATAAATAAAGTTGCCCCTATCCAGTGATTAAGTCGAAATGCCGTGAAGCACCCGGACCGCTCTCGCTTGCGTATCAACGCATAGTGCCACACAGACTGGGCGAAAGCCAGCGTCAAAGAGATATTAATCCAGGCACTTGTGATTTTACTTTCTATCAAAAACCACCAGCTCACAAAATACAACACATAGAAAAGCATCACAAATAAAACATCATATTCAGCCAAAGTGATTGCGGATGTTTTAATGCCTATGCGCAAATCATCATCCCTGTCAACCATCGCATATTCCGTATCGTATGCCAAAACCCAAAATAAATTGCTTATTAAAAGACCCCAAGCTAGAGGGGGAACCGCATCTAAAGAGTCCAACCAACTTAAGTTTTGACCCTTTACTGCAGCAAAAGCCATTGGAATTCCAAAGCTAAAAGCAACTCCCAATACGGCCTGAGGCATAGAGACAAAGCGCTTCGCATAGGGATAAGCTAAAGACAAGAAAAGAGCTGCAAAGGACCATGTGACGCAAACTGGGTTGGTAGACAAAACCAAAAGAAATGCCGCGACAGCGAGCAATCCACCCACAATTAAAGCCTCCTTGGTGCTCAACTCCCCACTTGTGACGGGTCGATTCGCCGTTCTTTTAACATGTTTGTCGAACTCTTTGTCAGCCACGTCGTTAACGCAGCAACCTGCGCTTCTCATTAAAATCGTGCCTATCAAAAATACCAGCAACAAATGCAACCCAGGATATCCTTCGTTTGCAATCCACAAAGCGCTTAAAGACGGCCAAAGCAAGAGCAGCCACCCAGCCGGTCGGTCCCAGCGGATAAGGGCCATGTACAAAGGGATTTTTCTTGTAAAGAAATTAGAAGCAGGGAAATTCTTCATGTTTATCTTTAAGACAATAGCTTTACGCCTTGCAAATCACACTCATAAATGGAGTTCCGAAGGGTAGCGATAGCCTCATAACGTGTAAAGCTTTTGCGCCACGCCAGGACCACTCTCCTGTTAGGGGGGCTATGGCCCTCGTCCACAATCGGAATATAGCGAATATAGGTTTCTTCGGTGTCTTTTTTCCGTTTATTGCTGTGAGGGGTAAGTGCCCCCTTTGGAACACTTAATCTGGGCACAAGAGTAACCCCCATGCCTGCAGCAACCATGTGCTTAATTGTCTCAAGTGATGAGCCTTCAAAGCTTCTTTTTATACCATCTGCGTCACTCGAAAATCGAGCAAACTCGGGACAAACTTCCAGCACATGATCTCTAAAACAGTGCCCAGCACCCAATAGCAACATTGTTTCAGCTTTTAGCTCTTGTGCTGTAATTTTCTCCTTGTTTGCCAGTGGGTGCGAGCTTGGCACTGCGGCCAGAAAAGGTTCGTCATACAAAGGCGCAATGGCAAGCCCAGCGTCTGAAAAGGGTTCCGCCATTACAGCGCAGTCTATTTCACCTGTTCTGAGCATTTCCAATAACCTTATGGTAAAGTTTTCTTGCAAAATTAAAGGCATTTGAGGAGATTTGGCTATGGTTTTAATTACTAAATGGGGCAACAAATAAGGTCCAATGGTATAGATGACGCCAAGCTTTAAGGGGCCGGCTAATGGATCTTTGCCTCTTTTTGCAATCTCTTTGATATTGGCCGCTTGCTCTAAAACACTTTGAGCCTGTCTAATAATTTCCTCCCCAAGGCCTGTCACGGTTACCTCGTTGGCGCTGCGCTCAAAAAGCTTTACATCTAATTCTTCCTCTAGTTTTTTAATCGCAACAGACAATGTAGGTTGGGAGACAAAGCAAGCTTCAGCGGCCCGTCCAAAATGTTTTTCCCTGGCCACGGCGACAATATATTTAAGTTCAGTTAAGGTCATTTGAAATTAAGCCTTTAAATATTCCTGTTTGTTTCCCAGCCATCTTGAGATGTGTTTCTCAGCCAAGAGGGGATGGCGTTCTAATAGCAGGGGGGCAAGAGAGCGGGCCCATTCAAGCCATTCCTGATCGGTAGTTAAGTCTGCGAATCTAAGCATCGCCGTGCCGGACTGACGAGCTCCTAAGAACTCACCCGGCCCTCTAATATCCAGATCTCTTCGTGCGATCTCAAATCCGTCCTGGGTATCAGCCATCGCCTTCAATCTTTCACGAGCAGTCTCGCTTAACTTGCCGCGTTCTCCGCTTGAGTACATCAGCACGCATGCTGAGGCCGCCGCTCCCCGGCCAACGCGCCCCCTAAGTTGGTGGAGTTGACTTAGGCCAAATCGTTCTGCATGTTCGATGACCATGAGGGATGCATTTGGCACATCCACTCCCACTTCAATAACTGTTGTACTCACCAACACACCCATTTTGCCCTCTGTGAAGGCTTGCATCACTTCTTTTTTCTCAATAACTGGCATTTTGGAGTGAAGCAAGCCAATTACCTCACCGGGTAGGGACTGAGATAGTAACTCATGAGTTTGGGTCGCATTTGTTAAATCAATTGCCTCGCTCTCTTGTATTAAGGGGCAGACCCAGTAGACTTGGCGGCCTAAATGAAGCTGCACTTGAATCCTGGCGATCACCTCCTCTCTTCTTCGGTCAGAGACTACTTTGGTGACCACAGGGGTCCTGCCAGGGGGCAGCTCATCGATGGTTGAGACATCCAAGTCAGCATAGTAGCTCATCGCCAATGTGCGCGGAATGGGAGTGGCACTCATCATGAGCAGGTGAGGCTCTTGGTCGGGGAGCTTGTCTTTTAAGGCCAATCGTTGAGCTACGCCGAACCGGTGTTGCTCGTCAATCAAAACCAACCCCAAAGACTTGAATTTGACTTGTTCTTGTATGACAGCATGGGTCCCAACCACCAAGGCCGCTTGCCCACTAGATGTCACCTCCAGCATTGCTTGTCTGTCTTTCTTCTTTTGGCTACCCGATAACCAAGCTACGCATAGTTGACGTTGCTCGAGCAGGGGTGACAGCCAACCTAGCAATTTTTTGAAATGCTGTTCAGCCAGTATCTCAGTTGGAGCCATCAAAACACACTGGTAACCCGAGTCAATGCACTGCGTTGCTGCGAGAGCAGCAACAATGGTCTTGCCGGAGCCCACGTCTCCTTGCAAAAGGCGATACATGGGGACATCTTTTTTTATATCTGATGAAATCTCTTGAACAACTCGTTGCTGTGCCTTGGTAAGCTTAAAAGGCAATACCTGAAGTAATTGGTCTGTGGTGGAGATAGGGGGTTCGCTAGCTTGAGTCACTTCTTTATCTTTATCTTTGTTTTTATTTTTAGCATTGCCTTTGGCTTTTGCTATACCTTTATCATGACCCACTCCAACTTGATCTTCTCTCCCCAAGCTCTCGCCTTCATAAGAGTTCGTAGCTACCCGCGCGCCCGTAAACTGCGCGCTATGTAAAGAGTTCTTTGAGAGTTCTGCCCCAAGTTTGGGGGCTTTAAGCTCAAGTCGTTCCCTTTTTGCTCTGAGCTGTGAAAGCTGTTGCGCCAGTAACTCCTCTGCCTTTAAACGTTGCCAAGCAGGATGTGTCTTATCTTGTAAATCTAAAATGGATACGTCTGCCGTTGGTTCATGCAAGAATTGAACTGCTTTTGCCAAAGGCCAAAGGTCTGGCTTGGAAAAAAAAGAAGGAATCGTCTCACTAAAAGATCCTAGGCGTATGCATCGGTCTAGCCCTGTTAAAACTGCCCTTCTAATATAGGCTTGGGGAAGGCCTGCGGTTGTTGAATAAACAGGAGTAAGAGTCTTTGGAAGAGGAGTTTGTGCGGAATGCACTGTCGGATGCATGATTGTTTTCCCCAGCATTGCGCCTTTTACCTCGCCTCTTAATCTAACCCTTTGCCCCACGGCCAACGTTTTTTGCAAAGTAGGATAAAAATTAAAAAACCTTAAAGTGCAAAGATCTCCCCAAATAAGCCCCTTAGCGGTAGATTCAGTTAATTCGGCGTCCATAATGAATTCATGAACTTGTACGACCAACTGTCTTCTGGGCTTGAAGATAATATCCAGGCTTTTGACTTCTGCTAGAAATTGAACGCACTCGCCCTCACTCGCAGTTGACAGCAAACTTAGCCGCGTCTCATCCTCATAACGCAAAGGCAAATGCAGTGCTAGATCAATATCGCGCTCCAACCCCAGCTTTCGCAAAGCTTTTTGCGGAGCCGATAGGGAAGCTTTGGATTTTTCAGTAGTTGCCATTACTCCATTGTGCACAAGTTATTTGCAATCTATTAATTGCCACATGATGGGGAATGGTCGAATGGGTAAAGGTAGGGCAAAATACTCAATTTCTTTTACTCAACAGCCATTGGCAAACGCAATCACATAACGCCTGTGAGAATTGCATGTTTGTATTACATCTATGTCGGCAACACACCACTCACCATCTCCCCAGAACCTAAGCGATTACGACTTTGAATTGCCAAAGGAGCTCATTGCGCAGCATCCCAGCAAGACTAGAAGCGAGTCCCGGCTTTTGGATGGTCGGACAAATACGCCATTGGATAGAGTTTTCAAGGAAGCCCCAGACCTTTTAAACCCAGGGGATCTACTAATATTTAACAATACCCAGGTCATTAAAGCAAGGCTATTTGGTAAAAAAGAGAGCGGTGGACAAGTAGAAATACTTGTGGAACGGGTTTTGCCGCGTCAAAGCGGACAAATAGAGCACTTTGTTGCGGCGCATATGCGAGTGAGTAAAAAACCCCGCATTGGAGACGCGCTGCTCATGGACGGGGGTTTTAAAGCTAAATTACTTGGCCGCTGGCCTACAAATGAGGGTCCTTTGTATTGCCTTTCTTTTGAACAAGACCCTTTTGAATTAATGCAAAACTTTGGCCATGTTCCCTTGCCCCCATATGTTGAGCACGCAGATGATTTAGAGGATTTAGAGCGTTACCAATCTATTTTTGCAAAATATCCGGGAGCAGTTGCTGCGCCTACGGCGTCCTTACATTTTGACTCTTCTCTTTTAAACGCTTTTGAGAAAAAAGGGATCAAAACTGCTCAACTAACCCTTCACATTGGTGCGGGAACCTTTCAGCCCATCAAAACCGAGAAGATCGATGAACACAAAATGCATAGCGAGTGGTACAGTATTCCTGCAGAAACCATCTCTGCTATCCAAGAGTGCAGAAAAAACGGGGGAAGGGTGGTCGCGGTTGGCACGACCAGTGTGCGTTCGCTTGAGTCTTGGGCGCTGGGGGGGGCGAGCACAGGGGAGACTACTATTTTTATTCGCCCTGGCTTTGAGTTCAAAGTAGTTGATTTAATGATCACTAACTTTCACCTGCCAAAATCTACGCTGTTGATGCTGGTTAGTGCTTTTACAAGTTATTCACATATTTTCGACCTCTACCAACACGCCATTAAAAATCAATACCGTTTCTTTAGTTACGGAGATGCTATGCTTTTACAGAGAACAAAGCACTAAGCAATTCAGGTTAAAAGCGAAGAACTTACTCAGCCTTAATCCCCGCATACGCCGCCACTCTGGCCCAACGAACCAACTCAGCACGCATGAAATCCGTCGTTTGTTCGGGGGTTGTGAAAAAGGGTTCGAATCCTAGGTCAGAGAATTTTTTCTGTAAGTTTTGTGACTTCCCTATTTTTAAATACGCATCGCTGAGCTTTTTAATAACGGGAGAAGGAGTTCCCGCGGGCGCTAAAACCGCAAACCAATTTTGTAAATCTACATCTTTATATCCTAGCTCGTTTAGTGTAGGCACATTGGGTAAAGATTTACTTCTTATTGCAGAGCCTTGGGCTAACACCTTTATTTTCTCTTGTTGTATGTAGGGCAATGCGTTTTGTAATGGGCTAAACATGTAGTTGATTTGCCCCCCCACCAAATCCGCCATAGATTGGGATTGCCCTTTATATGGAATGTGCGTGGTTTTTATGCCTGTCAGTTGGTTGAAGAATTCACTGTGCAAATGTTGTGGGCTACCGGTACCTGCAGAGCCAAAATTAAGCTCTCCGGGATGAGATTTTGCATAATCAATAAATTCTTTTATGCTGTTCACATTTAAACTCGGGTGAACTACGAGCACCACACCCGTTTGTCCAATCAGTGTGATGGGTTGAAAGTCTTTAAGTAACTCATAAGGTAATTTTTTATAAACTGCAACATTACTAGCTATAGTGCCTGGGGTTACTAGTAATGTGTAGCCATCCGGTTTTGCGTGAGCAACGAGCTCTGCTCCAATATTTCCACCCCCACCTAATTTGTTATCGATGACAAAGCTTTGACCTAAAGCCTCGCCCACCATTTGTCCAGTTAAACGTGCCAACAAATCCGTCCCCCCCCCGGCTGCAACAGGCACAATCACTTGCAAAGGCTTGGTCGGATAGTTTTGCGCGTAAGAGTGTGCGGAAATGAGTGACAAACCCAGCATACATAAATTCACGCAGATAAAGTTTGCGACAGAGTGTGATGCACTTTTTTGGGATTTCATTTTATTTAAAATAAATAGGCTGCTGTAAATCATGAGACAAAATGAACGGTTGTATGCTGTAGAAAAAAATCAATACACTAAGGCATTCTAGGTTTTCTTTTTATTTAT
>Ga0164296_1005362_pt1 | contig 11272 bp, 9 predicted proteins | sample GEODES057metaG_FD_113533 | JGI IMG/M metagenome (GOLD analysis project Ga0164296, IMG submission 113533) | Dystrophic lake water microbial communities from Trout Bog Lake, Wisconsin, USA - GEODES057 metaG | ecosystem: Environmental > Aquatic > Freshwater > Lake | place: USA: Trout Bog Lake... | reverse complement strand
TTAATTAATTTCGCTTCGTACTTATCTCAACTAATCTAAAAAGATCATTCTCAATAAGCACCTTTACCTGTGTAACGAACTTCATCGTTACTACTGTTGCTTCCCAATCTTTCAAAGAACTTTTCTCATTGCACCAAATCGACAAAGAGTGTGTGATGTTAACAGCTTCGAACTGAACTACCGCCTTTACGGTGACATCTGATTTCTGTTTTCCTGATCCTAATCCGGCAACTGTTTTGATGCCATAATTTTGGATTTTCTAAAGAGCTTTTTTACTTCCCCTGTTTCTCAAACGGAGCGCAAAGGTAGGAGTTATTTCTTCCCAACCAAAATTATTTTCAACTTTTTTCAAAAATTCTTAAAAAAGCACTGTCTTAGCATGGTTGAATGCCTCATAATAATTTAAAAATGGCATGACATTTTAATGACAATGATAATGATTCCTATTATTTTTGCGGCTATGTCTACACGACTATTAACCTCCTGTGTCTTGCTGTGCGTTATTTTGGGTGTCTTAGTGGCTGACGCACAAACAGATAACCAATTGCAGGGGTTTGGCGTGGAGTCCAATTTTCTGGCAGGTAAGGTCATCAAACACGAAAAAAAATTCACTGCACCCATCCCGCCCCTGTCTACAGCGGTGGACCTGAATTTTGTTTGGCAGACCTATGGTAAGAAAGATTGGCAACAACGCCGTAATTACCCGGTAATTGGCATTGGCGTGGCCTATACCGATTATGGAATGAATAAAGTATTTGGTAATTGTCTGGGTATTTACCCCAATATTCAGTTCCCCATCATCAGAAATAAGAACAGTGAAATAACATTCCGTCTGGGAGATGGCCTCGGCTATGTATCGCGCAAATACCAAACCACTGTACCCGTTGACACCGTTAATGTGGCTATTGGCAGCCATATTGATGATTTCGCCTTTTTTTTGCTTGAATACCGGGTACGGGTGGACCATCACTGGAATCTTCAATTAGGCGCCAATTTCACCCATATCTCCAATGCCGACTACCACCAACCCAATCTGGGAGTGAACATGGCCGGAATGAACCTGGGATTGCAGTATTTCCCCAATTCCAATCATCCTCATTATATTTTCAAACCGCGACCTAAGCTGCCTGACCGATGGTTGATAGAGGGTCGTTATGGTATGGCATTTAAAGAATCGAGGGCACCTAATTTCGGCAACCCCGTTGAACCCACTTATCTTGGCACTGTCTATGCCAGCAAACGCTGGTGGAGCAAAAATAAATTCTTCCTCGGCGCCGACTATGCTTACCACAAGGATGTGTACGAGTTCTTAGTGAATTACGGCGTAGATTACAAACACGAAAAACAACACGCCTGGGACGGCACAGCGTTCATTGGCAATGAGTTTTTGGAAGGCCGCGTAGGTTTTGTGTTACAACTGGGCGCATACTACCACCAAACCTTTCTGAAATTCGACCCGATCTGCGATAAGATCGGCACCAATTTTTACCTGATACAGCATGAGCATGGACCGTTGAAAGAACTGTTCATTTCTGCCATGCTACTGACCCACGAAATTGTAGCAGAATATGCTGAATTCGGGATCGGTGCAGGATTTTAGTTATCCTTCCACCTTAGCCTTATCAAAAGCCTTTTTTGCGCCGCCGTTCCGTTTTTCCTGCGCATCTTTAGCAGCCTTAATAAATGCTACAAATAACGGATGCGGATGCTCCACGGTACTTTTATACTCAGGGTGAAACTGCACACCCACAAAGAATGGATGTCCGGTCAATTCCATGATCTCAACAAGGCCGGACTTGGGATTCTTACCAACGGCCCGCATTCCGGCTTCTTCAAACGCACTGATGTAGGCATTGTTGAATTCATAGCGGTGGCGGTGACGCTCATTGATCGTGGTATTGTTGTACACTTTGGCAGTATTTGAGTTGGCATCGATGGCGCACTCGTAAGAGCCCAAACGCATCGTTCCACCCATTTTTGTAATTTGCTTCTGCTCTTCCATCATACAGATCACGCCATCCTGCGTATCCGGATTGATCTCGGTGGAATGGGCGTTGTGCATGCCCAATACGTTCCGCGCAAACTCTACACAGGCCATTTGCATGCCCAGACAAATGCCAAAGAACGGAATGTTGTTGGTACGTGCATAGCGAATAGCTTCAATTTTACCATCTATTCCCCTGCTGCCAAAGCCGGGCGCTACCAATATGGCATCCAGATTCAACAACTTCTCCCGGGCATTTTCCTTGGTCAGGTATTCCGAATGGATATTCCTTACTTCTACCTTGCACTCGTTCACCGACCCTGCATGTATAAATGCTTCCAGTATTGATTTATAAGCATCCTGCAACTCTACATACTTGCCAATAAGGCCCAGCACCACCTTACTCTTAGGATACCGCAGTTTATTCAAAAATTCGCGCCATTTATTCAACTCCGGATCGGTGCCCAATGGTAATTTTAGTTTTTGCAAACAAATCACGTCCAGATTCTCGCGCATCATCTCTAACGGCACACTGTAGATCGAGTCTACGTCCAGCGCTTCAATTACTGCATCGGGCGTAACATTGCAAAACAGCGCTATCTTCTTTTTCAGTTCTTTATAAAGCGGTTCTTCGGTGCGGCAAACCAACACATCGGGGTTCAGACCGTTCTCACTCATCATTTTAACTGAGTGTTGTGTAGGCTTGGTCTTCAACTCTTTAGCAGCACGGAGGTAAGGGATCAAAGTCAAATGGATCACAATACAATTTTCCTCGTCCATCTCCCATTTCAACTGACGAACTGCTTCTATATATGGCAGCGATTCTATATCACCCACTGTACCACCCAATTCGGTGATCACAATGTCATATTTATTGTCTTCACCCAGCAGCAACATCCGGCGTTTGATCTCGTCGGTAATGTGCGGGATAACCTGTACAGTTTTCCCCAAATAAGCGCCTTCACGCTCCTTTCTGATGACGGTCTCGTAGATGCGACCCGTGGTCACATTGTTGGCCTGAGACGTAAAAGTATTCAAAAAACGCTCGTAGTGGCCGAGGTCCAGATCCGTCTCGGCACCATCTTCCGTCACATAACATTCTCCATGTTCATACGGATTCAGTGTACCGGGATCAACATTAATGTATGGATCGAATTTTTGGATCGTAGTGGTATATCCTCTGGCCTGCAATAGTTTTGCCAGCGATGCTGCTATAATGCCTTTTCCTAAAGATGATGTAACGCCTCCCGTTACAAATATGTATTTTGCCATAACAATTCAGTTTTGTATGACCTGCAATAATTCCTTCAATAAATTTCGGGGAAGCGGTCGTACAAAGATACTGATTACTGACTAATACAGTGTGCAGCTACTACAAATAAATTAAAACCTGTTAGAAGGCTGTGGATAAGACCAATAATCCGCGCCGGTTAAAAAGCATAGAATGAATATTGGTCAATACCTATTCCAGTCACCATTGTGGCTGTTGCCACCATTACCCCAGTTACCGCCACCATTGCGGCGTTGCTGCCGTAACCGTTGAATAAGTATTTGCCGGAATTCGCGCTCGGCTACGCGTAAATTTGACAATTGTTTAGGAGAAATGATCTTCAAAAAACGGTCATTATAGTCTCTTTTTATCTTGATGACAGCCTCCTGATAATCCAAATTATTATCAATGATCTCCATTTCAGATTCATTGGTCATATCGCCTTTCAGATCTCCGTTCTTTTGTTTAAAAGATCGTCTCAGATCCACTATTGCTTTGTCATATTCGTTGTACAAAGGAATGAAACGGGAAGACTGGTCTTCGGTAAGGTGTAAACGGTCAGTGATATAGGCGATCTTGGCTGCGTGAATACGCTCCATTTTTTCCTTACTGGGATGTGGACCACGGCCACCACGGCTGCCATCCTGGCCATAAACTACTGTGGCTAAAAACAATAAAAAAACAAGACAAACACTACGCATATAAATACTATTTCAAACTGGCGATCTACTATTGTTGCATTTTATTCAGATCAGGGGAACTTATTCTACCGATTCCCACCCTGTTTCATTCAGATAACCTTCTATATCATCGCCCCCAACGTCATTAAGCTGGCTGACCACCTGAGTCAACGGACGGTTGTTATCGACATTACTGACCAGTAATACATCACTGCGCTGAACGATATAATCCTGAATATCGGACTTTGAAACATTGGCGAGCAATATGTCGGGACTACCGGGTTTATAAATAAATTGACGATAGGCACCTAATCCCACCCCTAATACCACTATAGCCGCTGCAGCCCACTGCAGGCTACGCCTCAATATCTTATGCCGAGGCCTTACCGGTATTGGCATCCTCGTTGCACCGGTTGCTTTAGCTTGTGCCAACAGGGTTTCCGGCAACGTACTAAAATACCCCTCCGGTACTTGAAATGGTAATCCTTTGGGCATCCTTTCAACAACCAAATTTTCAGTTATTGCAGCCATTATATTATCAGGTAATTCTTCAAAATAATTTTCCGGAATAACAAATGGATTAACCACATTTTCAACTGATAGACGGGCATCTTCAGTATTATAAAATTTAGCTATATCCAACATTTTTTGCGGCAATCCTTCAAAATAGCCTTCCTCTACCTTCATCGGAAGAACAGGCATAACATCAGCAAGCGGGCTGCCCAAACCCCTTAATTCATCTCTTATTTCGTTATTCTTGCTCATAACACTTTTAAGACGTGTTCTGTAAAAAAAAGTTTAATTTTCAGTAAGAAAAGCTTCTACTTTCTTTACTGCATGATGGTAGGATGCCTTGAGCGCACCTACCGAAGTACCCAATGTTTCAGCCATTTGCTCATAAGGCATTTCATCATAATACCTCAAATTAAATACGAGCTTTTGTTTTTCCGGCAGTGTTTGAATAGCTTGCTGCAACTTCCATTCTATTTTACCCGGGTCAAAATCGCGTTGTGCAGTCAAACGCTCTGAAAAATAATCCTCTTTATCACTAATGGACACTGATGATCTGCGTTTCTGTTGCTCGATCCATGTTAACGTCTCATTGGTTGCAATTCTGTACAGCCAGGTATAAAGATTCGACTCTTCTCTGAATTCACTCAAATTCTTCCATACTTTTATAAACACATTCTGAAGGATGTCGTTGGTATCTTCATGTTCCAATACCATTCTGCGAACATGCCAATAAAGGCGTTCCTGATATTTGCGAATGATCTGTGTAAAAGCTGCCTCCTTATATTTTTCATTTTTAAAGGAAGCAACCAACGCATGATCATCTAATTGATCTTTAGTATCAGACATTTATTTAATTTGATCTAATTTGTTTTTAGACATTTTACTGTTATTAAAGTTTATCGCAAATGGTCTTGACGTTAAAAACGTCTCATATTTAACCGTCTGATAACAGTTTTACCCGATACGATCCCGGTGTGGCACCTTCAGCCTTTTTAAAAATCTTAATGAAATTATTTACATCCTCAAACCCTGTCTCCATACTCACTTGCTGTATCGATTTTGAGGTCTTACCAAGCAACACCTTTGCTTTTTTTATTCGCTCTCTGGTGATGTATTGTGCAGGCGATATTCCAAATTCTCTTTTAAAGTTTCTGAACAACTGAGTTCGGCTCATGCAGGCAACCCGCGCCAAATTACTGATCTCAAGCCGGTCAAATAAATGAGCTTGTATGTATTGCGTTAATTCATGAAAAGGCCCTGCACTTTGTTTCCGGTTCAGCGGTAATTGAAGCTGCTCCAAATTCTGTAACTGCACCAGCCGCACGATCAATTCTTTCATTGTAAGATCGGCGAGAATATCCTTGGTAACGGCCCTATCGGTGCAAATGGTCACTAACTTATTGATCACGTCGGCAAGTGCCGGGCTGTTTTTCAAATGGGCCACATTAAAATTAAGGTTCCATGTGTCGGCTGCATGGGTACGGGGAAAATATTCCCGCATATAATTCAGCGTATTGGTCACATTATCAGCATCAAGGGTGAGCGCAATACACTGCGTCGGGTTATGCTCCATTGCTTCCGGAAAATCAATCACCATTTTGGTTCCGGCAGGCGCCAACGCTGTCTCACCCGGAAAATAGTCAAACTGCTCGATACCCGGCAGGTGCATCACCTTCTTACCCCGTATCATACTGGTGATCACCAGATCATTAAAGGTCAATTGTACTGCCTCAGACGTTCTGTATGTTTCAAATACATTCAACTCGCAGTTATTTAAGCTGAATACCCTTCTGTTCTCTACATCGGTAAGCAGATTTTTAGGTGCTGTAAGTTGAATTGGTCTTAAAAAACTCATACGCCACAATTCTAAGTTAGCAATATACAAATTTCAATCTGACAAATACAAAATTGGAACTTTTAACCGATAGAAAGGTATTTTTCAACGATAGCCCGATCAGTATTACTAATAGTTTTGACCTTGATAAAAAAAACTATTTATGGCAAACGTAACTAAGAACGGAACAGTTTATTCCCGTCCGGAATTCAAGAGTCACTACAACAATTACATTGGTGGCGAGTGGGTTGCACCGGTTTCGGGTGAGTATTTCGACAACATCTCTCCTATTGACGGAAAAGTATTTACCAAAGCTGCAAGATCGGGCAAGGCAGATATAGACCTTGCACTGACAGCGGCCGAAAAAGCATTTGGTGCATGGAGCAAAAGCGCTGCTACCTATCGCAGCAATATCCTTTTAAAAATAGCTCAGACCATTGAAGACAATCTGGAATACCTTGCTGTAGTAGAGACGATAGACAATGGTAAGCCTGTAAGGGAAACACTGGCGGCTGATCTGCCATTGGTTGTAGACCACTTCCGGTATTTTGCAGGCGTTATTCGCAGCGAAGAAGGCACTATTTCAGAACATGATGAATATACGGTAAGCATCAACCTGCACGAACCGCTGGGCATTGTTGGTCAGATCATTCCCTGGAATTTTCCATTGCTCATGGCGGCATGGAAGATAGCTCCTGCGTTAGCGGCGGGTTGTTGCGCGATAGTGAAGCCGGCCGAACAGACCCCCACCAGTATTATGGTACTGATGGAATTGATAGGCCATTTATTACCCGCAGGTGTGTTGAACATTGTTTCGGGCTTTGGCCCTGAAGCGGGCAAACCGCTGGCAACGTCCAGCCGCATCAACAAAGTTGCCTTTACCGGCGAGACCACTACCGGCCGACTCATTATGCAATATGCGTCTGAGAACCTGATACCGGTGACCATGGAACTTGGCGGAAAGTCACCAAATATTTTCTTCCCATCGGTGGCTGCCCACGACGACGATTTCTTTGACAAAGCAGTGGAAGGCGCTGTGCTTTTTGCGCTCAATCAGGGTGAAGTTTGTACCTGCCCGTCCAGAATATTGGTGCATGAAAGCATTTATGAGGTATTTATGAAGAAAGTCATAGAACGTACCAAGGCTATCATCATGGGCAATCCGCTCGATGTCACCACCATGCTCGGTGCGCAGGCATCTAACGACCAATATGAAAAGATCCTTTCCTACATGGACATTGGACGGCAGGAAGGCGCAGAGGTGCTGACCGGTGGCGCTGCGGCAAAATTGGATGGCGAAATGAGTACCGGCTATTATATACAACCGACCATATTCAAAGGCAATAATTCGATGCGTATTTTTCAGGAAGAGATCTTTGGACCTGTTACTTCGGTAACCACCTTTAGTACCACTGAGGAAGCGCTGGCAATTGCCAATGGCACTATGTATGGACTGGGCGCAGGGGTTTGGTCGCGCGATGCACACGAACTGTACCAAATTCCAAGGGCTATTCAGGCAGGCCGTGTCTGGGTGAACTGCTATCATGCCTACCCTGCACACGCACCGTTTGGTGGTTATAAAAAATCGGGGTTTGGTCGTGAGACACATAAGATGATGTTGAATCATTACCGCCAAACCAAGAATATGCTCATATCATATAATAAAAGTAAGCTTGGATTTTTTTAGTGTTTAGTGTGGCTGTTAGGACAGGGAGGCCGCAAATTGCGGCCTTCTTATTTTACAAAATTTTAAAGCAATGCAAACAACAGAACGTATATTACTTACTCCACGCGCCGGGCAACTGATAACAGAACTTAGGATCCGGCACGGCGAATTGATGTTTCACCAAAGCGGGGGCTGTTGCGATGGTTCGCAGCCCATGTGTTTCGAAAAAGGTGATTTTAAAACCGGAGACAGTGACATTTGTATAGGTACGATTGCCGGCTGCGAATTCTGGATGAGCCGCGACCAGTTCGAATATTGGAAACACACCCAACTGATATTAGACGTAGTTCCGGGCCGTGGTTCCAGCTTTTCTTTGGAGATACCATTAGGAGTGCGTTTCATTACCCGATCGAGAGTATTTACGGACGAAGAATTGATCAGCTTAAATCCGATAACATAAATAGTGCTTGCATTTATTTCGGATTCACACATTAAGTTCCTCCATTTTTCTAATTTTGATGCATGGCCATCATCCCTTTCAGTTATTGGGAACAACAGAGTTTCATGCGCTATGATCATATTGTGATTGGCTCGGGAATTGTTGGATTGAATGTGGCCATTTCACTAAAGGATAAATTCCCTTTGGCCCGAATATTAGTATTGGAAAGAGGCCTGCTCACTACCGGGGCTACATCGCGCAATGCCGGATTTGCCTGTATGGGCAGTGTCACAGAATTATTGGATGATCTGGAATGCAGCAGTGCTGACGAAGTGGTACAACTTTTTGAAGACCGCAAAAAGGGGTTGGAAGGATTGAAAAAACGGTTGGCGTATTATGACATTGGTTATGTTGAAGACGGCAGCCACGAATTAATAACCCAAAAGGACGCCTATGCAGTTGATGAGATCAACAAACTCAATGCCCTGTTGCAAGATGTTACGCATAAACCTGCATTCAAAATAGCTAACGAAAAGATAGCAGCATTTGGTTTTACACGTGGACAAGTGCATGCGCTGATAGAAAATACGCTGGAGGGATCTGTAAATACGGGCAGGCTTTTGGTGGCGCTGCAACAGTTGTGTATGAGCCGTGGGATAGAAATAAAGACCGGTGCGACGGTAACAAAATTTGAAGAAGAAAATGATCGGGTCACCGTTAGCGTAACAGATGGATTCCGCGATGCAGAATGGCTGTTTTCCTGCAAAAAACTCACTATTTGTACAAATGCATTTACCAATAAACTGATCACCGGGCCTTCAGTCACCCCGGGACGCGGACAGGTTTTGATCACGAAGCCAATTAAAGACCTTAAGTTCAAAGGAATTTTCCATTTTGACAAAGGGTATTACTATTTCCGCGAAATTGACGGCAGGGTCTTATTTGGCGGCGGTCGCAATATGGATATCAATACAGAAGCCACTACTGACTTTGCATTGAATCCGGCCATTCAAAATGATCTTGACCAAAAACTTTCCACGATGATACTTCCCGAAACCAGTTTTGAGATCGACATGCGATGGACGGGCATTATGGCATTCGGGGACACAAAAAAACCGATAGTAAAAGCGTTCTCAAAAAATGTATTTGGCGCCTACAGAATGGGTGGGATGGGCGTAGCGCTGGCGTACGAAACTGCAAACAAACTCGCTGCACTAATAACGGAAGACCACTAACGAATCAGGGTCACATCGCCCTTTTTGGTGCCGGTGTTTCCATAACGGTCGGTATAGGATAATTCCCAAAAATATACACCCAATGGTTGCGGCACTTTTTTATAAGTGCCATCCCAGCCCTCGCCTTCTTTAAAGCTATTTCCATAATATACCTCATTGCCCCAACGGTCAAATACCCTGAAGTAGTTCAACGATGAATACCCGACCGCTATGGGGCAAAAAATGCCATCGATTCCGTTCTTGCCCGGCGTGAAAGCAGAAGGTACAAAAAAAGATGGCTGATCTACAACTTTCACAGTGATAGTATCGTAACCTGAGCAGCCCAATTCACTTCGCACAAACACTGAATAACTATAAGTTCCGGTATCCGGATAGTAGCCTACCGGATCATTGATTATACTATCATTCAGGTCTGTTGCCGGTTTCCAAAGATATTCCGTGCCGCCGTTAGCATTAAAATACACTGTTGACCCCACCACTATCGTTGTGTCATCTCCCGCATTGGGATTAAAGTTATCAATGAGCAACTGCTTCGTTATTGTATCTACGCAGTCTTTGATATTATTGGATATTAGCGAGACATTGTAGACCCCTCCATACTGAAATACATGGGTCGGGAACTCAATATTCGAGGTATCACCATCACCAAATAACCAATACCAGCTGGTGATAGGCTTAATGGTAGATGAAGTTAAGTCAGTGAATTGGATGGGTGAACCGGGGCAATACAATCCGCTATCGTCAAAATTAGCTGCGAAATAGGGATAAACTTTTACGTATCGTTCTATGCTGTCGGTGCAGTCGGTACGCGGATTTACAATGAGCTTCACTACAAATGTGCCGGTATCCGGATAGGTGAACGAGGGCTGATACAGATCGGACGTATCGGATGTTGACCCCGGAACGCCAAAATTCCAGAGAAACGTAGAATCCGGTATCTGCACTATGCTTGTATTTTCGAAAAATACATTAAAACTGGAACAACTGACGATGTAGGTATTGAACTCCGTAGAAAGTTGCGGAATGTCGGCCACAACTGAATTTTGACAACTCGTGACCACAAACTGGAATTCCCGCCTTATGGTATCGATCGGCACGCCATGCCGCCATTCTACGCAAAACATGGAAATCAGGTAACGTCCTACCAAGTTCGGTGTCCCTGAGATCAATCCGGTAACAGGATCTATAGCCATTGCAGGGCTGCTGGCCATTGGATAAGAATAGGAATATGGATATAGGTAGGTCACATTCTGATATGGTGGCGGAGCCGCCACAGGATTAGAATAAGTATTGTTGCTTCCGCCATCCAACGACTGACACAGGCCGTAACTTAAAGAATCTCCATCGGCATCTGTGGCTGAATTATCATAACTCATCGGATTATTGTTACAGATGATCAATGGCGGATAATTCTTAAATACAGCACTGTTATTCGTTCCTTTGGTATATGGGGGAATACGGCAATAGTAGGTACAACCCGTATTTCCCGGATCCTCAATATTTACGATCTGCGCATTCCGGCAACACCGTTGGTAGGTAATGATATAACCGGTTGCATTAGGCGGGAAATAATAGGTCTTTTGAAATGTTTTTTTAAGGCAGCACACTTCAGGCGGGTTGGTAATGCATTTACTGCTGAAATTGGTAGGCA
>Ga0164296_1005353_pt1 | contig 11287 bp, 11 predicted proteins | sample GEODES057metaG_FD_113533 | JGI IMG/M metagenome (GOLD analysis project Ga0164296, IMG submission 113533) | Dystrophic lake water microbial communities from Trout Bog Lake, Wisconsin, USA - GEODES057 metaG | ecosystem: Environmental > Aquatic > Freshwater > Lake | place: USA: Trout Bog Lake... | reverse complement strand
GTATTCTTCCTGATAGCTTTCCATATCGCCTGCGGCATATCCCCCGTACCCATAAGTACTAGAGTACGCAGCATACTCGGCGGCGGCGACCGGGTTACCGTTAATTGCATTAGCTAGTGCGTAAGTAGCCGATACCGCTGAATGTTTTGTACCATCCAGCGATCTTGAACCTGGATGTTTATTTGCCAGCTCAAAAATTGATTTTTTCAGAACTTCAAATTGAGCCTTATCAATTCGTCCTTCTCGGTATGCCTTGAAGTCTTGAAATGCTGCGACCACTTCGTCCAACTCTAAAAGATGGCTGATACGAGAAACACAAGCAAAACAAAAATCTAAACGCACCGCCTCCATTTCCGCAGTATTTAACCCAAATTGATCGGTTAGAGAACGTAGTTCACTATTCATTAAGCAAATTCAATATAGATGTATCAAGTATCGATTTAATACCGCAATTTAGGTCTATATTTTAGCGATTCGTTCGGCATAATCGAGAGTAATCAATGCAAGAAAATTGAACCTAACAGGCTAACCGCCATTACGCTATAGGCATAGCGACTGATAGTAAGTTTGATGCCAGTGAATCCGTTTTCGCTAAACTTTCGAAACGCCTGCAAGTGAGTTAAGACATAAAGCCAAGTACCTACCATCATCAAAAGCACAAAAACAAATGAATTAAAGACGCCAGTCAACGAGTTAATAACGCCTATGTGCGCAAGCTCCCAGTCTGACGCCGCAAAGAATGCGCCGCATATACCAAGATTTCTGCAATTATCAAAAATATCTTTGATTTGATTGTCCGTCAGGCACAAACTCTTGTTCCACATAATTTGGTTTAGAGAAGGTCTTTGATGTATTCAAAACCAAATATTTCTTTTAAATGCAATATCTGATAGTCCACTCTTTCTTTGAATAGATATTTGATCGTGTCTTTGTCGTGAGTAAAGTCACGCATGACGTCATCTTTCAAAGAATAGATTGGCCAGTCAACTTGTCCTTTAACGTTCGGGTTACCAGTTTTGGCAAACACTGCCCAACTTTGAGACATCACATCTGATATCGCTTGATCTTGCACGCTATTTTTATCCACTATTGGATACCAATCTTTTGGCCATATTCTCTTTTGTTTGAACTCGGCAATATCTTTTTCAATCCTTGCACACTGGTCTGCACCCGACTCTACGTGCTTTGGAGCTTGAGGCATTAAATCCAGACTACCAAAGACGTAAGTAATTTCGTAAGTGTGCGGTGAACCTGGAAAAGCTGGTCGAATATTCTTGGTCAGATAATCAAAATAATACGCATAGCCTGGCGCAATTCCTTTCATACTATTCGCAAGCAATTTTGTGCTCGCCCGGTACAGCATATCTTGAATGACAAACGAATTCGCGATGCATTCATCTTTTACATTCGCGTACAACTTTGCAATGGTCTTTGGGTCTTCGTGCACTTGTTTTACAAATGCCTCTAGTGATGGCTCTCCAGGCAACATAAAATCAGAATCAAAGGAGTTGGTGCCAATCATGAAAGGCACCTTTGCCTGCTTGCCAGCAACAAATAAAGGCAGAGGATCTCCTTTCAGGATCTCGCCATCTACAAAGGGTCCTCCAAATTCCCCGGCATAAAAAGCTTGCCCATTAAGAACCAATTTCTCTACCGGAAGAGCTCTTAATTCCGCCAAAGTATTCACACCCAAAGCTTTCATATATTTAGCGTCAATTTCTGTTTCTGGCGTTTGACCGAAATGCTTATCTGTCATGCCGCGTAAGGGGCTTTGTTGAGCGCTTTGGGCTATGGCTCGGTGAAACAGACCTTTAGCAGCATCTGACACCATAAGCCAGGTAACGCTTCTGCCACCGGCGGACTGACCGAAAATAGTTACATTATTGGGATCTCCTCCAAACGCCTCAATATTTCTCTTAACCCATTTCAAGGCGGCAATTTGATCCATCGTGCCGTAATTACCAACCGGTTCACCTTTAGCTTTGGCTTCCTCAATCAGCTCTTTCGGTGCAAAAAATCCCAGGGCGCCGAGACGATAATCTAACGTCACAACAATCACGCCATTTTCGACTAACTTGATGGGCGTGAATTGAGGATCCCTTGACCCATCTACAAACAGGCCGCCGCCGTGAATCCAAACCATGACTGGTAAATTTGTATCTGGTTTTTTAGGACGGTAGACGTTAAGTTTCAGGCAATCTTCCTCACCCGGAAGGCCGAGACCTGCGCTTAAATTTTTAATATAAGGCTGAGGGCAAGCTCCCCCAAAGCGACTGGCATCACGCACCCCCTCCCAAGCTAGCGCAGGCTGTGGCGGCCTCCATCTTAAGGGTCCCGTTGGCGGAGCAGCATACGGAATATTCTTAAATGCAAGCATGCTGTATTCCGTGGCCCCTTGCAATTGCCCTGTCTCAATTTTCACTAGCGGTCGGTCAATATCGGCACTCGCGTTAAGCGCAAGGCAACTCAAGAGCAGTCCTAAAGCGAATGTCCATTTCATTTTGAGGCCCTTATAGGTGAGGATGGATTCGAACCCTAGTCGCAATAATAATCTTTTACTGCAATTGAAAAATGGCATATTGCAAAAGCCTGTATCTTGAAATATGGAATCTGGCCCTTAAATAAGTTTTGTCTGGATGCCAATGTGGTCCCGACCTATCTAACTTGCTTATTTAAGGAGAAACTCATGTCGTACACCTTGGGGAAAAATGTTCTGCTCAACTCGATCGGCTTTGATCGTTTAATAGATGCTTTTGAACAAATGAGTTCAAATGAAGGTGCCAATAAGGCGCATAGCTACCCGCCGTACAACATCGTCAAGATCAATGAACGCGATTACGCCATCGAAATCGCAATCGCTGGCTTTAGACAAGATGAAATCGATATCACCTCGGAAGGTAACAAACTAACAGTGACTGGAAAATTTAAAAATGAGCCTGCCGGCGAATATCTCCACAAAGGCATCGCTAATCGAGATTTCAAACACGAATTCACTCTCGCCGAGACGGTGGTTGTGCGATCGGCACAAGTAGACAACGGTTTGCTGATCGTGAAGCTGGAAAATGTGATTCCAGCAGAAAAGTTACCTCGGAAAATTCCGATCAATAACTCAAATCAATTCTTGATGGAAGCAAATCAAGAAAAAATTGCTGCTTAACGGAAATAAACTAGTATCCAAAAACGAGTTCTTTGATGCTTACAAAGCACGCCGCCCGTATTTCGAATCGACTGGTGGCGTGCCAATTTTTGGCGAGACAAAACTCGAGACGATTTGCTTTCTCGGGTTTAAAAACTAACAAATTAAAGATTGGAGTATTCTGGAAACGTCATTTGGAAAATAACAAAAACAGCCAGAAAAACTAACATGGCAACAGAAAAAATATTTACTACTCTGTCAGAATTAGCTGATTGCTTACTACGCAAAACACCAACAAAAGCGATCACAATGGTAATAGCTGCGTAGGCTGACAAATTAATTAGTAAATTAGTCACATCATTCCAGAAACCATGATAGCCAGGAATTTTGTCTTGATTAACAATATATTGATCGCGACCTGCTCCAAGGACTCCGATAAACAGCGTCCCAATCATATTGGTCCACAATCCCAATTGAAGACTAAAGTCGCCAATCTGCAAGGCTAACCTTGGCAGAGTTAATACAGGCCAGAGTACTGCCAAACAAAAAAATAAAAGTGCCTGTACCTCACCAATTAAATGGGCCTGCAACAAACCGAACGGTGCTGCTACATGTTTGTGAGCCATGGGCGCCAACAAACCAATAAAAATCATGGCCAAACCGGATGCGACAAAAGCCTTGTTATATGCGAGTTTCATAAGACACCCAGACGAATTTAGTTGAATTATGTTGTCACACCTTGATCGCATTTGCAAACTCAAACCACATAAATCGATCCTACTAAAACTCGATATGCGCCCGCAATAAATAAACGTTAACCGGACCACGGTCACTGTTATAGCAAGGATTCGCTATGCGCTGATAATCTGCTGTCAGCCATAGGAAAGGCGCAATTTGGGCACTGTAGTAAATTTCAGCGATATTTTCTCGCTGATAACTCAAGCGACCATCACCACAAAAGAAATCCGAACCTCCGGCGGAAAGAAAAGCTTGATTGGTGGTTGATATTCCATTTGAAGCGAATCCAATTCCAACTGTGTCGCCAGCACGATTCCATAAATGACCGTTAATTGATACACCCCCGGATACAGAATTATCAATATCAGTGAACGAATAACCTTCCGTCTCTCCGTTATTCCAACTTAGCCGAGCAAATATGCCTATGTCCTTGGTGACGTATTGCTCTAGGCTCAAACCGAACCCATATTTAACTTGGGAGGTTCTTACGTTACTTAAATCTGGAACACCACCATATGTCTGTGCGTAATTCAAAGCGCTCGCATAGTTACCGTAAGCTGCTTGATTACGGAAAATCATAGCTCTTACCTTGCCGTCCTGATCGAAGATAGTGAAGTCATGCTGAACTTCTATCGTATCGGCATAAGACTGTGTAAGATTGGTTGTCAACGCGAGGCCATTCGACTCTACAGGGAGCATGCTCCTAGATAGCCGCAACGCCCAGTCATCCCAATACAATTCGCCGACAACACCTCTCGTATAACCACGAGCATCGGCTGGCATGTCCCAAGCCCCCCAATCCATGATCGACCAGTTCAGAAAATCCTTTTTAGGATCATGTGCAAAAGTGTTACGGTCAAATATGTCTGTTATGGAATAAATGCCGCCAGTGAATACAAACCGACGACTGTCGACTGTTCCACCAAACATGTTGTACTCAAGATCGGGTTGCACTTGATCACCACCCAAGGAAAACGTCTGCCTCAAAAATGCCCTTGCAACATAAGTGATCGGATTAATGAACGCAGCCTTTTGCGCCTCGCCGTTATAAACACCTGCAACGCCGAGCAACCCGGAAAACGGCACGCCGGAAGCAGCTTCTGGATCGACCCAGAATTCAGTACCTTGCCACGGTCGAAAACCCAAATAAGCCGTGCCAGTAAAGGTATAGCCTGTCTCGTTGCCACCGTATAGACTTGACGGTCCTTGATATGAATCGTCAAAAGATGGATGCTTCATTCCAACGTATGTTGACTGTATGCCAGCGTGCACCTGTGGATACGACTCCACAGGTTCGGAAGTTACAGCTGATGAATCGCCGGCCCAAGTATTCTGGCCGACCGACAACATTCCTAAGGCGACGTAAGCCATTACAGAGCAAAGCAATCCCCTAAGAGGACACGGTAATAAAATTCGCATGGAATCCTCGCAAAACACCAATACACGATGGCCATAGAAAAACGGCTATCGCGTTGAATAATTTCTATATTGGAATTAACGAGTAGGCGGGGCGCGAGACGGGTTAGCGCAAAGGAAAAACTGTGCAGGGCTAACCAAAGATAATTTTAAAATTAAGACGGACATTAGCAAAAACTGTACCGCGGCAACGACAGCAAGCGTTGGAGGCGGAACACCTAGCCCTGAAGCAGCCGCGACAGCACTGCACACTTCACAATTTAAATAACTGTCTTGAGTAGAATGAAAATGCCAAGCACTAAGCGCTTGCCACAATAGCAGGCAAGCCAGAACGAATCCTAAGATCCATTTGCGATGGTGGAGTGCGTTAAATCTCATAGCGTGAGAAACTTTACTACACCTAACTCTCATTGTGTTGCGTTGATCACTTCAAAAAGGTAGACGGCAGCGTGTGGATCTCAATCCAGTGTTATCAATTACTCGATATAAACCAAAACCGTTACTCGTTGATGATCAAACTTAACTGAGTCAGTGTCCTGGTTGCTAGATCGGCGCATCTCCAGCACACAGTTGCAACCCACGCGTAATTGACTGGCTATATTGTTTGCTAACGCAGTATTTTCATCAAAACCAATAACCAATTTCTTGATCTGTCCTTTGACTGACTTTTCGATAATCTCATCGAGCGCCACTTGATTTTCACTATCAAAAAACACAGGGTACCAGCCACCAATTCTAGATTTAGGCACTGGCAGTGGCTCGCCCTTACCGGGCTGCAATTGCATATCAACAGCACTCAACAAGGCAGCAGTTCCGCCGTAGTAACCCATTAACAAAATGATATCTATAAGCTTTTGTGGGCCATAAATTTCTTTTAACTGAGCAAAAACATCCGGCTCGACTTTATGGATAGCCCACATTTGTCGACCTAACTCTATAAGTAATGCGTCTTCCGGCCTTAATTTACTTGTCGAACGTCTGTACTTGATGATATCGATAATCTGAGGTGATACGCCCTCTTTTAACGCGACAGGCTCATGTTCGGCCCATTCAAACTGACTATCGAGCTCGCGTGCCGTCGTTAATATGGCAATTTCTCGTGCTATCGGTGGTATGCCAGACTTTTTCCGCAGATATTCACTAATAGCCGCGTGATGATATGCCGTTACTGGACTATAAAGCCTCACACCTGCGGGACCGCGCAATCCAGCAATGTTTCCACCCGGAGTATTGGCTCTGTCGTACGATTTTCTGGCCAGATCGTCCAAGTCTTCGCGTGCAGGCAGCGGCAAACGAAAACCTGATTGCGAATTTACGTCAGACGGGTACTCCGTTGAAGGGGCGGACTCGCTAGCAGCCGAGCAACTTAGAGGAGCGATTAATATACCGACACTTAATGCAAGTGCCGAGGCATTAATACGTTTAACTGTTGCAATTTTTTTCATCTCCGGCCTGTTCATAATTATGTCGCGTCTCGTCTTGGTCATCCAATTCTAATTCGGCTTGGCCCAACATAATTGGCCTGACTAGGATTTTGTATGTATCCAGATCAAAACTAGGTTGATGATGCTTTGTAAACAACCTGGTTTTGGAACACCAAGTACCTAGATAACGCCAATCGTGTACTCGATGTTTCTGCACCCAAGCACCATTGCGCTCTATCACAGAGATTGCGCCACGATAGGGCCAAGCATGAACTTGTAAATCAGCTAGTGCGTCTCGCAAGCGCTTATCGTGCACAGTTCTGTCTTCTTTTCCGACACAGGCGCCTTGGCAAGTTTTGATCTGTAAACCAAAGCATCCCCTATTAGTCGTTCGCTCGAGACCTAACAAAGCAAGGCATAGCTGATATTCTGCCGCTAGATGACGCAATTTTTCAATTGCGGCGTGACGAGAGCTAAATAAACCAAACAGATCGGGCGCTCTACCAATATCCGCCTCATTACCACTAACAACTTTCGGCACTAATCCTTGTTGATCAGCCAAAAGCCGCAGCGAGCACAAGCTGCGCACGCGCCTTAATCGAATGTTGTAGAGCGGGCTGTACGCTTTGATCATTTGTGACTCAAGCAGCAAAGCACCTATCTCGCCGGCCGTTTCGATGTAATCAATTCGTCGAGTCTGGGCAATCATTCGCGCTTCATCAGCGGCTCTTAGATGAGACAACACTCGCGAACGAATATCAAGACTCTTGCCGATGTAAAGAGGAAGAGTGCTCGTGCCCCGAAAAACATAGACTCCAGTGGAATGCGGTAGCGCAGACAAACTGGCTGGATCAATGCGATGTGATTCTGAGACTTTCTTTGAAACCGTCATTCGTACGTGCTAGATTTCAATATTAAATTGCTTTTGCGCCGACCACTCGTGCATCGATCCAATAAAATTACGGACATGTGCATAGCCTGCATGACGCAGGGCAAAATAGGCACTTGCCGATCGTGCCCCTCGGTGACAATAAGGTACTAACTCATCCGTATCTCCAATACCTTTATTGGCCAAGATATTACGTATTGCTGCTTTGGATTTGTATTTACCGCTCTCGAGTAACTCCGTCCATTCAAGCCAAACCGCACCCGGTATATGTCCTCGTCGCTCACAACATTCCGTATGATCCAAACCGTTATATTCGTCGCGATCGCGCACATCAATCAGCACTCGTCTTGCTTGCCCTAACCCCTCTTTTATCTCGTGTGCGGATATAAAAATACTGGTATCTATATGTGACAAAAATTCAGTGGGACTTGGTATAACGTCCTCAAACTCAAGCTTGCCACCAGCTTCAAGCCAAGCTTTGAGTCCGCCATGAAGCATCCGTACATTTTTGTATCCAAGATATTCGAGTATCCAAAGTTCACGTGCCGCCCGCATACCCGTGGCGTTTTCGTAAACGATAACAAGCCTATCACGCGTCACTCCAACCGATGCGTATCGTTGTGCAACGTCATCCGCAAAATGTTGCATTCCCTCGAGACTTGAATCAGGGATAAAGCAGCCATAGGTAGACAGAAAAACCGCTCCTGGCAAATGTCCTCGACCATATTCATCAGGCGTTCTTGCATCTATTATCAAACAGTCCGATAGATCGTGATCTGCTAGCAGCTCTGTTGCATCAATCAAAAAATTTTCTGTCATGTTGGTTCAGATTTTTCAGGAAGTCGAAAGTACGGATTGACACAGGTGCTATTCTTACAACTCAAGGTGCGCCACCAAAGCAAGGTTGTATGCCCATGCTCAATAAATATACGGCCTCAATATCTGATTCACTGAGGCTTTTAAATACTAAACGCTTTGGCACATTTTGGCTTGCTAACTTCTTGTCCAACATCGGCACCATGGCTCAACAAGTTGCTCAACCTTGGTTGTTGCTAAGCTTGGGGGCTTCCCCTGTTATTTTAGGATTAGACTCGCTGGCACTAGGCGCCCCAATCTGGACACTCACCATATGGGGCGGCTTGTTAGCAGACAGAGGCGATCGCAGAAAAATTATTGCATATTTGCAACTGACGCAAATGCTTTGCCCAATATTACTTGTGGGGTTACTGATCACAAACAAGGTAGAGCCGTGGATGATTGTCCTGCTATCACTGATTATTGGCATAACCGATGCATTATCGATGCCTTCTTTTCAAACAATCGTTTCCTCGATTGTTTCCAAAGAGCAAATTCCCGCCGCGCTGGCATTAAATGCCACTCAATTTAATTTGACAAGAATCATCGGACCTGCCATCGCCGGAGTTCTTCTGGTAAGTCTCGGCGCGATCGGGTGCTTTACGATCAGTGCTGTTTCATATATCCCATTCATTTTGATAGCCATATGGATCTTGCCTAAACAATTACCAAGATCTCGAATAGCACGCAAATACGATACCAGGCTATTTTCCGGGATTAGCGAAATTATGAGCATTCCATATTTACGCGGGGGATTAATTACTGTGCTTATTTCCAGTCTTCTTTGTGGCCCAGTCCTAACTTTTTCATCTGTATTAGTAAAAGACGTTTTTTTAGGTGGCTCACTGGACTTCAGTATCGCAATGAGCTCATTCGGAGTGGGTGCACTGCTAGGCGCAAGCAGCCTGATATTCATAAAGCCGAGCAGGGATCGTAGAACCATCGCGTCCCTCTTCGCCATTTGTTTTGGCTCCTCAATAACACTTATCGGTTTAAATCCATTTAATCAGTTACTGCCAGTACTGATGGCTTTGGCCGGATACGCCATGATCATCACCAATATTTCTGTAAATAGCCTGTTACAAGTTCATGCTCCCGAATTATTACGCGGGCAAGCAATCAGTCTTTTTTTGATGGCCTCTAGAGGGGGGATCGGATTAGGGGCGCTGGTTACAGGAATTTCAGTCAACTATGTGGGCGTTAGCGGCGCACTCACAATTAACGGCCTACTCGCGATTGCCCTGCAACTGATGCTTTTTTCCGTCTGGACAAAGAGCTCATCGCATACGAAAAGCCAAATTATTACTAAATCGTAATGCTCTCTAATTAAGAATCAGTGAAAATTGCTGGAACTTTTGGATATTCGAGCTATCTTAGTCCTAACCTATTGGACTGTTCTGCGGCGAACAAAAGACGTAAAATTCATTTAAGAATCAGGTAGCTATCATATTTAGTAAGACGGATAAGGATCCCGATATGAAAAAAATTCTATTCAGTCTCGCTCTTGTCATTTCAGCGCTAGCAAGCACCTCGGCGAATGCAGGCTGTTGTTACGGCGGCTATTACGGTGGCTGGCGTGGTGGTGGCTGGGCAGGTCCAGCTATCGTAGGCGGAGTGGTAGCTGGGGCGATAGTTGGCTCGGCCCTAACTGCACCACGCTATTATTACCCGGGTGCGCCCTATTATTACGCGCCCGCTCCCGTAGTGGTAGCTGCACCGCCTGTCGTTGTCCAACAACCACCTGTGTATGTTCAGGCCGCACCTGCCGCAGTTGGGGTGCCCCCAGCTGGATACCACTGGCAAGTAATGACCAATCCTCAAACAAATGTTGCTCAGCAGGTGTTGGTACCCAACTAGTACTAGCCTCATGGGTCAATCAGTACTAATTAAAAGAGCCGCTATCGCACTGACTTTAGCGGCTTTTTGCTGCCCCTCGGTATCGTATTGTGCGCCGGAAGATCAATCGCAGATACCTCAACATTTAGTTCTTGTGAGAGATCTGTTGGCTAATGTGGCGCCCAACCAAAACAGCTACAACCATACTGAACGCATAAGCATCCCAAACGATCACTCCTCGAACGGCTACGCAATGTATGCCGACTGCTCAGGATTAGCGATAGCTTTGTTGGATCTTGCTGGAAGTCCAACGCGCTCGCATATGAAAATGCCGGGCCATCACCACCGACCGCTTGCCGAGGATTTCGTAAAGTCCATCCGTTCTGAAAGCGGCTTTGAACGGATCAATAACATTACTGAAATCAAAGCTGGCGATATCATTGCGTGGGAATTTGAATGGGATTTGGACAAGAAAATCGCTAAAGATACGGGGCATGTCATGCTCGTCGATAGCCTACCCACTCTCGTGGAAAACCAGTTGCCCTATGTGCCAAACACACGCCAGTACGATGTGTATGTCATCGATTCGGCCAGAAACTATCACGACCCGAAAGACACCAGGCTGCAAAAAGACGGAGCGAGAATATACGGCCTTGGGAAAGGCCGCATTAGACTCTACGTAACCACGACCAATGAAATTATCGGATTTGCCAATAATACTGAGAAAGCGATATTTCAGCCACTTGATCCAAGCTGGTCTAACTACACTTCTGGAAAAAGCAAAATCGGCGCAATTGGTCGTCCCATGCAAACCTCTGCTAACCAACCCGCATTGGCAATAAAATCATCTGTCGACCACTAAAATGCAATCGCTCTTGAATTTCAAGTGGTGTCTGATTATGTAAGAACTTAGTGAAAAAATTTGTTTTGGCAAATAATAATTTGCTGGCAAAAGAGACGCTCTCGTTCGGAAAATCTGCGTACGCTTCATCC
>Ga0164296_1005351_pt1 | contig 11289 bp, 4 predicted proteins | sample GEODES057metaG_FD_113533 | JGI IMG/M metagenome (GOLD analysis project Ga0164296, IMG submission 113533) | Dystrophic lake water microbial communities from Trout Bog Lake, Wisconsin, USA - GEODES057 metaG | ecosystem: Environmental > Aquatic > Freshwater > Lake | place: USA: Trout Bog Lake... | reverse complement strand
GCTTAGCTAGAGGAGGAGTTACTAGAGGAGGAGTCAGTAGCAACTGAGGTGCTTTCCGTTGAAAACGCGTGAGTTTATATAGTAAGAAAGATCGGTACTGGGGCGTGCTGATGTAACCGTAGCGCCGCCCCTTCCGAATTCCTTTTGCGCTTAAACGACCGTTCGAAGCGTTTAGGGACACACGGAAATACCTGAGAGCGTAAACGATCGCTCCGAGCGTTTGAGGACATACAGAAATACCTAAGAGCGTAAACGATCGCTCCGAGCGTTTGAGGACGTGCAGAAATACCTATGCGCGTAAACGATCGCTCCGAGCGTTTAAGAGCGCATAGAAATACCTATGAGCGTAAACGACCGTTCGAGACGTTTGAGGGCATTGCGGAATGTGTGAGGCGGAGCTACCGCGAGCTACCTGCGCGCTCGACAGTCTGTGCGCCTTTAGGCTATTAGAGGCGGAGCCTCTTTGGTATGACTGTCTACATACCTTACGCCCCACTTTGAACCGTCCCGGTTCATTGCCAAGAGTTTGCTCTGGCTTCTGAACTTGCAGCCATAGGTATCGAGAGATGGTGCCGCCACATTGCAGCCCTAAGCCATGGGGACTCTATAAGTCTGGAGGCCTTCTGGCGAACGCTCTATATACGTTTACTGACACCACGGTAGATGGCATTACAATTTTTGGAATGTCTGCGCAATCGCATACATAATTATAACAATCGGCAATGCTGTCGACGCTCAGATGGATTGACGCGGTCTGCTGCATCCCCGTGCTTAACGCGCTTGTATTGTGTTCCAAGACAAACCTCTATGTTGTTCTACTGACATTGAGTGAAAGGGGTAAAGCGAGGTAATCAAACATGAATAAAGTTGTATCTGAGAATACGAAAAGTGAAGAATATCTTGGTGCTTCAAGATTTAAATTGCAACTTCTGCTAACAATGCTATCCTGTAGTCGTGATTAGCATTATTGGAGGGGACACAACTTGACATGTAAGTTAGAGAGAAAGTACACTTAAGGAGAAGAAACTAAGTTTGCTCTAAATGTGAATATAGGTAAATGGAGACAAAAAAAATAATTCAAAAATTAAATCTTCTTGCTTGAATGCCCACTGGATGGTGGCTGGAAATCGAGCTCCAACCAGTTGACGATGTCCATAACTTGATTGAACCATGGGGCCGGCGTCCCGTCACGCTCCGTTTTTATTGTGGCCGTGGCTGGCGCTGGTTGAGGCGTGTTGAGACTCGACTCCATTTCGGTAACCTCGTTGTCGTCGCTGGATATGTCGATGACCAATGGGGCGTCCAGATACTCGGCTACCGAGTCTACATAGCGTATCTCATCGCCTATGTGGACCGGCATCATGGGCGGACTGAACTGCGGAGATGACACCCGCAACATGCTGCAGTCGCCTTCCAGGCACTGGGCCCGGTTCTCTTCTGTGAGACGAACGCCATCGCCCCATCTCGCCTTTTTAGCTGGTGGCTCATCCGAAGCATCATTGGATGCAGGCGTTCCTGCGGTGAGTTCCATGGGTTCCTCCTGCACCGGAGAAGACGGGCTGTACTGAAGTGGTATCTTGCTTCCGTGCTCACTGCTGATGCCCAAAGCGTGGTTCACCGCTGCCTCGATCAAGCCGCGTAGAGGATTCGGGGCTCCGTCTTCAGATGTATCCATCTCTTCTTCCTCATCGCTGACTGAGGCGGGGGGCGTACGAGCGCGTTGCGCGCGCTCCGGCGACAGGCGGTAACGAATAAGACGGCGATCGTTCCAGACGTCTCCGTCTTGGACCCCTTGCAGTAGTTTAGATGCTACTTGGAGGCTCGATAGGAGAGCGTAGTCTTTTGCAGTTCTGCCCCAACCGTCTTCGAGGAAGCAATCGGCTCCGTGCACGATGAGGGCTGATGCCGCTTCTTCATGCCTCTTCTTGAGTGCCAAGACCAGGGCTGTCTCTCCTAGCGTGGTGACGTGATCGACGACGTCGATTCGCTTCTCGTTCATGATGTATTCCACCACGCGATCGTGCCCATTTGCGGCCGCGGCGTGCAGAAATGTCCTGCCCGCCGAGTCCGTCAGGCGGACGTTCGCACCACAGTTCACGATTGTTCTTACGTTTCGCAGGTTGCCCAGTCTGGCCGCGACTATGAGACAAGTTTCTCCTTCCAGGTTGGCGGCGTCGATATTCGCGACGCGCGCGAGCTTCTTCAGCATCTGCGTGCTCCCTTCGATTGCTGCTGCCAGGTGAATGCAAAAATTTCCCTTCTTGTCTCTTGCTTCCAGGCCGGTTCTGCCTACTTTGTCGGCGAGGAACGCATTCAGGAGGCTCAAATGGTTTCCAGCGCAAGCCAGATGAATGGGCAGCCGCTGGTGCAAGTCTCGTAATAAGGGGTTCGCACCCCGTGACAGCAGAATTTTGACAAATTCAATCTTGTTATTTAAGGCGGCGATGTGCATCGCAGTCTCACCTAGGTCGTTTACCGAGTCCAGTTGCTCCACGGTGGCCTCCTGAGAGCGGGCTCGAAGAGTGAAGCCGTATCTCGCTGCTGTGTGAAGCGGATAGTCGCGGTTGCTGGCGTCCTTGATCATCTTGTTCATCTTCGAGATCTGTGCTGAGGCAGGTTGGTTGAGCTGGTGGAGAAGGTGATGTGGAACTGGACTTGCTTTAGGAGTTTCTTCTGCTTATATACGCTTTTGAGGTCTTTGTTGGGTCAACTTCTTACGGTCCAGGGAGGCGCGTGTATCGGCCATCCCGGGTCGCACAAGTAGGAGGTGGCATCGGCCCGGAAGGTCAGTACGTTTTACGATCCGCATTTGTATATTTTTTTTGCTAATTTAGTCTGACGTTTGCTTCTCTTTTTTTTGTTATTAGGGATGTTACGGTATTGTAAAGGACGGTCAGGCATGAGATGGAGTGTGTTATACTGCTGTCCCTTCATTACTGGAAAATGTCCAAGCTTTCATTACGGGGTCCCATCTGGGCCTATTGACCGTGCGCTCATTAGGGGAACAGCGTTTTTCTTCGTCAACAACTATCTCTCTCGATAAGACCTCGCTCTCGAAGTTGGCCGGACGCTTTCTTCTTGCCATTTCCAATTGTAAACGCCTGCTTATACTGCGACAGACTCCAATCTCGATCAACCATCTGATTAGCAGGGCAGTTATGATCGCTGCCACTGTAAAGGTCAAGACTTTCATGAAGTTCTGTATGAATCTGGGCAAGCGAATTTTCGGAATGTTGGCTGTGGAGGTTTCGTCCATGACTACGACTTGTACTGCATTAGAGTTTGAATCGTGCATTGAAGCTATGATATCGTTTATGATATTCACTTGCTCTTGATCCTCTCTATCGTATGCGTCATGAGGCTTTACCATATATTCGCTTTCGTTGTCATCAATCTCGTCGAACTTGTCTATCAACTCGATGCTGTGCAGCTTCACGCTTGGCTGGGCTTCTCTCCAGTCGCCGTCCTGCCACATGTAAGACTTGCCATTCAAGGTGACGACATTTCCTTTACGGAAACAGTTTCGAAAGGGATATAGGGTAAAGGAGTCTAGTCCGATAGTAAAATTCTGATAGCTCGGTTCGAGTCCGCATGGTGTGACGGTGCTGGAGATGTTGATCTTCTCAGCTTTACAGGTCTGAACCATTAGCGCGCTGCCGTGCGCTTGCAACCTTTGACAGGTAGGCAGCCGAGCTGCTGCCGCTGCCATAAACCCGTTAGTCTGTGCTATAGAAATGATTTGGAGCTTTCTTTGTTCTGCCAATACACAGTTTAAAGCATGAATTTCGTCTGATAAGATGTTTTCTCTATCGATAGCTCTGCCTTCTGTGTATTGATGGTGTTCAACTAGGAGGGAAACTGCATCGTGCGTGCCATTGTTGTCGATGATGGGGAAAATTTCCAGCCTTTTCATTATAGGGGTAGAATCCACCTTAAGATGTTTGAAGGCGTCGCTACGAAGCACCTTCCCCTTACTGTCGGTGCGGTACTCCATGTACCAATCTTGCTGACGGCTGGTGCCTTCGCATTTGTCCATCTTTACTGTGGGTGAACTGGAAACCAGGCTCGTTGGAACCCACACGGCGAGACATAGCCCGCTGGAAATTAGACGCTTTGTTGCTGGGTTATAAAGCCATGGGTTTCGAGCGTATTTCTGCTCTAGTGGACACAACATTGATACTAAGTCTCCCGCCGCGTTCACCGATAGGCAGTAAGTCTGCTGAGTTTGGTACATCAGATTTTGTGACACGATCAAGTCGTTCACTCTCAACATGCCTTCTGTGGTGAGCTCAAAGTTCTGAAACTTCTTTCCCTCGCAAGCGGCGACTGAGATCTTGCTCGGTATGTATGAAGCCAATAAACAGGCATCGATATTCCCACTTTTTATAGCACCCCATGCCGAGAGCCTGGACACGTTCGACTTCCTTCGTATCAGTTGATCTGCCCATGGTTCAGGCGAGGGAGCGCTCGGCTTGATCTCGATCCAAGTTTCAGGTACTCCACTTACTTTATAGACGTTGCCGACGTTGCAGTATTCGTGTCGCAGCCTCTCATCCAGGTCCTTCACGTAGTGAAATTCTAGTTGAGAGAGTTTGTCGACCAGTCGCTCCTTCTTTCCATCTTGGATGGAATTGATACGTCCATTGCCCGCGTGAATCTCCTTCATCCGGCATGTACGAGGATTGGGCTTCGTTCTTGGCTCCCAGATGAAGGTGCGATGGCCATGAATCGCTGAAGTTTCCTCTGAGTTGTTAGTCAGTTTGCCGTAAGGTGAATTGATGGAGCAATTAGCGCAGGCTTGGGACAGTGTCACTGGCGAAAGAACACAGTTCGTCGTCGTACATCTCTGAGTGGACCAGAACTTTCCCTTGCAATCTGGCTTGACGTTATAAACGTAGTTGTTGTCTTCGATTGTCATCTTTATGTTTGGACCACCGCACTCGTGGAAGCGGGCCATTCTCTTACATTCGTCTACTGTGACACTTTTTGTTACAGTTTCAAACGTTGTATCCTGGCCACCTAGAAAAAATCCGACAATTGTCTTTCTTTCCTCCCAGGCGACGCAGGTAAAACCTTGGAACTTGACCTGAGGGTTGTCGATGGTGTATATTTTGTACTCGGCGTCGATCGGCTGATTCGCTGTCCTGTTAGTCTTACAAGTGTCTGGTGGCTCCAAGTCTAACAGACCCCTGTTCTCGGCTTGCGAACAGTTGCAAGTCGTTATTTCCAAAGAGAACGTGCCATCGATCAACCCAAAGGCTATAAACCAGTAGATGAAATGCATCTCAACTCAATCGTATTGCTACAAAGAGGAAAAAAGGGGGGGGGGAAATAAAGAGAAAACAAAATGTATATTTATTTACTTAAAGACTAAGGGCTTAACTACTATCTAACGATATCTAGCAGGTAGATTTATATTAGGCCTAAGATTGTATTTATGAGTGACGCTTCCACTCTTCTTCTCGCTTGGCGGTGCTTGATTAATCAATGCTGGCTCATTCAGCGCGCTTGCGCTTGTTTTCCACCTCTTCATTCGATCTACATGAATCACCCTTTCCTGTCTATTCGGAAATTCTAAGTTTCTGACCAAGTAATTGTGATCACTCATTTTCTTTGTCACCAGATAGGGTCCTTTGAATCGCATATTAAATTTTCCGGGCACACAGGCCATTTCACGCACTAAAATTTCGTCTCCGGCCTTGAATGATTGCACGGGTCTTGTATTCCTATCGTACCCGGCTTTCTGTGTCAATTGCGCTCTCTCTAGATTCTTTCTTGCTGTTTCCATGGCAACGCGCCATCCGTCGGAGAAAATGCCATCTTCTGAACTCGTTAGTCTGTATCTGATTGGTTCATTTAAATCGCCTGGTTCAATGCAATCTCGGCCGTACATCAAATAATAAGGGGTTTCTTTTAAACTTGCGTGCACTGCAGTGTTATAGGAAAATACTACATAGTCTAAATATTTTTCCCAGTCTGCGGGGTTATCCGATGTGAAAATTGCTATAGAATCACCCATAGAGCGATTCTGACGCTCTACAACGCCATCTGTCTGAGGCCTATATGAACTACTCTTAATGTGTTTGATTCCAAGCTGTTTGTAAAGATTTTCCATAATATGACTGCAAAAATTAGATCCGCGATCTGACAACACTGTAGAACATATGCCGTGGCGTAAAATAACTTTCTCAATGAATTTCTCGGCAACGCTGTGTGCCGTCTGATCCATCATTGCGGCTGCTTCAACGTAACGCGTTGTATATTCGCAGAACACTATAATGTATTTTCCACCATTTATTCCTATCGGGTATATCGGTCCCGAAATGTCCATGGCCCACATCTGGCCTACATAGCTCGTGGTTGGCAAGGGCTTCATCGGCGCCCTCGATGTCCCGTGGCATTTTCGCTTAGCACAAATTAGACATTCTGATATGTATTTTCGAACAAAATTTCCCATTTTCGGCCACTTGAATCTGGCGCGAAGCTTAGCTAGCGTACGCGCCACTCCTTGATGAGAAGCCAAATGATGATTGTGATACCTCTTTAAAACAGAATCGCGCAGCGTTGCTGGTACGAGTACCCGACCTTCTTGTGTGCTGATCAGGCCGTTCGTAAGAACTTTGAAGGGGTTGGTATCGCTCCATTTTGCGCTGCGGGGACTGTTTTTGTTGTCTACGTCTAGACATGCATCATCCTCATCACTGCTGCTCCGATTTGATCCGGAATCTCTCTTGTTTTCGAGCGTTGATTGTGACCCTACTTTATCTGCGACAGGTAGATTTTCATTGCCGTTATCTATGTCGGCCCACTGCACCCTTTTTACAGTGGTGGGGGGCGGAGCAATGCCGCTGCTCTCCCCTGGACCTTTCACGTTGTGCATAAAAATATCTCTCTCTGGCCGTTTTACTTGATCTGCCAATCTTAAAGATGAAACTTCGTAGCTGCTAAATGATGCCCTTGAGCTATCATCCTTCATACTGCTCGGCCTTTTGGAATCATTCTTTTTGTAAGAGTGATTCTCTTGAAGCTTTTTCTCGAAGGTAATCATCTTTAAATGCGCTGACCGGCAGTATTCGTCTGTCTTCTGCTCGCGCAACCATTCAGCTATGGTCGAGGAATTTTCTGTGGTTGCTGCTGTGATATTGTTTACTCTTGTTGTAATCGGATCGGCGTACCAAGTCATCCGCTCTCCGATTCGGCTTAGTGCATCGGCTGCGCTGTTGAGCGAGCCTGGCTTATAAAATATAGTAATGTCGTAATTACGAAGCCTTTGTGCCCAAGTGAACAAGCGACCTTGCTCTGGTTTGGCGTTATTCAGCCACTGCAAAGGTCTGTGGTCTGTAAAACAGTGCACTTCTCTGAAGTACAAGTAACAGTTCCACACTTTAGTGCAATGGACCAAGGCATAGCATTCACGCTCGACCGCGGGATAACGTGACTCGCTTTCTGTGAGGTGCTTTGATGTGTAGCAAATCACACGTTCGACCTCTTCGTTGTCACCTTCAATGTCACTCGGCTGCATCTGCGTGAGAGTACCACCGATTGCGTAGAGTGACGCGTCCGAGGTGATACGAAAGACTCTGTCAAACATTGGATAGCCTAAGATCGGGTAAGAGATTAGATTCTGCTTCAGTTGCTCAAATGCTGCCTGCTGCTCAGGACCCCAAATCCACTTTTGTGTCTTCTTTGTGAGCATCGTGAGTGGGTGGGCTGTGGCAGCGAAATTAGGCACGAATCTCCTGAAGTATGAGCAGAGCCCCGTGAACCGCCTTGATTGCTTCACTGTCTTGGGGACCGGATAGCATTTGACGTCGTTGATTTTCTTGGGGTTCGGCTTAACCCCATGACGACTGACGATGTGACCTAAATATTCGATCTCCTCTTGCCCGAAGAAACACTTTGACATCTTCATTTTTAGTCCAAATTTCTGGAGCTGAATGAATAGTTTTTCTAGATGAACTAGGTGCTCTTCAGGTGTAGGGGAATGCACGACCAAATCGTCAATGTATGTCTTAATATAATCTTCGTGTCCTTTTACCACGTCGTCCATTAGCCGAATGAATGAGCTGCTGCTTGAAGCCAAACCCATGGGCATTCTAACCCATTCATAATGTCCGAACTCGGTAGTAAAAGCGGTAAGAAATGCGCTTTCCGGGGCAATTTCTATTTGATAATAGCCGCTGAACAAATCGATTGAGGAGTAAACTGTCGATTTATTTAAAGAATCGATTGTTTCGTCGATTCTTGGGACTCGCGCGAACTCGGGCGTACAAACGTCATTGAGACCTTTAAAATTTACGACGAATCTAAATTCTCCTTTTGTTTTCTTGGGAACCAGCATGACAGGTGCATTGCACTGGCTTTTACTTGGTCTTATAACGCCGTTCTTTAGCATAGTATCGATATGCTCTTTCATCACGGGACGCAGCGCGTGGGGTGTGCGATAAATGTTTGCTTTGCGAGGTATCGCAAAATTATTTATCTTGTGTTGCACCCCAGGGACTCGACCCAACTCCGACATATTTTTAGCGAAAAGCCCACTGTACTTGCTTATGAGGCTTTCCATTTTGTCTCTCAGAACGCCCGGCGCGAAGCCGATGTTTGGCTTGACCTCTACTCCTATCTTTTCGTCTGAGAAACCGTCTTGAACTCTTATATTGGCCACCAGGTGGTTGCGTACGCGACCATCTTTAATGAACGAGAACGACCGGTCCTCGCCTTTGTAGGTGATACCTTTGGCCGTGATAAAGTCCAAGCCGAGAATCACATCTTCAGCCAATTCTTTTACCACATAAAAGGGATGGGTCATCTTGTCTATGGCGCTTATCTTGAAGGTCAAATTTGACTTGCCTTCTACGCTCATAGGGTCACCCGAGGCAGTGCTGATTTTAATGTCATTCAAAGGCAATTGTTTTGAAGCTTTTTCGTCTTTTATTGTTTCAAACATTCGTGAGCTGATGATGGAAATACCAGAACCTGTGTCCAGCAATCCAAGGGTTATATAGCTACCAAAAGAAATGGGAATTCGTAGCAGCTTCGCTGGCTCGATGGCGTTGATATTGGATATGGAAAACTCTTCAACGGCCGCCGGCGTTTCCATTGCCGTTGCCATTTACAAAAAACTTTTTATTTATTTTTTGATTGAGTACTTTTTTTTTGATGAATTTTTGCACTTTATTTTCTATTTTATTTTATTTTATTTTATTTTTTTTTTAATATATTTTTGTGTTCTGTCTTTAATCGCGAACAAAGATGATTTAGTTGGAGCGGCGTCTTGGCCAGTCCCTTTTGGAATCTCCGGACTGCGGGCAGTTTCTTCTGATATGGCCCTCGGTGCCACAACCGTAGCACTTGCCACTGAACTGAGCGCCTTCTGCGCTACTGTTACGTGAGTCGCGAGGATGACTCTCGCTGCGCGAACCGTATGGGGTGAAGCGGTTCGAACGGAAAGATCTGTATGTTTGGTCACTGTATTTGTAGTCTTTCGGCAGTGAGAAGTGTTTGTTGCCGTTGTCTCGACCGGATGACCGCTGTGAAATGTCGCGCGCGCCGGGAGAGGAGGATGCCTGATATCCCGATGTTCGTCTTAGCATGCAAGGCTTTGATGAGCTCTCTTCGGTACTTCGAAGGCGATCGAAATTAAGTTGGCGACGAACAGAAGGATTTTGTTGCTGAGAACGCTCTGGATAGTCTTGTTGGAGGCTGTGGCGCGATAGCGACACGGGCGTGTCTGGTTTGGCCCCTGGCCTATATTCGTTGACGAAGCCTCTGAAGGGTGGCCTGGAGCGGTTTTGGGCCAGCTGTGAGCTTCTGGCTTCAACGCTGTTCACAGTGTATCTTGAGCACGTGTCGAAGCCGCGATTTTCCCAAGGTGCAGAGAGGGGAGCTAGCGATTGCTGGCGCTCGTTCGGTGCGTTGTCTATCTGAGAAGAAGAATTTAGCTCGTCAATTGTCAGTCCGTCAAAATCTTCGTCCAAGCCATCCGCTTTTGCCACGTTATTTATTGTGGTCTCAGGACGCAAGAGAGCTTTTCTATTCAGGATCTCTTCCACTTCTTTGGCCAGTTTAATCAGCTCCTCGTATGTGGTGGAGGCTGAAGTTCTGTGCCACAGCTCCTCGGCAATAGGCGGAAGAAGGCCCTTGTAAACTATGTCTTTCTTCGTGTTCTCTCGCAGCTGAACGACGTCTGGGTCATTACTCTCGGCCAATTTCTTGCCGTAAGCTCGAATGTATTGCTCGTCGATCAGCGAGATGAAATCCCGAACTCTGTGAGAGGGAGTTTGCTTGAAGTTGCTCAGCTCTTTCTTCCGGCGCTCTATCTCTGCATCGTTCTTGAAGCCAGCCTTCATCTCTTTCTTCCACTCGGCAAAGGTCAGGTTAGGCTTCCTCTTGATGAGCTCTTCATGAAATCTGAGGGCCATTTTCGTAAGTCGGTCGGAGAACATCCTCAGCTTCATCTCTGGCGACCAGCCAGCTGTGCGGGCTACTCGTTGCCCTTCGCGAAGCCAATCTTCGATTAATTTTTCTTTGCTCACGATCCCGTCAAAGAGAGGAATGTCTGTTTTTCTCTGGTGAGAATAGATCTCGCTGAACTTGTCCATCATTTCATCGCGCTTGGGTTGTTTGTTTAGCATTTCGGCTAGTTGCGTGAGCGTGTCCATGCTCATCATTACGGTCTCCTCGCCGTAATTTTCTTTAAATTCTCGCTCTCTGTCCGCGAGCTCTTTCTCCAACTCATCGTAGCCTTCGGAAAGAATCGCCATCTCCGTCTTCAAGGCTCCGAGTTTGACCTCCAACTCCTTAGCTTTCTCTTCGTTCGAATTGGCGCGAATCTGCTCTTCAAGAGCTCTCTGCTCGGCCTCAGCGACTTTCTTTTGATTTCGAGTCTGAATGACAGACGCTCTACATTGCTCTAGCTGTTTCTTGGCATCATTTTTCGGTGGCATCTTATAATGATTTCAACTCAAGTGTACACACACACAAAATATAATACTTGGCGTAATACAAAATTATTGTGTTGGCTCTATCAACGAGGTGACGGCACCAATTATGTAGTGTGCTCGTATGAGGGTACGATCACAGTTACAGTAAACAATAATTGTATACGACAAATAGATTTGTATATAACGAATGTATTGAGAGAATAAATAACTTACAATGAGTTTAGCTTAGCTAGAGGAGGAGTTACTAGAGGAGGAGTCAGTAGCAACTGAGGTGCTTTCCGTTGAAAACGCGTGAGTTTATATAGTAAGAAAGATCGGTACTGGGGCGTGCTGATGTAACCGTAGC
>Ga0164296_1005350_pt1 | contig 11289 bp, 10 predicted proteins | sample GEODES057metaG_FD_113533 | JGI IMG/M metagenome (GOLD analysis project Ga0164296, IMG submission 113533) | Dystrophic lake water microbial communities from Trout Bog Lake, Wisconsin, USA - GEODES057 metaG | ecosystem: Environmental > Aquatic > Freshwater > Lake | place: USA: Trout Bog Lake... | reverse complement strand
CAAGTAATTTTTAATCCCTCTACTCTATTTACAGCAACTTCTGGACAACTTTCTTCTAGTAATTTTGTATTTTCTAATGGATCTACTTGTGCCAGTGGAATTAATGCAAACCAGGGTGACTACTATATTCCATTAAGTCAAAAACCATTAGTAAACTTTCCAGCTCAAATTGTTTCTGGCAATGCCCCTAGTATTGTTACTTTTGGTGCTTATAGTCTTCCTCTTTGTCTAGAATATGTTAATAACTCTAGTGGTGGATTTGCACCAACACTTTTAATGTCTGGGTCTGCAGGAAGTAATATTCTTACAACTAGTGCTAGTGTTAGTGGAATATGTACTGGGCTAGTGGTCAGTGGTAATAATATTTCTAATCTTCCATTTGGAACTTATATTACAGCTATTACTCCTGGTAACCCTAACCAAGTACAGATTAGTACCACTCTTAGTGGTAACTATACTGGTAATGTTAGTTGGGTTAGTATTGCTTATCCAGTATATGATGCAACTGGAACTGCAGGAAGTCCATTAGACCTATCTGGTATTGGAATTGACTCTTTTAATTATGCTGGATATCCTGGACCTCCATTTAATGGTGGAACTAGTCCAGCTCAAGCAACTGCTATGGTGGGTACTTTTACTCATGCTTACAATACTGATGTATCTCAGATTAATGATATTACTCAGCAGTCTAGAGTTATTGGTACTGATGTCTTAGTACACCAAGCTCAATCTCTCAATCTACTAGTAAATCTATCTCTAGTATATCAAAATGGTGTTAATATTAATACTGTTAATAGTGCTATTAGTACAGCTCTAACCACTTATTTTAATAATCTTTCATACAATAGTGTAATTAGCTTTAGTGCAATTGCTAGTGTAGTTTTAAATGTTAGTGGAGTATCAGGAGCAAGAATTACTACTAGTGTGGACAATCCTAATGCTTATGGTATTCAAGCAGTTGCTATAGATGGAACTATACTCAAAACTTATACTACAAATGTTCTACTAGCCAATAATCAGTTGCCATCTCTGTATAAGATTAATACTATTGGATATGGAGTTAACAACTTCTAATGGCTGGTAATGTCTATTCTTATAATATAGGTCAGACTTTACTCTGGAAAGTTAGAAATTTTCCAGATGATGTATATAATTTTGACCCAGCAGATCATGCCACTACTCTAATGAACACTCTACTGGGTAATGCTGGGACAGGGCAGTTAGACTTAGTACAGATAGCAGCTAGACTTAGTCAAGAATATTTGGAGTTTTCTGACTTAGACAATATTCTAGGAACTATACTATCTACTCCAAGACTCCCCTCAGAAATTTATAACACTAATAATAATCCTTTTACTGATCAAATTACTCAATCAAATTGGAATGATATTTTCTCTAAAGATGCTAGCTATAGAGAAAGACTAGATGGAATTGCAGCTTCTCTAACTAGAGGAGCTACTCCATTTGGATTACAGATGGCAGCAGAAGCTGCTAGTAGTACAAGATTTAAAGTTCTAGAACCTTGGAAGCTTACTTTGAGTGGTAATACTATTTCAGGTACAAATATTCCTACAAGAGGTTTTGGAGCTAATGAAATAATTCTTTATCCACAACTTTTACCTAACATTCCTTTTGGAAATAGTGAACGTTCTGGAGTACTAACAGTAGCAAGAAAGCTAAAAACTGTTGGTTCAATAATTACACTAGCTAGTGGGGTAACTTATTATACTCAAGCTCCATATATAATAACTAGTGGAACTGTAGCTAGTGGAACTGCAGTATATACAACTAGTGGTACCTACTCAATTATTTCTGGCACAGGTGAATATTTTTACTTTAATCGTCAAGTACTGGGTAATGGGTTAAATCCACCTTCTTATGTTACTAATAGTACAAATACAGCTATTACCTCTAGGTACTGGCTAAGTAATGATAGTACTACTAGTGCTCCATATTTTGCACATTTACAAACTCAAGAGTCTGTTATAGATGTTACAAGAAATATAAGTACAGTAAATATTACTCCTATTTCATCAGCAGGACAACCACCAGTTTATAGTACTACTGCTATGCTTAATAATTTGCCTCTAAAAGTTACTAGTACAGTATACGGAGCACTCTAATGGCATTAGTCCCTCAGAATGTTAACCCACTTCAAGACTATGTAACTCCTGGACAAATTCCTGCAATGAGTATTGATGGTATAGTAGTAGATAAAGTATATGGTGCTACTGGAATTATTGACTCTCTGAATGATAATAGTCTAGCTATTTATAGAGACCCAACTACTAATGAAGTTAGTCTTAAAGGCCAAGTATTTCTACCCAATACACAGCCTAACGAAATAAAATGGACCTCAGATATTATAGATGATGTTTATAATACTGGTTTTAGTCTTGATTTTAAATTTTCTAGAACTACTTACCTTAATCGTATTAGTTTTGAAATAGATGCTGTTCCTTGTAGTTGGTCACTTTATCAAAATAATACACGTACTTCTGAAAGTCATCAAATGTATTCTGGAGTTATTACCCAGTATAATCCTTCAGGATATCAGACAGTGCAGTTAGAACTTGATGAGACTTATCAGTTTGATACCAATATAAGTCTTACTATGGTAATTGATAAGACTGAAAATGGACTTCAATACCCAGTAGGTTTAGGCAATTTTACTACTAGCTTAGTAACTATTAACTCATCAGATTTAGTAGCTAATAATACAGTAATATCAGGACTAGTGACACAAAACAGTTTAGGATTTGTAGAAAATTATTCTCCAGTCATAGACTACTATTCTTATATGACTACTAGTGGAATTAATCAATTTTGGAAATGTCCTCCACAACCAGTCGGAGATGCAGTAGTATATTTTATAGTAGACTTGGGTTATAGACAGACAATTAATACTATGTATATTGATCCACTCTACACAAATAATAGTATGAATGTATACTATTCAGATGTATATACAGATATAACAGATGCCTCTACTTTAACTTGGATACCTATTAACAAAGACTTTACTCTAAAAAAGGGTGTATTTTGGCTTCCTTCTACTAGTTGTCGATACTTAAAACTAGAATTCACTAATCTTACTTCAGAAATTTATGATCTTCCACTAGACTCTATTGAAAGAACTATACAAGTATTTCCAGATGACATAGACTCTTACTATACTGGGTTAGAGCAAGATATTTCTAATATTGCTGATCAAAACTACTATCCACTAAATTCTAATCCTACTCCTAATATTGTCTATAACACTCAACCAGTAACTTCTACTAATTATGGGCTATCTACTAATCAACTATCATATAATACTTATGGTGGACAGGTATCTTCTAGTAATCTAGGCTCTGCTAATTTTGGGGTAAATAGTAGTGACTTTAGTATAGTAGATGCAACTAGATCTTATAAGACTCTACAAGAGATAGCTGGAACTGGTTCAACTTATAATAATGCCAATTCTACTTCTTTCTTAAATAGAAGATTTTTTGCTTATGGAACTCATCAATACAAAGATGTTATTTTAAACCAAACTTGGCATCAAGCTTACTTTACTGGTATTAAGCAGTTATATTTTTATGCTTCTAAACCAGTAGTACAGGAAGATCATGAAGAGTGGATTGATTACTATTTTCCTACTGTACTAAGTGGGACCTTCTACCCTTCAGCCAATACTATAATCGGCAGTGGTACTACAGCTAATTTTTTACCAACTGGTGGATTTACTGGATCAGCTGGGTCTCAAGTACAGACACAAAACTTAACTACCATTACTCCAATTAGTTCTTTTAAATTTTCTGCACTTAATACAGACTGGCAAACATTCTTAACTCCTCAACAAATACTACTTCAAGGCAATCAAAATATAACTGGAGTTACTGTTAGTGGAAATGTAGCAGTTAGTCCCACTACTATACCTTATGGAATATATACTATTAGTGGTGGATCTAATGGTTATACCTATATACGTTCACAATTAGGTGGAAGTCAAAATATACTAAGTACACAAATGGCTACAGTTATTAGTGGTGGTTGGTCTAATAACTCTAATACTATGTCTAATGGAACTACTATTTCAGGGCAAAACTATACTTCCATTCCACTATCCTTAATAGATGTATGGCAAGATACTTATGGTAATAATAATCTGGGTTCTAATGTTTTTGGGGGTAGCTCACAACTTTCTAGTCTACCTTGGACTTTCTTAATAACTTCTTCTGGATTTAATGGGTTCCTTACAATTAGTGGTACTTATTATAATAATTCAAATGTAGCTTTGGCAGGTAGTGGTCATATATTTCCAGTTGCATCAAGTGGAACTCCAATTAGTTTTACTACAAATCAAGCATATGGAAGTAATGAAATAAACTTTAAAATAACAGCTAGTGGAACTGGTACTTCAACTCTTAGTAAAGCTGGGCTATTCCAAGGATATTCTGCAATATGGAGTAGTCCAGTACTATTCCAGAATATGAGACTTTCAGCAATAGCTCGAATATCCCTCCCAAATACTAATTATGGAACTTATAGATGTAGTCTCTATAATGCTGCTGGACAAGAATTGGCTTACAAGGAAGTTTCTGGACTACCACTTAGAACTTGGGTTGACATAGAAGTCCCATACACTTCTACTGGAGTACTAAATAATAATAATGGTTTTTATGTTCAACTAACACAGACTCATGGATATAACTATGGACTTAGTGAAGTCTATCAGGTAGCAATGTTGGGGACTTTCTATAACCCAGCTGCCTATCAATTTTCAATTGACAAAGGCAATACTTGGTGGAATATTACTACTGGTATTGGTGACCCTGATACTAGTATTAGTCTTCCATCAGCTTCTCAGCAAATAATGTTTCGTTCAATTATTTTGCAAGATAATGCTCAGCTCTCTTCAATAGATATAGTTCCAGTCTATAATCAAACTCCATATTATACTAATACTATTATTGATTACTTAGGTGATCCAAAGGTTAATGAGCTATCAATACGTAAACCAGCTACACTAAGACCAATGTTCCAGCTTAATACTGACTTGTTCCCTGTAAGTTACTCTCAAGAAGAACTTATAAATGTTTCTAGTCCTTTTAAGTTGATTTAAGAAAAATTTTCAATTACTATATATAAAGCATACTCATTAACTAGTAAGTAAATATATATATGACTAATAACTTGGTATACGTACAAGAGAGTAAGGCTCTTAACGGAGTTCTTAGATATTCATCTCTAGGAATAGATATAAAAAGCTCTGGATTACTAGATCAATTTGATACTCTAAAGAATAGAGATAGACTACCAGAATTTGAAAAATACCTAAGACAAAATGGTCTAGAGCTTAGCTTTCAAAATAGTATAGTAGAAAATAAATATCGTTTACTTTCTCAATCTACCAATGAAGATTTTATAGTAAGAAGTCCATTTTTAGAAGATCATTCACTCTTTCCTTTTCAGCATGTTGGACTTAATATTGTATGGAATCAATTACAGAATGAAAGTCCTAGAGTTCTAGTACAGTGGGATACTGGTGCTGGTAAAACACTACTCTCTTGCTTAACTTCACAAAAACTTTTTGATGAAGAAAAGATTGATAAAGTCTTAGTATTCTGTAAAAAAATTAAACAGTATGACTGGGAACAAGAATTTAAAAGAATGACTTATCTTAATGTCAACAAGATAGAAGATAGATGGAGTAGAAAACAAAGACATGATTTCTATTTACAGGATGAGTCTCAAGTATTAGTACTAAACTATGAAAAAGTTCGTGGTGCTAGTATGACTAAAAAACCTGGAGAAAGAAAAAAGAGTAAAGACTATTCTCGTACAGATCTATTACAAGTATTAGAGCTAGTTAAGGGCAAAAGAGTATTAGTAGTTATAGATGAAGCTCAAAAAATTAATACTGGTACCAGTTTACTAAGTGAAGGATTTGATTTATTACTTAATAGTTCAGAACATAAAGTAAAATCTTTGGCTCTTACTGCAACTCCTTATACTACTAGTCCTTTAAATATTAGAAATATTTTTACCACTATTGCCCCTGGAATTAAAGATGTAAGTGATATAAGTAGAGATGGATTTAAGAGAATTTATGCCAAAGAACTAGTAACTTATAATCCCACTCCTTATATTACTGAGCTCTATGTCAAAGAATGGGATCGTCCTAAACTAGCTCTACTTGGTAAGAAACATGAAGAATGGACTCATATAGCCATGAAGAGTGACCCTAATATAGCCAAACAATTTCCAGAAAGTATGCCTAAAAGAATTGTATATGAACTTTCTGATATAGACAAAGAGATCTATACTTTTGCTGAAAAATTAGCTCAGAGTAAATATAATCCAGATAATCCTCAAACAGCTTGGGGATATATTGATACTCTAAGAATGATCTGTAATACTACAGCAGGATTAAAGAGTAGTGAAAGTAAATTTGCTCAAGAAATAGTAGCAGAATTTGGAGATAAAATTGATATAGCTAATAGTGCTAAATATCAATTAATTGAGAGTGCTCTAGAAACTGTATTTGAGAGTGATGAAAAAGTGGTACTATTTACTTTTTGGACTCACGGTACACTCTTCCCCTTTCTAGAAAAATTAAAAGAAACTTTTAAAGAAGTGCCCATACTTCCCATCTGGGGAGTTGGAATGGATAGTTCTTCAGTTACTAAAAATATACAAACTTTTAATAGTACTAAAGGACCAGCAGTATTAATCACTAGTGATGTAGGACAGGAAGGATTAAACTTATATGCACCCTATCTTTGGAACATCGAAATTCCCAGGACTTACTCAGAGTACAAACAACGAAAAGACCGTATCAATCGTGCAGATTCCCGTTCAAAGGGCATTAGTAATACCTGGATCTACCGTCCAGTTGCAGTGGGAACTATTGAAGAAAGGGTGGATGCAAAGATTCTTAGAAGGAGAGCTGAAGCAGAAGCCATTCGAGGAGTAGTTGATGAACATGTAGATATGGAAGACACTATTGATATGACTCCAAAATCTTTTCTGTTTGGTTCTTGATTAAAGCACTAACAGACTATAAACTTAAAGACTAGAAAGAAGGTGATGCCTATAGTAACTAAATGTACTTATTGTTAGAGAGATAGGAAAATCTTGAGACGTTTAATTGCATCTAGTGTTATAATTATTGGTAGTATTATCGGAAATCATAGCACAGTACATACAACAGCTAAAGAAATAACTAAAATAGAAACACCCATAGTAGAAATATTAATTCCACGAGAGACTGTACTTAAGTGGGAAAAAGTAGCCATCTGTGAGACTGGAGCCAATTGGACACTCCAAGGACCCATCTACAGTGGAGCTTTAGGTATTAGAAATGAAAATTGGATAGCATATGGAGGATTGCAGTTTGCTTCTAATGCAGAATTAGCAACACCAGAAGAGCAAATATTTATTGCTCAAAAGATCGAAGGCAGTAGTTATGTCCCCGATCAAAATGGTTGCGGACAAGGATGGTAAGATAAATATGGCAAAAGAAAACAAGTACGATAAGATGCAGAGGAATCTAATGGACTATATCCTCTCTGGAGAAATACACTCCACTCTTATTGGAAAGACTATCATGGTAGATCACAGTGATAGAAGAGAGAATCTCTCTGACATTGAAGAGTTTGTAGAATATATTCTAGGAATTATCAAGCGTGCAGAAAAATTCTCTGACAATGTAAAAAAGAAGGGTAAGTAGAGTAAGCTTGTGTAGTTACTGGTATTACCCTATAAACCAGTCACAGGAGAGGGTTCAGTCTCCCGGGGTTGCAGTATCGGCTTTCTACGCCTGACTCCCCCGGGCCTCTTCTTGATTATACTACACAACTATACTATAATATAAGTATATGTCTTTAACTACTGAGTTACCAGAATTTGTAACCGATATAGATTACAACTGGCATTCTAGAGCTGCTTGCAAAGGTATCTCTACTGATTTATTCTTTCCTGGACAAGGGGAACCCGTAGACAAGACCTTAATAGAACGTTGTCATAATTGCCCAGTTCAAAAGCAATGTCTAGATCATGCACTACATCATGAACACTATGGGTATTGGGGAGGAACTAGTGAAAAGCAGAGAGTGGCACTACGAAAAGAGTTAGGTATCATTTGTAATAAGCCAGAATCTATCTATACTTCAGAAACAAACAAACAAGCTAGAATTCGAGAAGAAAATAGAATTAAAATTACAGGTCGTGGACGAAAGGCTCAAAAATGAGAATTGGCTTAGTAATTCCCACACTAAATAATTTTGACCAAGCATTAGATTTAATCTATAGTGCTAAAACCAAACATGATCTTAGAATTTATGTTCAACCCCAGTGGCGTTATCAAGTTCCTTTGGCTGCTGCTTGGAATAAAGGATTTAGGGATGCTATAAAAGATGGCTGTGAGTATATTATTATAGCCAATGATGATACTCTATTTGCTCCACATAGTATAGATAGTGCAGTAAAAGAATTTTCAGAGCTAGAAGAGAAGTATGTACTATATGGTTTTAGAGAAGTAAAAGAAACTTTCTTTGACCCCTTTGAAATCTGTTTTAGTGAAGAAGATGCAGAATATCAATTTACTGAAGCTGAACTCTTTTCTAGTTTTATGGTAAAGAATGATTTTTTTGAACGTTGTGGTAGTTTTGATGAGAATTTTGATCCTTGTTGGTGGGAAGATAATGATATGCATTATCGTATAATTCTATTGGGTTATAAAGAATATCGTAGCTATACTCCCTTTATTCATATTGGAAGTCAGACTACTAAAAAACTAACTAAACCTATTAATTCTCTTAAAAGTGGTGAATACTATCTCAAAAAATGGGGTAGTCAAAATAGAAACTTGATTGAGAAGTATGCTGTACCTTATAATGATAATACCTTAACCCCTAAGGACTGGAGAAAGTAATAATGGCAAAAGCAAAAGTACTAGCATGGGGTGATTACTGCTGTGCTACTGGTTTTAGTACAGTAATGAGTAACATTATGCGTCAACTAGATGCTACTGATAAGTATGAGATTGATGTAGTTGCTATCAACTATGATGGTGGTCCTTATGATCCTGAAAAGTATCCAGGACGAGTATGGCCTGCTATTAGTGCTCTAAGAATGAGTGGTCCTTATGCTGATTATCACGGTAAGCAAGTATTTCTAGACACTCTTGGACGTGGAGACTATGATGTAGTATTTATTGTTCAAGATACTTTTATTGTACTCCCTATTGTTGAGCATATTCTAGAAATTCAAAGAACCAAAGAAAAACCATTCTCCACTATTTATTACTACCCATTTGACTGCTCTCCTAAAGAAGAGTGGGTTAAGCAGTGTGCTTACTCTTTTGACTTTCCTGTACCTTATACTGAGTATGCTAAGGATGAGAGTAAAAGATACCTTGGACCTCTTGGAGATAAGCTAGAACCTATCTACCATGGTACTAATACTAAAGATTTTTATCCATTCCCAGATAAGATGTATAAGATGGCAGTTCGACAAGGAATCTTTGGAGAGCATGCAGATAAGTTTATCATCACTAATATTAATCGCAATCAAGGACGAAAAGATGTTTCTAGAAGCTTTATGGTACTAAGAGAACTCTTAGACCGTGGAGTGGATAATGCTTTCCTCTATATGCATATGCAAGAAACAGACTTTGGTGGTAGTATTCTACAAATGGCTAGAAACTTTGATCTAGAACCAGGTAAGCATTGGACTCTACCTAACCCTCAACAGTTTTCTGCTCATTCTGGATACCCTATTGAAGCAGTTAATCAGATCTATAATTCTAGTGACTGTTACCTTACTACTACTTTTGGAGAAGGATGGGGACTAAGTATTACTGAAGCAATGGCTACTAAACTTCCTGTAGTAGTTCCAGATAATACAGCCATCTCTGAAATTATTGGAGACAACGAAAGAGGCTGGAAGATTCCTAGTGGAGAAAATAGTAGTATGTGGATTATCAAAGAAAATGATAATGAACGTATGCGTCCTCTTATGAATGTTCAAAAAGCAGCAGATGCCATACAAGAAATTATGGAAGGTAAGTATCCAGAACGAGTAGAAGCAGCTTATGATTGGGTTACTGATCTTACTTGGGATAGTGTGGGTAAGCAATGGCTTAATGTCTTTAATAAGGCAGTTAATAAGTCTAAGGGTGCAGATCTATTAAAGAAGAATATGAAGTCATGAGAAAAATAATTGATGTTACTCTTATTAACACAGAGTTACATCTACTAGATCTACGAATCAATATACTGCAAGATGTAGTAGATGAGTTTTATGTGGTACAAGCTACTAAAACTTTCTCTGGGCTACCCAAAAAGACTTTTAGTCATAATGACTATAGTCACCCTAAGCTACACTATGTTACTATAGAATTTCCTGAAGGTTTAGGCACCTGGGATAGAGATCACTACCAAAGAAATTATAAAGTTCTAGATATTACTGGATATAAGAGAGACCCAGAAATGTCCTTAAAACTCTCAGATGATGATATTGTTTTAATTAGTGACTTAGATGAAGTTCCAAACCCTGAAAAATTATTAGAACTTAAAAAGACATTTAATCCTGATCTAACTTATAGTTTTACTCAAATAATGCATCAATACTATCTCAATAACCAGAATATTAGTGAGCCCTGGGCTGGGTCTAAAGCTTGTAGTGTAGAACGTTACACTTCAGATAACTTAATTCCCCAACAATTGAGAGATAGCTCAGGACACCAATTAATTGAAAATGGTGGGTGGCATTGGAGTTTCCTGGGGGATGAAGAATTTCTTAAAAATAAAATTGAGAGTTATGCTCATCAAGAACATAACAATCGTTTTACCAAAGATAGTATTATTTATCGTAAAGATGATAATAAAGATATTTTTGATAGAGGGTTCACTCTACAAACTGTAAAACTTGATAGCACCTATCCTACTTATATTTTGGAAAATCAAGACAAGTTAAAGCAGTATATTAAAGAGGTAGAGTAGTGTTAGTCTTCTTTCTATGTATGGTTATAATACTCTTATTGGTGAGTAAATATGACTAAAAGTTTTAATTGGGCAGCTAAGACATTATTAGAGCTGGCTAAAATACCAGCTACTACTGACTATATTAAAGCTATTACTGAGAGTTCTTCAGCCAATCAGCAATGGATTTATGCTCTAGTAAAAACTGCTCAACCACAAGTTGGTTCTATGACTAGTAGCTTCTATAATCAAGCTATAGAAATATTAATTGCTAATGGAGTTAATGTTAACCCTTATTCTAATGGAAGTGGATGAT
>Ga0164296_1005349_pt1 | contig 11290 bp, 11 predicted proteins | sample GEODES057metaG_FD_113533 | JGI IMG/M metagenome (GOLD analysis project Ga0164296, IMG submission 113533) | Dystrophic lake water microbial communities from Trout Bog Lake, Wisconsin, USA - GEODES057 metaG | ecosystem: Environmental > Aquatic > Freshwater > Lake | place: USA: Trout Bog Lake... | reverse complement strand
GCGAGACCTTCGCTGAAACGCAAAGCGTCGTCGAACTGCAGGTTGATTGCCATCTGACCAGTGTTGTCGATGTAGCCATACTTCCCGGCGACTGTGACCGAACCGAGACCGTCGTGGAACCCTCCAGTTCTGTCGAATTGCGGATTGATTGCCATCCGCCCGGTTTTATCGATATAGCCCCACTTCTCGTCAATCTTGACCGCAGCGAGGCCGTCGCTGAAGTCCGAAGCGACGTCGAATTGTGGTTCAATCGCCCAGCAGTGGTCGGCATTGACATAGCCCCATTTGCCATCACTGCGTTCAAACGGGTTCAGCACCTCTTCGGCTTGCGCTAGGATTTGTGCGGCCACTGGGTTGGGTGCAACTGACCACAGACCCAACGCCACCAGCAAGAACCTGGTCCAGCCCCTTATCATCCCACGGTCACTCATGAGCCTGCCGTATTCCGTTCGTTACGGGTCATTACGGCGCGATTCAGACCAGTTTGACCAGGATAGGCAAGGCTGAAGCCATGGATGCCCATTGGTAAAAACGCAGACGCTCGCGCCTGATCCATCTGGGCTGGTGACTCCAGGCTTCGCCTGGGAGCTTGGCGCAAACTTGCTATCGCGGTTTTGCAGCCTGACGATACCAACAAAATACCAACCCTGAACGCCGGCTGGCGTGGTTTTGGTTGGTCAAACCGGACCCGCTTTGGCTGTTGGATTTTGACCTAACGCACCCACATCAGGATGATTACGGCGCTTCGCCGCATCCTGTCCGCACGCGCGATGAGAAAAAATGGCGGAGGGGATGAGATTCGAACTCACGGTACGGGTTGACCCCGTACAACGGTTTAGCAAACCGCCGCCTTCAGCCACTCGGCCACCCCTCCGCCGGGGCAACTTATTCGCGTGACCACCGAGGTGGACACGCGAACACGGCGTTTGCAAAACCCGTTCTAGGCAAGCAAGGCAGCAGCGTCAAATACCAATCTAGCCCAAAGGCACGGCAAATCCCTTTGCCGTCGCCGGACGAGCCATCATCCGCTCATACCACGCCTTCACATGGGGGAAATCGGCCAGGTCCACCTTGTGACGCTCATGCCGCCAGGCCCAGCCCAGGATGGCGAAATCGGCGATGGAAACCTCATCGGCGACGAAGTCCCGATCGGCCAGGCGCCTGTCCAGCACGCCATACAGCCGCCGAGTCTCTTTCATATACCGTTCCAGGCCGTATTTCTGGTCCTGCGGATTCTCCACCTGCAGGAAATGGTGCACCTGGCCGGGCATCGGGCCGAAGCCGCCCATCTGCCACATCAGCCACTCCAGCACCGGCACCTGCTTGCGCAGATCGGTGGGATAGAATTTGCCCGTCTTGGTGCCCAGATAGATCAGGATCGCCCCCGACTCGAACACGCTGATCGGCTTCCCACCCGGGCCGTCGGGGTCGATGATCGCCGGAATACGGTTGTTCGGGCTGATCTTCAGAAAGTCCGGCGCGAACTGCTCATTCTTCGAGATGTTCACCGGGTGCGTGGTGTAGGCCAGCCCCATCTCTTCCAGCGCGACGCTGATCTTGCGGCCGTTGGGCGTGTTCCAGGTATAGAGTTCGATCGGCATGGTTTCCGTCCCTCAGCGATTTTTGCCGCCGCACTCTGCTACCCGGCGGCGGCAGCGGCAAGCCGGGACTAGCCGATCGTTTTCCAGGACCCGTCCGGCGCCTTGCACCAGGTCATGTGCACGCTGCGCATGCCGCCGCTGACACGGTGCAACTTATAGGTCACGGCGTGGCACATCGTGTCATGCGCGCGATAGATCCGGTCCAGGTGCACCACGCCGGACACCGTGCCATCCCAGGTTTCCGTCGCCCCCACCACGGCCGGATTGCGCGCATTCAGGCGTTGCGTGGCCTGGGTCAGCGCCTCCAGATCCGCCTTGCTCATCGGCTGGCCTTTGCTATCGGGGAAGGGCAGCATCTGCGCCCAGGCCGATGACACCATCACGGGCGTCATAACCGGTAAAACCAGCGTCAAGACCAGCGCCCAAACCACAGGTGAGACGGCGAACGGGAAGCGAATCGGTGTCATCGGTCAATCCCTGCGATGCCGAAACTTTTTTACCCCAGGCGGCGCCAACATGCATCTAATTGTATGCAGCGAGCGCTTGCGGCCAGGCGCCATCCGGTTGCACCCTAGATGGCATGAAGATCGCCACATGGAACGTCAATTCAATCCGCCAGCGCGAAGCGCACGTGCAACGCTGGCTGGAGAGCAACCAGCCGGACGTGCTGTTCCTGCAGGAAATCAAATGCGAGACGGCCGTCTTCCCAACCCTGGCCTATGCCGGGCTGGGCTATCAGGCCGCGGTGGTGGGGCAGAAATCCTATAACGGCGTGGCCGCGCTCTGCCGCACGCCCTTCACCGTAACCCATACCGCCCTGCCCGGCCTGCCGGCCGATGACGGGCAAGCCCGCTATATCGAGATCGAAACCCAAGGCGTCACGCTGATCGGCATCTACGCGCCGAACGGCAACTCCCGCGGGGAAGAAGGCTTCGCCTATAAACTGGCCTGGATGGACCTGCTGACCGAGCGCGCGGCGGCGTTGCGCAAGGCCGAGGTGCCGTTCGTGATCACCGGCGATTACAATATCTGCCCCACGGACGCCGATTACGCGCCCGGCGCGCTGGCGAAAACGGATGCCCTGGTCAGGCCGGAATCCCGGCAGCGTTTGCGCAAGCTGCTGTGGCTGGGACTAACCGACGCGGTGCGCGCGCTGCATCCCACCGGGCCGATGTATACGTTCTGGGATTATCAGGCCGGGGCGTGGCAGCGCGATTCCGGGCTGCGCATCGATCACGCACTGTTATCGCCCGAAATGGCCGAACGCCTGACCGAGGCGCTGCCGGACAAGCAGGAACGCGACCAGCCACAGCCATCGGACCATGTGCCGGTGGTGTTTACGTTCCGCGAAAACAACAACGCGGGTACATAGAAAACGGTCGGGCTCCGATCGCGGCGGCAAGGCCACCCGATCAAAGCCCGCCCGTTACAGACGGATCAGACGCCGGAAACCGCGGCGACTTCGGCGGCGAAGTCTTCCTTCGGCTTCTCGATGCCTTCGCCCAGGGCGAAACGCTCGAACCCGATCAAGGATGCGCCGGCTTTCTTCACCACGGCGCGGACGCGGCTTTCGCCATCGTGCACCCACACCTGCTCCAGCAGCACCACTTCTTCGTAGTATTTGCGGATGCGGCCTTCGACCATCTTCTCCAGAATGGCTTCCGGCTTGCAGGAGGCGCGCGCTTGCTCGATCAGCACGGCCTTTTCACGCGCCAGTGCCTCGGGGGTCACGCTGTCGGTATCCAGCGCTTCGGGGCGCGTGGCGGCGACATGCATGCCGATCTGACGGCCCAGCGTTTCCAGCACGGCCAGTTCGCCGTCGCCTTCAACCGCCGCCAGCACACCGATCTTGCCGACGCCCGGGCGCAGCGCCTGATGCATATACGACGCCACCACGCCCGACTTCACCTGCAGCACCTTCGCTCGGCGGAGGTTCATGTTCTCGCCGATCGTGGCGACCATGTGCACCAGTTCTTCGGCGACGGTGCGGCCGGTGCCGGGGTAGGCGGCGGCTTTGATCGTTTCCAGATCGTCACCGACCTCTAGCGCGATCTTGGCGACGGTTTCGACGAACACCTGGAACGCTTCGTTGCGGGCGACGAAGTCGGTTTCGGCGTTCACTTCCACCATCGCCGCCTTCAACGGCGCGGTCGCGACCGCAACCAAGCCTTCGGCGGCGATACGACCGGACTTCTTGGAAGCGGCCGACAAGCCCTTCTTGCGCAGCCAGTCGATCGCGGCTTCCAGGTCGCCGCCCGACTCGGTCAGCGCCTTTTTGCAGTCCATCATGCCCGCGCCAGTCTTCTCGCGCAGATCCTTCACCAGGGCAGCGGTGATTTCAGCCATGTCTCTCTCCTGATAGCAGCCGGCGCCCCTGATGGAGCGCCGGCCAGCGCGGTGTCCCGCGCAGTTCCGTGAAACAATCGATCAGGCGGTCGCGGTCTCGCCTTCGGCTTCCGGCAGAGCCTCGATCGGCAGGTCTTCCGCCGAACCGATGTCGATGCCGGTGGAGGCCATTTCGGCGCTGATGCCATCCAGCACGGCGCCGGCGATCAGGTCGCAGTACATCGTGATGGCGCGAATGGCGTCATCATTGCCGGGGATCGGATAGGTCACGCCGGTGGGGTCGGAGTTGCTGTCCAGCACGGCGACAACCGGGATGTTCAGCTTGTTGGCCTCTTCGACCGCCAACTTTTCCTTGTTGGTGTCGATGATGAACAGGATGTCCGGCAGGCCGCCCATGTCCTTGATGCCGCCCAGGGCGCGATCGAGCTTGTCCTTGTCGCGGGTGCGATCCAGGACTTCCTTTTTCGTCAGACCTTGGGTGTCGCCGGCCAGCATTTCCTCGATCTGGCGCAGGCGCTTGATCGAGCCGGTGATGGTCTTCCAGTTGGTCAGCGTGCCGCCGAGCCAGCGGTGATTGATGTAGTATTGGCCGCAGCGCTTGGCCGCGTCGGCGACATGTTCGGCCGCGGCACGTTTGGTGCCGACGAAGAGCACGCGTCCGCCCTGGGCGGTCACGTCGCGTACGGCGCGCAGCGCGCGGTCCAGCATCGGGACGGTCTGCTGCAGGTCCAGGATGTGGACTTGATTGCGGGTGCCGTAGATGAACGGCTTCATCCGCGGGTTCCAGCGGCGGGTGTGGTGACCAAAGTGAACGCCAGCTTCCAAAAGCTGACGCATGGTGAAATCTGGCATCGCCATAAGCGTGCTGTCCTTTCCAATCGTCCGGTTGTGCCTCCGCGGGGTTTGGCTTGCGCCACCGGGCTTCCAGGCTTTCAGGCTGGAAAGGGTCCCCGCGTGCGGATTTACCCTCCGGCGGTAAACCGACGGCGGGCGGGCGCGGTATGGCGGGTTTGGCCGCCGAATGCAAGCGCCAGCAGCGGCCGGCGCGAGATTTGCTCCCCGCGTTCCCCGCGCGAGATGTCCCCCGCGCTCCCCGCGCGAGATTGTCCCCCGCGCTCTTCGCGCGAGATTGTCCCCCGCACTCCCCGCGCGAGATTTGCTCACCGCGCTCTTCGCGCGAGATTTGCTCACCGCGCTACCCGCGCGAGGCCTTATCCGCTTCCTTGTCCGCCGCCGCGGCTTGGCGCATCCTGGCCGCCTTGCCACAGGACCCGACATGCCGCCGCCCAACACGCTTCTGACCGACGCCGATCCCGCCGCCGTCGAGGTCATCCGCCCCGACGCAACCAGCGACATCTTCCTGACCGGCGACCACGCCGGGCGCGCCATCCCGCACGCCCTGGGTGATCTGGGCGTGCCCGCGGCCGAGATGGACCGACACATCGCCTGGGATATCGGCATCGCCGGCGTCACCCGGCAGCTTTCGGCGCTGCTGGATGCAACGGCAGTTCTGCAAGCCTATTCGCGCCTGGTGATCGACTGCAACCGCAACCCATCCTGGCCCTCGGCGATGCCGGAGGTGAGTGAGTTCACGCCCATTCCCGGCAATGTCGGGCTGAGTGCGGCGCAGAAGCAGGCACGCGTGGCGGCGATCTTCACCCCCTATCACGACCGGATCACCAGCCTGCTGGACGCGCGGGCGCAACGCCGGACGATCTTTGTCGCGATGCACAGCTTCACCCCGGTTTTCAAAGGCGAGAGCCGCGCGATGGAGGTCGGTGTCCTGTATGACAAGGACCCGGAGATGGCGCGGATCATGCTGGACCTGCTGCGCCAAGAGGGTGATCTGGTGGTGGGGGAAAACGCGCCCTACGCACTGACGCCGCAAAGCGATTACAGCGTTCCCACGCATGCTGACACACGCGGGTTGCGGCATCTGGAATTGGAAATCCGCCAGGACCTGATTGCCACGCAAGCGGGTCAAGAGGCCTGGGCCAGCCGCCTCGCCCGCCTGCTGGCGCGCGCCAATGACCGTCTGAACGCCGGCTGAACCGCCGATGGCCGCCGCCCCTCGCCCCAGATTGATGACCAAGGCCCAGGTCGCCGGCTTCATTCAGGCCATCGCCGCGACCAATCCGGCCCCGGAAACCGAGTTGGTGTTCTCCGACCCGTTTACGCTGCTGGTGGCGGTGGTGCTGTCTGCCCAGGCGACCGATGTGTCCGTCAATAAGGCCACGCGCACGCTGTTTCAGGTGGCGCCGACGCCGGCGGCGATGGTTGCGCTCGGGGTTGACGGCGTGGCCGACCATGTCCGCTCGATCGGGCTGTGGCAGACCAAGGCGCGCAATGTCGTCGCCCTGTCGCAAGCGCTGCTGGACACCTATCAGGGCCAGGTGCCGCCGGACCGCGCCGCGCTGGAGGCGTTGCCCGGCGTCGGGCGGAAAACCGCCAACGTGGTGCTGAACGTCGCCTTCGGCCAGGCGACGATGGCGGTTGATACGCATATCTTCCGCATCGGCAACCGCACCGGCCTCGCGCCCGGCAAAACCACGCGCGCGGTGGAGGATGGGCTGGTCAAGCGCATCCCCAAGCCCTTGCTGCGCGATGCGCATAACTGGCTGATCCTGCACGGGCGCTATACGTGCAAGGCGCGCCGGCCGGCGTGCTGGCAGTGCGTCGCGGCGGCCTTCTGTGGCCACCGGGACAAAACGCCGGCACCGGCGGAAGGGCCCGAGGCGGCGACGTCGGACGCGCTCGGATAGACCCTGCAGCATCAACCGCCAGCCGGAGCGGTTCCCCTCCGGCGCTAAGGCGCTTCACGCGCAACGTGACGAGACGGATCCCACACGGCGCCGACAGCGGCGACGATCAGCAACGACCACTGGCAACGACCACTGGCAACGACCACTGGCAGCGCCCCCTGGCAACGACCACCGACAGCGATCACGCCACCTGGGACAGGCTCGGCCGCACCAAACGCTGCACCGAGCGCACACCCACCACGGCGCGCAAATTTCCCTCCACCAGATGCACATAGTCGCTGGGCATTGCCGCCATGGCGATTTCGACGTGCAACGTTTCCGGCGTCCGGTGCGACCACATGCGGTCGGGGATCAGATCGCGCTTGGCAAAGGGCTGCAACAAGCGTGGCAACATGCCCGGATCGGCATCAGTATCAAGAAGGAAACGGACTGACAGGGTCGCGGGCTGTTCGCGGACGGCTTGGCCCAACGGCGCGGAAACAACAGGTGCGGAAACAACAGGCGAGGACATAAGACCAACTCCAGAGTCATATCGAAAACACGGGAACTCCCCGGCTGCTAGACAGCCGGGCCGCTAATTCGAATGATCCGAAAGCCTGTGTTCATACCGGACTGGATATCACTAAAGCCCCGGCCAGTCGAGTTCCGACAGGCGCAGCAGCGGCACCTGGCGCATCGACAAGGTGCGATATTGCAGTGAAAGCGGCACCTCCACCTCGGCCGGCGCGTCGCCGACCGCCGTGCCTGCCAGCAAGGACAGCATCGCCTTGGCCACCGTCGCCGCCGACCTGGTCAGTACCCCGGCGGCCGACAAGCGGTCCAGTGCCTCCATGAAACCCGAGACCTTGGCGCTGCCGGAACCCATCGGTTGCAGTTGATCGTCCAATGCGATCGTCGCGGTGGCGTTCATCGCCAATGGCCCCCAGGCGATCATTGCCTCCTTCACGACCAGCGAACCGCCGCCATCCCGCCAATCACGCACCCAGGCCGCAGCGGTGCGGAACGGCGGAAACGGGCCATCCACCCGGCCGGAGACGGCGATATCGCGGATCAGATTGCCCAGCGGCCATTTGCCGCCGGCGGGCAGGACGATGGCCGATGCGGTCACCGTGAAGTCGGCCGCCGGATGGCCCTGCTCCGTCCCGACCATGGATACCTGGGCAAAAATATCGTCGGCCGCGCTGGACCACGCATCATCGGCCGCGGCCATGCGCGGATTTTGCGCATGCAGCGTCGCCACACCGGCCACTTTGCCGATCAGCGGCATATCCGCCACCAACCGGTCTTCCCGGATCACCACGGCCCGTCGGTCCGGCAGCGTGATGCGCTGCGCACCGTCCAACGCGACGGACAACGCGGTCGGGTGCCAGAGCGCCAAGGCAACCGTGGCACCATCGATCGCAATCCGGAGGTCACCGGCAGGGCCACCGATGCTGTGCGCCATGCGGATAGAGGGGATGCGCACCCGGACCTCATTCGGCCATCCGCCGACAGTCACCGGCTCGGTTTCCACCTGCCAGCCCTCGGCGCGCCGATCCTCGGACCAGGTCTCGATACCGCACGTCAAGGAATTGGCTGCCCAGCGCCAGTAAACGAAATCCGCCGCGGGCAGAGCCAGCGCCGACGCAACCAGCCACACCAGGATCCGACGGCGGGTCAACGCTGCCCCCCATGGGCAGTGGCAGTGGCAGCCGCGAAAGGACGCATGGCCAAAGAACGCATGGCCAAAGAACGATTGGCCCAAGGGGGCGTGGCCAGAGGGGGCTTGGCCAGAGGGGGCTTGGCCAGAGGGGGCTTGGCCAGAGGGGGCTTGGCCAGAGGGGGCGTGGCCAGAGGGGGCGTGGCCCGCTTGGCGGAACCCGGGCAGCCCGCAAGGCGACGGCACCGCGCCGCGGCATCAGCCGCGCGATCGTGCCGGACCATGACGGCAACCAAGCTCACGCTTTACCCCCAGCGTCAGGAAACCCGACAATTTCGAAATGACATTGCGATTTATCCATTAAATTCATATCATTATTTTGTGTTGTTGAAAACCCACCTCGCTTCGACGCCAAAATCCCAACAGATTTATCCACAGGGTGCGGTGCGATCGTCATGCAGCCTGACCACGCGATGACGACCGGGTATGGCCAAGATCGCCCAGGCGCGTCCGCAATTCTTGCATTAGCGCGTCCCGCGGCAGACCGGCGGGCAAAGGCTCCCCAATGGCGATGGTAACGACGCCGGGCCGCTTGAAGAAGGCCTTGCGCCCCCAGCAGCGCCCGGAATCGGTTGCAACGGGAACAACCGGCAGCCCGGCGCGCGCGGCCAGCGCCGCGACCCCGGGTTGCAGGGTACCGACGGTGCCGGGTTCGCTGCGCGTGCCCTCCGGAAAGATGATCACCTGCTGCCCCCTGCGCAAAGCCTCGGTCCCGGCGCGGATCAGTCCGCGCACCGCCGAGGCACCGGCGCTGCGATCCACCGGGATCTGATCAGCCACCTTGATCAAGGGGCCAAACAGCGGAATGCGCAGCAATTCCTGCTTCAAGACATAGCAAGGCCGCGGCACGAGGGTGAACCAGACGAAGGTATCGAAGGCGGACTGGTGGGCCGAGGCGATCAAAATCGGGCCGGCAGGCAGGCGTTCCAGCCCCGTGACCTGCAAGCGGATGCCGCAGATCAGCCGAACCGCGGCGACATTCAGCGTGGCCCAGAAGCGGATGATGTCGATCATCCGCTCGGGTGCGGCGAAGCGCACGACGGTGGCAGGCCAGGTCAGAATGAAGGTGGCACCGTAGAAAAAGACGTTGAACAGCATCGAGCGGAGAAAAATCATCCCGCCGTCCCCTCATGCGCGGTCAGCATCGGGATGGTTTCCCGCCGCGGCAGCAATGCCGCAAGGCCCGAAATGGTGAAAAGATATTTGCCATACTCCTCGATCTCCTGCCGCAGCCGCCCGGTTTGTGCCAGCGGCTTTTGTTCGGTCGGGTGGACCGGATACGGCAGCAGCGTCACGTTCGGCACATCGGCCCGCAGTTCTGCCAATGCCCGTGGCATGTGAAATGCCGCGGTGACGACGATCAGCGACTTGATGCCGTTGGCTTGCGCCCAGGCGGCGGTTTCGACGCCGTTGCCGCGGGTGGAAACCGCATAGCGCCCGAGCGTGATGCGGTCCGCCAGCGCTGCCAGATCCAGCCCCGCGAGGCGGCCGAGCGCCGCCAGATCGGTATGTCCGCCGATCCCAGTGATCAGCAGCCGATCCGCTCGGCCTTCCACCAGCAGGTGCAAGCCGGCCTCTACCCGGCCCGGGCCGCCGGTCAGCGCCACGATACCATCGGCGTGCGCCGGCAGCGGCGCGGGGGCTTGGGCCGTGATGACCAGAAACCACAGGAATCCGGCGGCCAGTAGCGCGAACGCGGCGGCGATGGGCAGGGCGATCAGACGGGCTAAGCGGCGCACGGCAGCCTCTTGCCGCCCCGGCTGGTGCGCGCTGACGGATGCAGGATCGGGCGCGCAGCAAGGCGGAACGGGGCGGTTTTTCTGGCGGCGTACGACGGCAGATCGCCGCAGGCCGGGCGGCTGTCTGAAGCGACCGCCTGAACCGGCACAAGCGGTGTTGAACCGAGCAGGGGGCGATCGGTCTGCCGGGCCTGACCATTCCGTATCACATGCTGGAGCATCGGTATGGTTTAGCGAACCACGGCGGCCGGCGCCATTTCCTTGATTGGCGACAATCTTTGCGGCGCCACGAATTTTCAACTATAGGTTTTATTTCTATCGTGATATACACCGAATCGTCTTAGAATACGCGGCCCATGAACCTGCGATGCCCACAATGTGACACGACGTATCGCGTCGACGACGACCGCGCGAGCGATCGTATCGTGCGCTGCGGTGTCTGCGGCCAGCAATGGCGCGCCCCACGGGCTTCTGCGCCCGAGCGGGACGGCGACGCCGATCCGCCGGCTGATCCGAACCGCGGTGGCAGCGCCGCGGCATCCGCTGCCACCGCTTCTGGGCCACCCCCTCCGGACGCCGACCAGCCGGCACAGCGCGCGGCAGACGCCGGGGCGGCGGTCGAAGGGCCGCAGGAGCGGAGGCCGCAGGGGAACGGTTCAGAGGGGATCGGTTCAGAAGGGATAGGGCCAGCGGGGATCGGTTCAGCGGGGATCGGTTCAGCGGGGAGAGACCCGGAGGGCGGGAGACCTGCGGCGGGTGGGGCCACGGGACCCGGCGCCGCGGAGAGCGTGTTAGACGACATCACCGACAGCGCGATGACCGATCTTGCGCGCTTGTCGCCGCCGCCGGCCTCTCGCGGCGCCCGGATGGGACTTATCGCCGCTTGGCTGGTGTCGATCGGCACGATGATGACGGCCGCGGGCGCGGTTTATGCGGAGCGGGCCAGTATCGTCACGGTCTGGCCGCCGGCCGGTCGGCTCTTCGCGGCCGCCGGCGCGCCGTTCGAGGCCGCCGGCGGTCAGCCTGGCCGCCATCAGGCCGCAGCGCATCAGGCGGAGCCGCATTTGGCGGAGGCCAACCGGGCGGAGGCCCATAAGCCAGAGGCCCATCAGGCGGACACCCATCAGGCGGACACCCATCAGG
>Ga0164296_1005348_pt1 | contig 11292 bp, 8 predicted proteins | sample GEODES057metaG_FD_113533 | JGI IMG/M metagenome (GOLD analysis project Ga0164296, IMG submission 113533) | Dystrophic lake water microbial communities from Trout Bog Lake, Wisconsin, USA - GEODES057 metaG | ecosystem: Environmental > Aquatic > Freshwater > Lake | place: USA: Trout Bog Lake... | reverse complement strand
GAACCGTGCACCTCGTTGACGAGGTGGGGCGAGGATCCTGCCAACTGGTGCAGCCCGTCGATGTTCTGGGTCACGATGCCAGCGAGGCGACCGGCGTGTTCGAGGGTCACGAGGGCGAGATGACCTGCGTTGGGTGTTGCCGTCCACACCGGTGATTGGAGTCGGCTTCGCCAGGCCCGCACCCTGATCGATGCATCGCTCACGTAGTGGTCGAAGTCCGAGAGCATCTCGGCATCAGGGTCGGTCGTCCACAGCCCATTCGGCCCTCGGAAGTCAGGAATGCCCGAGCCCGTCGATAGGCCGGCACCCGAGAGCACCGCAATGGAGGCGCAGCCGTTGAGGAGGGCTCGGGCCTCGTTGAGGGGGGTAGTGGTCATCCCTCTATGGTGCACCACGGCTCCTGCGCCACGGTGCGCACCTGCGATTGCTCCGCCGCGGCGGACAGGGTTCGACCACTGCCCCGTCGTGCTTGGCGACTGGCGCGAAGCTCGGCTGGACGTCCCTCGTGCCCGGCACAATCACCGTGGCGAGCCGATCGACGCGCCAATCGCGCGCGGTGCCACCGAGCTTGCGAATCACCCGGTCCATCGCGACGATGAGATGGGGTTGGTCGAGCGACTCGGACAGGGTTCCGCGGATGCGCCCCGAGTGCGGCAGGGTTCCGAGCAGCACGGAGGCGGTTTGGCCCCAGGGGGCTCGGCGCCGCTCAAACCAGTCCCACTGGGTCTCCTCGCCCGCCGGGTGGAAGATCTCAACGGTGTCGCGACCCGCGACCCCGTCACAGGCCTCGCAGTGTGGGCGCAAGCCACGAACTCGCACCTGGCGGGTGAAGCTCGGGTAGCTGAGCGCGTAGCCGAGGCGGGTGACCTCGTCGAACAGGGCGCCGGCCCACACGTGCGGGTCGTCGGCCAGTTGCTGGGTGAGGTCGGCAACGCAGGGCTCCAGTGGATTGGGTGCAGTTCGCACCCGGACTCCCGGTGTTCATTCTCCCTTGAGATCGCCCCGGATCGTCGTTCGATCCCGGCCGAGGTGCTCGGCAATGGACGAGATCGTCCATCCCCGTTCCCTTAATGCGTGGGCTTCCACGTCTTCTCCTTCTGCGAGCATGGAGGAAGGTTCCTTCTGGTTGGTTGGCCAAAGAACCACCAGCCTCGAAGGGGCCCACCTTCTTTTGGTGGACCTCGTGGCCCACTGCCGCTCTCACGGGGCGGGGAATTTCGATGATCGCCTCTGGGGAATTTCCATGATTCTCGTCATTGCTTCAGTTGGCGCCATCACCTGAAGAGAAACGAGTCCTTCAGGTGTACCCATTCAGCGTTGGTGCTTTGCTGTCGTCGTCGAACACTGGCTGAGCCGCACCTCAAGTGACCAAATCGTCCGAAGTGACGTCTGTAGGGTGGCGAGTCTTTGGATCGATCTCGACCACTCACTAAACTCCCTGCATGACTGAAGGTCTCGAAACCGCAACGCCCGTCAACGTAAGGTCCGCCGGCAACCCAGGTCGCGACGTTCAGCGCGTCGGCACGGCGGCGTTTCTCGGCGAAGACCCCACGAAAATTCACGATCCCGTCTGGGCCGTGCTCGGCAACCTCGGTGACAGTCAGTGCTACCTCGGAGTGCAAGCCAAAGTGGCCGCCGTCCAGGCCGCCATGTCACGACGCATCGCCGCTGACGGGCGGGCCAATCGGCTGATTGCCCCCGCTTTCACCGTGGGCGTGTCAGACGGCCAGCTGAACGGCACGCCCGAGATGCGATTTTCACTCGTTGGTCGTGAACTCGTCAACGACGTGGCTGCTAGTCACTTCGCCGCCAACCGGGTCGCAGGCGCCATTGCGGTGGTGGCATGTGACAAGCCACCGGTTGGCACCGTTGCTGCCATGCTCGAGCACAACGTCCCCGCAGTCATTCTCTCCGATGGCTCGATTAAGCCTGGCCACCTCCCCTCAAGCGGCGAGCGCATCGACCTCGTCACGGCTTTTCAGTATGCGACGAGCACCGACGAGGATGCCCGTGCCGAGGTAACCATGAATGCCTGTCCCGGCCAGGGCAGCTGTGGTGGCATGTTCACCTACAACACCATGCAGACGTTCATTGCGGTACTCGGGCTCGAACCGCTCCACATGGTTGCTCCTCCGTCGGATGATCCTCGTCGGCTCACCGAGTTCCCTGACGAACTCGTGCAATGCCTCGCCATCATGACTGAGCGCAATATTTGTCCCCGTGACATTGTGACCCCGGCCTCACTGCGCAACGCCCTCACCGTGGCGATGGCCATGGGTGGATCCACCAACGTCATGCTGCACAGCGTTGAGATTGCCCGCGCTGCTGGACTCGACCTATGGACCGACGTCTTGAGTCAAGATGCCTTTAACGAACTGTCTCACCGCCTACCCGTCATTGTGAATATGCGTCCCTTCGGTGAGTTTTCCATGGTCGACGTGGAAGCCTCCGGCGGCCTGCCGAGTGTGGTGAATGAACTCCTCGCAGCTGGCTTCCTTGACGGCACCACCATGACCTGCACCGGTGAAACGCTGGCCGAGCAGGTCGCTCGTCTCACCCCACCGGCGGCTGACCATCAGGTCATCTACTCGGTGGCAAAGCCCTTCAAGAGCACTGGTGGATTGCGCCTGCTTCACGGCAATCTCGCTCCCGAAGGTGGAGCAATTTTGAAATTGGCCGGGGTCGAAAGCGGCATTGCCGACGGCGTGTTTACCGGTCGGGCCCGGGTGTTTGACTCTGAGCGCTCACTCATCGCCGCTCTCGATGAGTCGCCCGAGAGCTTTGTCGATAACGACATGGTCGTCATCCGCTACGAGGGACCTCGCGGCGCCCCGGGTATGCCCGAGATGCTCGACCCCACCTCCAAGATCACCTCACTGTGTCGAAAGCACGACATCACCATTGCCCTGATGACCGACGCACGCTTCTCAGGAGGCTCTGTGGGCCTCGTCATTGGACACATCGCTCCAGAGGCCCTGCTTGGTGGCCCTATTGCTCTCGTTGAAGATGGTGACACCATCACGGTCGATGTCAACAACGACCGTCTCGACTGCCTCGAATTGGCAAATGACGCCGTTGCCTCAGCCCGTTTACGTGCTTGGGATGCACTCGTCGCGAGCAATGGTGGCCTGCACCCGGCCGCCACGCCAGTTGATCACCGAGTGCTGAAGCGCATGCGGGCAACTGCCCTGCCCGCTTTGCTTGGTGGCGGCATGTCGTCGCCAGTCTGATGGCCTGAGCACAGCTGCGAGGCCAGACCTGAGTCGTGCGGGCCTCCATTCCACGTTCCTTCATGGCCGAGTTCTGGCAGCAGTCGGGTACCAGGAATTCGTGATTGTCGAAGTGCTGAACGGACATTGGGAGCTCTTCGGTTTCCGTCGATGATTTCGTCCCGCCGATCTTCAGAAGAAATTGGATTTACTGTTTGCAGGAATCATCCGAACTGTCGCTAGCGATGCATCCATCATTTGTGGAAGGGTCGAGCGTGGCAGGATTGCGTTTGCTTGATGCCCTCTTCTTCCTCACCTTTCCTCCTCACGGCACGTGATGCCGACCGTCTCGCTCGACGAGCAGCCGCGGGTCTCCGAGCCACCGCCGGCTTGCGCGACGGGGACATCGTGGCCTTTTGCCTGCCGGGTTCGGTCGACCTGCTGGCCGCAATTCTCGGCGCCAGCCGATCTGGGCTCCGACCTGCGGTGATGAACCCAGGCCTCACGCCTGCTGAACGCGCCGTGCAGCGATCCATCCTCGGCGACCCGCACTGCATCGAGGACCGAGTAGCACTCGCCGCGCTCTTCGGTGACGCAACGATGGACATCGCCGAGGTCCCCCTCACGCGAACGATGCACTTCACCTCGGGGACGACGGGTGTGCCCAAGGCGGTCACCAACGGCGTCCTCGACGAACGAACCGCTCGAGCGGTCGTCGACGACGAGCTCGCGGTCTGGGATCTCGGCCCGTCGGATCGCTTCCTCATGTGCTCTCCGCTCCACCACACCGTCGCCGTTCGATTCGCCACGTCGGTGCTCGTCGCCGGTGGCGAGCTCCTCGTGACCCCGCACTTCGAGGCCGGAGCGGCTCTCAACAGCCTGCGCGTCGATCAGCCGACAGCAGCGTTCATGGTGCCGACCCACCTCCAGCGGGTCCTCGGCCATCCGAGCCTCGGCCACGACGAACGCTTCAGCAGCTTGCGGTACCTCGCCCACGCCGGATCGGCGTGTCCGCCAGCACTCAAGCGCGCCGCGATGGAGCGGGTCGGCGGGCGAGGGGTGCTCGAGTTCTACGGCGCCTCAGAGACGCAGTTCGCGTTCTGCACGCAAGAGGAGTGGCTGGAGCGACCGGGAACCGTTGGTCGAGCCCGCCAGGGCCGAACCCTCTCGATTCGACCGCTCGATGCTGACCACGGCGCAGGGGATGGCGTTGGCACCATCTGGTGCGACGTCCCCGAGTTCGCTCGCTGGTCCTACCTCGGTCAACCCGTGGCCACTGCTGCGTCGTGGGACGGCACATCGTGCACGGTTGGAGATCTCGGAACCCTAGATGACGATGGCTTCCTCTTCCTCACCGGTCGACGCCACGACCTCATCATCTCCGGTGGCGTCAACGTCTACCCCGCCGAGGTCGAAGCGGCGTTAGCGGGAACCGATGGAGTCACCGAACTGGCGATCTTCGGATGGGATGACCCGACCTGGGGTCAACGCGTCTGCTGCGCACTCGTGGGAGACGATGGTGCCGAAGCGCGGCTTCGGGAACGTGCGATCGAACACCTCGCACCCTTCAAACGACCGAAGGACTACTACCGACTCGACGCGCTCCCGATGACGTCGACCGGCAAGGTCCTGCGGCGTCTCCTCGGCGAGGCGGTCGGACTCGCCACCTGACGCGCCACGACCGGGAATTCCTCAGGCAGACTGAAGCCATGCCGTATACCTCTGTGAACCCAACCACTGGCGCCGTCGTCGAGACCCACCCCGATCACACCGACGAGCAGGTCGACGCACTCCTCGATCGGGCGGTTGCAACCTTCCAGTGGTACCGCACCACCAGTCTGAGCGACCGGTCCATGTGGCTCCGCTCTGCAGCCGAGGTCCTCGAAGGCGAACTCCCGAACATCGCCACGATCTTGACCGAGGAGATGGGCAAGACCTTCGCTGCGGCCAAGGGCGAGGTACTCAAGTGCGCCATGACGATGCGCTACTACGCCGACCACGGCCCTGCCATGCTGGCGCCTGAGCCCGTCGAGTCCCCGGCGAGTCGTTCTGAACTGCGCTACGACCCGATTGGCTGTGTGCTGGCGGTCATGCCGTGGAACTTCCCGCTCTGGCAGGTTGTCCGATTCGCAGCCCCTGCGCTCATGGCCGGAAACGTCGGTGTCTTAAAGCACGCCTCTAACGTCCCGCGGGCAGCGCTCTGTCTCGAAGATGTGTTCCGCCGGGCAGGGTTCGCCGACGGGGTCTTCACCAATCTCTTCCTACCTGCCTCCAAGGTGGCGGCGCTCATCGCTGATGATCGCATCGCTGCGGTGACGCTGACGGGGAGCGAAGCAGCCGGGGCATCGGTCGGTGCAGCTGCTGGAGCAGCCCTCAAGAAGTGCGTGCTCGAGCTCGGAGGATCCGACCCCTTCATCGTCGCGAGTTCCGCCGACCTCGATCGAGCAGTGCCGATGGCGGTGACTGGTCGTGTGCAGAACAACGGCCAGAGTTGCATTGCGGCCAAGCGGTTCTTGGTGGTCGCTGATCGCTACGACGAGTTCGTGGCCCGATTCGCTGAGCAGATGGATGCCCTCGTCGTTGGGGACCCCATGGACCCGGCAACCAACGTTGGACCACTCGTCTCGGCCAGCCAGCGCCAGGAGATTTCCGAGCAGGTGGCGGATGCAGTGGCCAAGGGGGCAACGGTGCACGCCGGGGGCGTGGCGGTCGATGGCCCGGGCTTCTTCTACCGCCCAACAGTGCTGACCGGAGTCGACCCGTCCATGCGCGCTGGTTGCGAGGAGCTCTTCGGTCCCGTCGCTGTGGTGCAGTCCGTTCCGGATCTCGATGCGGCGATCGCAGTGGCCAATGCCACGCCGTGGGGTCTTGGGGCATCGGTGTGGGCCATGGACCCGGCCGAGCAGGAGCGATGCGTGGCAGGGATCGAGGCGGGCATGGTGTTCGTGAACGCCATCGTGGCCTCAACGCCAGAGTTGCCCTTCGGTGGAATCAAGCGAAGTGGCTATGGACGCGAGCTCTCGGCGCTCGGGATGCGAGAGTTCTGCAACATCAAGACCGTCTACGTCGCTTAAGTCCATGGTCTACCTCGATCACGCAGCGGCAACGCCGCTCCGTCCCGAGGTGATCGCGGTCGTCACCGAGCACCTGGCCGCCTACGGCAACCCGAGCGGTGCCCACGCTGCAGGGCGCGCTGCTCGTCTCGTCTTAGACGATGCTCGAGAGGAGATCGGCGCGTTGACCGGGACTCCCGCTCAGGGCGTGGTCTTCACGAGTGGTGGGACCGAGGCGGACAACTGGGCGGTCGCCGGCGTCATGGCGGCGAAGCCAGCGTCGGTGGCCAACACCATCATCGTCTCTGCCATTGAGCACAAGGCCGTGGCAGAGGCCTGCGCCCGAGAAGCGGCACACCGAGGGACCACGGTGCACGTCGTTGGTGTTGACGCCGAGGGCCGGGTCGATCCTCGAGACGTGGCGAGCCTGCTCAGTCGAGGGGCCGCCCTCGTCTCGGTGATGGCAGCGAACAACGAACTCGGCACCGTGCAGCCAGTGGCCGACATCGCCGCTCGTGCCCACCGCATCGCCCCCGAAGCGGTCGTGCACACTGATGCCGTCCAGACCGCTCCATGGCACGACCTGGCCATCACCACGGCTGGATGCGACCTCGTCACCATTTCTGGGCACAAGCTCGGGGGACTCAAGGGCACCGGCGCACTCCTCATCCGACGGAGCGTCCCCTTGGCGCCACTCCTCGTTGGCGGGGGTCAAGAGCTGGGCCACCGGGCAGGGACCCAAGATGCCCTCGGTGCCGTGGCCATGGCCACTGCGCTGCGCTGCGCAGTGCGCGATGCTGTGGAGGCAGCGGCAACGGTGAGCCGCCTCCGTGATCGACTGCGCGACGGACTCGTGAACGGCGCTGGTGCGGTGGCGACGATCTCGACTGCCCCCCAGTTGCCGGGTCACCTCCACGTGCACTTCGACGGGATGATCGCCGATGAGCTCCTCTTCGGCTTCGACCGGAGTGGCGTGGCCGCATCGGCCGGCTCGAGTTGTGCGAGTGGCGCCATCGAGCAGAGCGATGTACTGGCCGCGATTGGCCTCGCGCCGAGTGCTGCCCGGGGCGCGGTGCGGTTCACGTTGGGCCACACCACTACCGAGGCCGAGGTCGAAGCGGCCATTGCGGCCGTGAGCGCGGTCGTCGAACGATTGCGGCGACGCGCCTGATGGACGACACCGGTCTGGTTGACTGAGTGGCATGGAGGTTGCCATCGCGATGTCGGGAGGAGTGGACTCCTCCGTTGCTGCAGCGCTGCTCGTCGAGCAGGGCCACGACGTCACCGGCGTGACGCTCCGTCTCTGGGGCGGACCGAGCGATTCGGGGTGCTGCGCTGCGACCGACGTGGACGACGCCCGGCGGGTGGCCCAGCAACTCGGGATCGCCCACCATGTCGTGAACTTGAGCGAGGAGTTCATGGCAGCGGTCGTGACCCCCTACATCGAGGGTCATGCTGCGGGCAAGACTCCGAACCCCTGCATTGAGTGCAACCGCCACATCAAGTTCTCCTTGATGCTGGACCAGTGCCGCCGGCTCGGCTTCGACCGGCTGGCCACCGGGCACCATGCTCGAATCGTCGAGCGGACGGTGGCTCCCACTCGTCGACTCGCTCGAGGTGCCGATCCGCTGAAGGACCAGTCCTACGTCCTCTCCATGCTCTCCGCATCCACCATCGCCGCCCTCGAACTTCCGGTGGGGGAGATGACCAAGGCCCAGGTCCGTGACCACGCGGTACGACTCGGACTGCGCACCGCGACCAAGCCCGACAGTCAAGACGTGTGCTTCATCCCCTCGACCAGTGGTCGAGACGGCTTCTTGAGCACGCGCCTCGAGCTGCGCAGTGGCCGAGTCATCGACCAGCCAACGGGCCAAGCACTCGGAACGGTTGCTGCCATTCAGCTCGTGACCTTGGGGCAGCGGCGTGGCATTGGTGCCGGCCCCGATGGCACGCGGCGCTACGTGGTCGACGTCGACCTCGACACCGACACCGTCACGGTGGCACCGCTCGACGGGGCGATGGCATCGGCGATCCGACTCGACGCCGCAATGCTCACCACCACCAGCGACGAATTGCCCTGCGGCCCGGTCATCGTGCAGGTCAGTGCCCACGGCAGGCCAGCACCGGGGGTCATCAGCGACGATCGGTCCACGGTCACCCTCGACACTCCTGCTCGCCTCGTTGCTCCGGGACAGACCCTGGCGTTCTACGACCCCGCTGACCCTGACGTGGTTCTCGGTTCGGCGGTGGTGGCGTGACGGAGGATCCCGCAGCCCGAGTGCACGCGCTCCGGACGCTGATCGCACACCACACCGAGCGCTACTACCTCGACGACGCTCCAGAGATCGCCGACGCCGAGTTCGACGCGCTGGTACGCGAGCTGCGGGCGTTGGAAGAAGCCCATCCCGAGCTCGCCGGGGAGACGTCGCCGACCCGAACGGTGGGTGGAGCGCTCTCCACTGCGTTCTCACCAGTCGTTCACGCCGCGCCCATGCAGAGCCTGGACAACGCCTTCGATGACGACGAACTGCGGGCCTGGGCTGATCGTGCCGTGAAGCTCGCTGGGGGTCACCCCCTCACGTTCTGCTGCGAGCCGAAGATCGACGGACTCGCCATGTCGCTCACCTACGTGGACGGGGTCCTCGTGCGAGGAGCGACCCGTGGCGATGGGACGACCGGCGAGGACGTCACCGACAACATCGCCACCATTTCGTCGATTCCCAAGGTGCTCAACCCCGATCTCGGAGCGCCACCGGCGCTGGTCGAGATCCGTGGTGAGGTCTACATGGAGCGAGCTGCCTTCGAAGCGATGAACCGTCGCCAACTCGAACTCGGGGAGAAGGCGTTCGTCAATCCGAGGAACGCAGCAGCGGGATCGCTCCGGCAGAAGGATTCGAGCATCACCGCTACTCGACCGCTCTCCTTCCTCGCCTACCTCCTCGGGCCGACCGAGGGTGTGGCACCCGGGAGTGCGTGGGACCCGTCGACCCAGCACGGCGTCTTGGAGCTCCTTCGCGGTGCCGGGTTCACGGTGACCAGTCGTGCCGTCGTCGCTGCGTCGGTGGAGGAGATGCTCGAGGCGTGCGCTCGATTCGAAGCCGAGCGGCACCTGCTGTCCTTCGACATCGATGGAGCGGTCGTCAAGGTTGATGATCGGACCCTCTACGAGGACCTGGGATCCACCTCTCGAGCGCCCCGCTGGGCAATCGCCAAGAAGTTCCCTCCCGAAGAGCGCACGACCACGTTGTTCGACATTCAGATCTCAGTTGGGCGGACCGGCAGGGTGACGCCCTTCGCCGTCTTGGAACCGGTGTTCGTCGGCGGGACGACGGTCGCTATGGCGACGCTCCACAACGAAGACCAAGTCGCGCTCAAAGACGTTCGACCCGGAGACGTGGTCGTCGTGCGCAAGGCCGGCGACGTCATTCCCGAGGTCGTTGGGCCTGCTCCGGGTCAAGCGACTCGTCCGGGCCGGCCGGGCCCGTGGCAGTTCCCCTCCACCTGTCCCTCGTGCGGTGGACCGTTGGCTCGCCTCAACGGCGAGAGCGACACCACGTGCGTGAACCGCTCGTGCCGAGCACAGATCATCCAAGGGTTGACCTACTTCGCGTCTCGAACGGCCCTCGACATCGAAGGACTCGGGGAGAGCCGTGTGGCGCAACTCGTCGACGCGGTACTCGTGGCCTCACCAGCAGACCTCTACACCTTGACCCCAGCAGTGCTCGAGGGCCTCGAGGGACTCGGCGAGATCTCTGCCACCAAGCTCTGTGCCGCGATCGAGGGATCACGCCGCCAGCCCATGCACCGAGTGCTGATCGGCCTCGGCATCCACGACGTTGGCCCAGCAGCAGCCCGCATCACGAGCGCTGCGTTCCCCACGCTCTCAGCCGTTGCGTCCGCAACGGTCGACCAACTCGCCGCCCTCGATGGCATTGGGCCGGTGATCGCTGGACGTATCGTCGAGTTCGCTCAGAGCGCACATGGCCGGACCCTCCTCGAGCGCCTCGAGCAGGCAGGCGTCGGCGTCGAGGGAAGCGGGGGGAGCGGACTCCCTCAAACCCTGCTCGGCAAGGCGGTCGTGATCACGGGCACCCTCGAGGGGTACACCCGAGATGGGGCAGAAGCTGCTGTGCTCGCTCGTGGGGGAACGTCACCGGGATCAGTCTCGAAGAAGACCTTCTGCGTCGTGGCTGGCGATGCACCCGGCGCATCCAAGCTGACCAAGGCCGAGACGCTCTCGATCCCCATCGTCGACGCGGCGTCGTTCGAGCACCTGCTCGCAACCGGCACGCTCCCCGAGTGACACCTCTTCCACCGTCCCACCGGCGAGCAAACGTGGGCAGTAGTCTCCTGAGTCAGCCATGACCACGCCCGCCGACTTGATTGGATCCCTGCTCGACGGACGGTATCGCCTCATCGCGCTGCTCGGCGATGGCCCAACTGCGACCACCTACCTCGGCGAGGATGTGTCCCTCCAACGCCAGGTAGCTGTGCGGGTGGCGCACGCAGCCAAGGCGCTCGATCCGGAGTTCCGCCAACGCTTCGCCGCTGAGGCGAAGGCCATCGCTGGCCTCAACCACCCCTCCATCCTTCGGGTCTACGACTGGTCAGATGATGCCGCCTCGGCATTCATGGTGCTCGAGTACCTCCCTGGTGGTTCTCTGCGTCAAGTCCTCGATCAGCACGGCACGCTCACCTTGCCCCAAGTGGTGTCGGTTGGCTCGCAGGCGGCCCATGCACTGGCCTCAGCCCATGCCAGTGGGATCGTCCACGGCGCGGTCACGCCCGCCAACCTGCTCTTCGACGAAGACGACCGTATTCGGCTGACCGACTTCCACGCCGTGCCTGCCGGTCGTGATCCCTTCGCCTCTGGAGAGCACCGGTTCGATCTCGAGCACGCAAAGTACGCATCGCCAGAAGAAGCGCTTGGGATGGCAATCGACGGCCGCTCCGACGTCTACGCCTTGGCCGTGGTCCTCTACGAGGCCGCCACCGGGTCAGTCCCCTTCGACGCCACGTCGGCGATTTCT
>Ga0164296_1005347_pt1 | contig 11292 bp, 13 predicted proteins | sample GEODES057metaG_FD_113533 | JGI IMG/M metagenome (GOLD analysis project Ga0164296, IMG submission 113533) | Dystrophic lake water microbial communities from Trout Bog Lake, Wisconsin, USA - GEODES057 metaG | ecosystem: Environmental > Aquatic > Freshwater > Lake | place: USA: Trout Bog Lake... | reverse complement strand
ATTATGTTCACAGTGGATACTACTACTCAAATAACATTCTTCGATTTTACTGCTACTTTACAGTGTAATCCTTCGTTAAACAAATGCGTCAATAAAACATATTATATGGACGAATCGCTCGGTTGGCTACTCGGTTTTCGTGTCCCGTTTTTGAATGTTGCTGAATTCGACTCTTTCGGTAACCCTGGAAATACTAGTGTGGCTGTGTTGAACTTGTATGGGACCAAGTATCTTATCTTAGTAATTGACGATTTCAACCAAAACCATATTAATAACACCTTCGTTACTATCTCGGAAACTTCCAAACAAATTAAACTACCTACTTATTACTCGCCTGACTTGCCGTATATTTGTGTGAACGGAACTGGATCCAATATTAATAGTCTTGTGGGTTCGTTGAACCAAAATACAGATGTTGGACTGCTTATTGAAGATAAGGCGAATTTGGGTATTGTCAATGTTCCAGTAATGGTTCCTAGTGCTCCTCGCGTTTTGACGCAGTCACAGATATATACTATTAATGAGATTATGAAAAATAATTTGAATAGAACGAATTATAAGACGAGAGCGCCTACGAATCCAGATATGTTTTCTATTATTCCTATTAAAACCTATGGTGTTCAGACTGGTGGACTGATAGTGGAGTTCGGTGGTACTTTACAGGATAACAAGAGAACCTATTTTGGTCCTGTGAATATTGAAAGGTTGAAAGTGCAACTTTTGGATGATAAAGGGAATGTGTTGAACCTGAATGGGGCGGACTGGTCAATAAATATGATTTGTGAGTGTTTATACAAGTATTAGAGAGGGGGATGGGATAGGGAGGGGATAGGGAGGGGATAGGGATGAGAGAAGATAGGGTGGAGAGAAGATAGGGATGAGAGAAGATAGGGTGGAGAGAAGATAGGGTGGAGAGGAGAGAGGAATATCATTTTTTAAATCTTCAAGAGTGTAAAAGAATAAAATATGCCCTTATATTAGTTATAGTCTTTTTATCCATGTCTTCTTCTACCTCTTTTTCTGTTTTCGGAAGTATTATGAAAAACATAGAACACTTATTCACCATCATTATTACTCTACTTGACTATGTGGCTATATTTGCCCCTAATATTCTTTTTATTCTTACTATCATATTACTCAAAAGCAAATCCAACCTGCTTTTTTACTATGTTTCCGGTTCATTTATCAATGTTCTTATGAATATATTACTGAAACTTCTTTTCAAACAACCACGACCAAAAGAAGACGTCAAACTAGTGAATCTTATCCATAGTAATGGTGGTAGATTTGGATTTGATACTTATGGTATGCCTTCTGGACATACGCAAACCACTTTCTTTTCACTTACTTATATTTATTTATCTCTACAAAATCTGCGTATTGCCGTTGTTTATTTTGCTTTGTGTTTGTTGACTATGTATCAGCGGTTAAAATATAAGAACCATACATTTTGGCAGGTTGTAGTTGGTGCTTTGGTTGGGGGTGTTTTTGCTGTGTTTGTATACAAAATGTGTCAGGTAAATATTATTGGGCGGGTTGAGTCGAAAAAAGATGATGACTATGTCGGTTTAATGGAAATATTTGAGAACGGTTTGATGGAGTTGGAGGTAGCTTTGTAATAGTTATTTTATAACTGTTTTGTTTTGTTTTGTTTTTTTTGTTTTTTTGTTTTTTTGTTTTGTTTTATAACAGATATTTTCATTTTTATATTTATTTATATATTTGTTTATATATAAGTAAGTAAAATAGTTGAAATGATTATCAAAAAAGAAAAAAAAGGTGATGTAATGGTTTATTATGTAAAGAAAAACATATCCGATGAAAAAATGGTTGCTATGAAGGGAAAGTTTATTCAGCCTTCCCAAATTGATTTTATTATCAAGGATAATGCGGATGTTTATGCGGTGGATTCTGATTCTGATTCGGACTCTGACTCTGACTCTGACACAGAAAGTGTTGGTAAAAGTAAAAAACTCCTCATTCGTTTCCGTAAAAATAAACTCACGAAAAAAAAGATTGAAGACTTTTATGATAATGTGATTGAGTTTGCAGAAGTAGAAACATCCGCTCGTGGTGTTGCTTCTGGTAGTGATAGTAGAATTACTGGATATAACCCTAAGATTAAATCAAATATTTTGGGATATATCGATAAGTTATCCGTTTCTCAAAAAGCTATTTTAAAAAGAAAAGGGATGAAGATTTTACCTGTTCGTGAAACCCGTTTCAATCGCGATTATCCAGAGAATTTTGCCAAAGCAGTTCCCCTTATCAAAGAAATCGACGAGTATTATGAAAAGTATGCGCCTGAGTACTATAAAAAACAGCGACAAAAGGCGAACCAAACTCCTTTCAAAATATGTGGAACTTCATTTACCACTGTTACTACGAATGTGAACTTCCAGACTGCTATTCATAAAGACAAGGGCGATGATGAAGAAGGGTTCGGAAACTTGGTGGTTATTGAAAAAGGTAAGTATAGCGGTGCAGAGACTTGTTTTCCTCAGTATGGAATTGGTGTCGATGTTAGATATGGGGATGTTCTTTATATGAATGTCCATGAATGGCACGCTAACTTGCCTATGAAAAAGAGTGGAGAGGATGCTAAAAGACTTTCGATTGTTTGCTACTTGCGTTATAACTTGTGGGATATGACGAAACATATGTCTAAAAACACTATGGCAAATCATACTCGTAAGTTGAGGTCTATTTTAGGTAAAAATGTTACGAAGGATATGAAAAATAAAAACAGAACGAATAAATATAATAAAAATATCAGTAGTATCCCAAATAAAAAATCCAAGACATTGAAGGCGAGATGAAAATAAACAAAGGTTTAGGTTAGCGTTGGAGTTGGCTGGAATTTTCACATTTCACTCGATGTTTGTAATAACAGTTTATACAATACTTGTCTAAACTTATCTACTAGTTTTTCATACTCTATGTTCGTTATTTTATTCAGCAATGTTAGGTAACCATCATCCTTTTTCTCTGTAAAGTTCCCTTGTGTTGTGTTTATCTTTTTCCAGTCTGAAATTCTTTTCATTATCGCGTAGTTGATTTCTTTTATAAAGAACACTATCTGTTCATTTGTTATTTCCTGGTATTTTGTAGTTGGGGGGGTTTCACTGATATTGGTTTGGTTAACATAAACATACACTGCTTTTTTACCCCTTTCTTGAACGGATATAATTGGAATTGTATGTTCTTGGTTATTTTGTCTTGTCTCTTGGTTATTTTGTATTGTCTCTTGGTTATTTTGTATTGTCTCTTGGTTATTTTGTCTTGTCTCTTGAATACTTTGTTCCAATACTCTAACCAAAATATCAATTATTGGCTGTTTAGGGCTCTCTACCATTCTGTCAATGTCATCATTCGTAACACATATATTACTTTTAATAAATACTGAGTAGGAACTCTCACTGCTTTCACATTTCATTACCCATTCTTCCAGTTTTTCTTGGACTATATTCTTTTTTGTCAGTGTTTCTTTCTCTCTTTTCTCTGTGTCTCTGTCTCTTTTCTCTCTATCCCTTTCTTTTATCATTTCTATCTCTTTCTTCAACTGTTCATTTTCATTACTTATTCTTTCTACTTCTTTTATCAATAAAAGTATCATATCTTTTGTATCTCCATCCATACCTTCTTTGTTCATTATGTGTGTTGATATATCATCCATTTTTTTTGATAATATATCTGTGTTTATGGTTGTACTTCTTTTTATTTTTCTCCTTTGTCTTATACAAGCATTTTCTGGGTTATCTCTGTTGTATGCTTCAATTAATACGGGATTTGTCAAAGAAAACCGAAAGTTTTGTTCATTACAGTACTTCTTCAAATAAGCTATAAACTTATTATCACCTTGTTTTTCTATGTATCCATATCCTTTCATAGAACTTGTTGACATTTTTGTCTTTGTCGTTGTCTTTGTCTTCTCTTATCACTCACTGTTTTTTAGTAGGGTTTTACTGTTATAAATATATAGTGGTATATATTCATATCAATTTTCATATCATATTATGGATTATAACATATCATACATATCATATAATGGATTATGTATAATGGATTATGTTTTTCGATTTTATAATATCCAATATATATAATAAAGATAAATAATGAGTAGTTCTGTAAATACTGGTTCTGGAATAGTAAACGTCGGTTCAGGGATATATGGAACTGGAACTATCGTTGTTCAGTCAAACTTGAATAACCCTTCTACATCCAAAACATATGTATACTATCGTGGTACTTTTACTCCTGGTATTCTATGTGAAAATAACCCCGTAGTTCAAGCACAAAATCGTGCTGTTATTAGAAATAAAGTCCGTTACCCTTCTTCTATTTTTACTATGCGCATTGGGTCTAAAAACGCCTATGTAAAACCCCTCTGTTCTCCTTCTTTGGCCGTTCCATATGGCGCCTCTGGCGTAGGGGCGGGATATTCAGTCGACTGGAACCAAATGAGTGACCGCGCAGTTGCCGCTTCTCAAAAAGCGTATGTATCTAGACATTGTAATACTGCTATTTTTGGGCCTGGGCGGCCTGGTGCAAGAGCCCCTGGTGGGGTTGGATGTGATATTAAACATAACTCTTATGACCGCTATTTGAATCGTATAAAGGGCACACAGTTCTGTAGGGGGAGATAAGATATATGTAATAATATGTAATAAATTGTATTATTTGATAAAACATTTAAAGATAACTTTATTTATGAATATATATCCATATATATATTCATTTTTATACATTCTTTTTTATACATTCTTTTATATATTCATTAAAACATGCAAATATTCGTAAAAACACTTACTGGAAAAACAATCACATTGGAGGTTGAAGCCTCTGATACTATTGAAAATGTTAAACAAAAGATTACCGATAAAGAAGGTATTCCTGCTGACCAGCAACGACTTATTTATGCTGGAAAACAGTTGGAAGATGGCAGAACATTGAGTGACTATAATGTTCAAAAAGAGTCTACTTTACATTTAGTACTTCGTCTTCGTGGAGGTTGAAAAGTGAAATATAGATAATTTTTATATTTTGTATATATATATTTATAACTTTATAATGCCTTTAGGATACATACCTAGAATGAATATGTTTATAACTAGTGGACAAACATACAATTATACGCCTCCTGTTTCTGGAATAAATAATAACCGTTTTGTTGGAATGGGACTTGGTGTGGGATATTCTATGATTGGTAGAATAAGTAACTTGAAACCTGGATGTGGTTCTTGCGGTAAATAAATAATTATTGGGTGAGATTTTTATTCAATAAGATAAAGATAAAAGATAACTGTTTCTCTTCTTATAACTATATATATACAGTATATATACAGTAAATAACTATGCCTGTTACTAACAATCCTTCTTTTCCTTCCAATAGGTTAAATAGAGCTAACTACTTTCAGTCACTAGGTAACACTACAAATCTTCCGTGGGGACAAGTTCCTAAAACTTGTATGTGTTACACATATAGTAAAAACTATATTTATAAACCTCACTCTGCCGCTGGAATGGTGGGAACAACTGCTGCTTCTTTTTTATCAAGAAGAAAAAGAATATAGAAGATTTGAATAGAAGATTTTGAATAGAAGATTTGAATAGAAGATTTTAAAAAATATATGCTTTAAAAACGACTTAAAGAAATATGTGTATGTTATACTGGTGCGGAGGAGGTGGAGTGAATCAAAGGTACGTTCTTTTTTTTTTAATATTATCATAACTTTTTTACTAACCATTATTTATTATTACTACTGGTTTTTCTGGTATTTTTTATAGGCTTTATTTTTTTTATACGCTGAAAAGGCAAGGAGGTGGGGTGGGAGGCTTGGCTTGGCTTTGCACATGTAGCTCAGTTGGTTAGAGCATTGGTCTTATGAGCCAAAGGTCAGCGGTTCGAAACCGCTCTTGTGTATTATGTGTTGGTTTTGGTTTGTATTCTTTTATAAATTATATTATATGTGTTATGATATAATTTTTTATAAGTTTATAAATTATATGATATTATATACTATATGATATTCATTGTTGTATTTTTACTCTATATAACCGTGTTTATTATGGCTTTTGAAACTTTCTAATACATTCCCAAAGCTTGGAGGACTCGTCAATACTAAATGCTCCTCGTCTTTGTGCCAAGTTCAAAAAGGAAACAATAAGATTCAATGCTACGACTTCGTCTTTTACCTCGATATCTACTAACTTTACTTGTGGTTGTTGTGGTTGTTGTTGCTGCTCTGTAGCGCTACCATCTGCTGATGGTTGAAAAGAAGAAGATGAACTACTCATTTTGTGTTATATATTTTTATACACATACTTTTTATATTGTTTTATCTATTTTGTATAAAATAATATAAACATATGTGAGTCTAACTACTATATAGTTATAAATATATATTTATTCTTTGTCATGTCTTCGTCTATCATGTATGAACTTAATAAAGAATATGTATCAAATAAGTATACTGAACTTTGTAACACTCCTTCCGATATCAATGAACACTTACCAACTTTATATAACTACGCTACAAAATGTGAAAGCATTATAGAACTGGGTGTTCGTGGCTGTGTATCTTCTTGGGCTTTGATGAATGGGTTATTAAATAATAATAATAATAATAGTAATAATAGTAATAATAATAAAAGAGGTTATTTACTCTTGAATGACATAGATGAGTGTGATATTAAAGAAATTTTATATAACTCACAGTATTTGAATAACTTGAAAGTCAATTATATATGGAAGAATGACTTGGAGTTGGATTTTTCTTCTATTGATACAGATAGTGGGTTAGTAGACCTTGTATTTATTGATACTTGGCATATTTATGGGCAGTTAAAAAGAGAACTTGATATGTATAGTAAAATCACAAAAAAATATATTATTATGCACGACACTACTGTTGATGAAATACATGGTGAATATGTCCGTGAAAGGTGGGGTAATATTAATATGGATGAGTTGAGAGATATTTCTTCAAAAACAAACATTCCTGAAAATGAAATAATTTGTGGTCTTGGTAAAGCCGTGGATGATTTTTTGGAGAATAATAAAAACTGGATTCTTCTTGAAAAATATACAAATAATAATGGGCTTACTGTTTTGAAGAGAATAGAAGATTAGGTGTTTGGATGGTTGGATGGTTGGGTAGTTGGGTGGTTATTTATGTTTGACTATTTATATTTAGTAACTTTTGTAGGATACTCCATATATCAAATTGTGTTGGGTTGTTTATCATTATATCTATCTCCTTGAAAGGTTTTTGAACTTTATTTTCAGGATGAGAAAACCATAAGTAGTTCCATATTGACGATGGGTAACTATTCGTATTTAGCCCATTCTTTATTATAAATGGACAGCTATATTTATCTCTTGACTCGTCTAATGCCATACAAGGATTACAAGGTTCATCTAAGAACTGAAACCCTGGTATTAAAGATGGAAGACTCTTATAGTCCGTTATATCTTTTATCTGTGAAATAAAAGGCCCGTTTGAGTCTATTTCTTGTAGGCGTGATTCTTGGTTATTTTTATGTATTACTGTCATTTGAACTGGTAGTTCAGTGGTTGTGGGTTTTGTTGTTTGGGGTGTTAGTGTTGTGGTCTGGGTTTGGGTTGTGGTCTGGGTTGGTGTTAGGGTTGCTAGGGTTGTTGGTGTCAAAGCCGGTGTTTGCGATAAAAAATCCATTGCTGTTAGGTTTTTGTCACTTAGTGTGTTGTATGTATTTGCTGGTTGAGAGTCTGAGTACGGTGGTAGATTGGTGGACGGTTTATACTGACATCTTATCAACTTATTCTTTGTTTCTAATCCTGAGTTGATTGCATATGTCCCTGACCCAGAATTTGCCGTATCAATGCCTCCTTCTAGTTCGTGTCCTTTCATTAAAAAACTACCTTCTTTTGTCTGAAATAACGAAATAACCTCTAAAATTGCCGTTTCATTATAAACTGTCATCGCGTGTTTTAATGACTCATATGGGTCACTTCGTATATATATGTTATTCATTATTGCGTCCATATAAAGTTGTTGTACTTCGTCTGACCATTTCCATTTTTTGTTTTTTATAAAATACAAGGCTTCTTCTTCTGTCGCTTGTTGTTGTACTTTATCCATATCAAATTGAATTTGTGTTGGGTCGTTTAATGACTGCTGTGTGTATAAAAACTGTTGGACTGTATTTGGTGACCACTTTCTTGTTGAATCGTAGTTGTTTACATAAAAACCTTCCTGTTGTTTTTGCTGTTGATAAAGGATTGTGTTTATTGTGGATACTACGATGATAAATAGAATAATGAATATGACTTTTAGAATAAAGTAACTATCGAACATCGAATACATATTATAGATATAGATTTGTTGTTTTCTATTATATGTATTTATTTTTTATTTAGTGTTTGGATTTGTATTGGTTGGAGTTTGGAGGATTGGGTTTGGAGGGTGTATTGGTTTTGTTGTTTATATTGGCACATCTAAACTTGTATTTGTTAGTTGTGATACACCTCCTGATGTTCCACAAGTTCCTGCCGTTGGTCTTCCATTACCATTATACGCCTGTGGTAAATGCTGTTGTCTTGGAAGTGGATTCGAACATCTCCTTTGTATTCTTGCTATTTGTGTACTAGCATCTAGTGGCTGGTATAACGTTTTCGTATATGGTCCATTTCTCGCCATGTCATTATATTTCAGCGTTGCTGCACTATTCTTCTTTTGGTTATAACAAGACGATGTTGGGTTCGTACATATAATATAGTTTTTGTATTTTTGCTGGTTGTTCACATCTTCTACACACATATTCGCTGTCGATACTCTATGAATATAAGTTCCTTGTGATTTTGAGTCTACCATATTTCCTGTATAAATATTCTTTACTACTGCACTTGGATACTGTCCTCTTACCCATCTATATTTACGTTCTAAAAGCCCATAAGTGGATACGACAGATGGTTTTACATACTTTGTCTGGTCTCCTAAAACAATCACCTCGTCTACATTGAAAGATGGCCGAGGCTGTGGATATTGGCCATTTATTCCTCCGTGTCCGATTGGATACTTACCTCTAAATGGAGTTCCTGATTTTGACATATGGGATGACTTTCCAATATATCCTACGTTTCTATATGGACCGTTTAATGAAAAACCTAGTGGTCCTGGGTTTTGGATTGCGTTTGTTAAGTTTGCTGTAAAAGGACCAAATGGACCCTGAGGCATCCATACTTGTGCTTTTGCAGTTGGTAATGAATCTTGTCCTGACCGTCTTGCTCCGTACTGTATTACTGATTTTCTTTTGAATGCTACTATGGACATCTTTATTTGGCTTTATTGGTTACTTATTTATAGTATATATTATAAATTATATTATAAAAATATAAAAAAGGTGGTTTGAAAGTTTGAAAGTTTTATTTTTATAGTTTGTTTATGTGTTCTTCAAAGGGTTCTTTTTATAAAACTTCCAGTATGAAGGAAAGTCATATATCACTTTACAGTCTTCGCCTTTATCAAGACGCTCATATACTTTGTTTGTTTTTTCGCTGGTGTTCCAGCTTTTGAAAAAGATAAATACCTTCTGGTTGTATCGAACAATCCTACTTATCTCACCTAGTTTCAAGTCCTTGAATATTTGTTGTACTTTGTCCGTTGGTATTGTTTCGTCTACTTTTGGAATACATATATTCATCGTATGAACTTCTTTGTTCACATTTATTGGGTTCTTGTGTTTTTCTTTTTCGTATAGTTTGAACATTTCTTTTTTGTTTGTTTGGGTTTATGTGTTGTTTGGGTTTATGAGTTGTTTTCTTTGTATTATGTTTTATATGATATACAGTTATTATTTAAGTCTATATCATAGTCAATTTTCTTTATTATTTCTTTGTTTCTTTATTATTTCTTTGTTGGTTTGGTGGTGGTTTGTTGGTTTGGTAGTTTATTGGTTGCTTGCTTTGTTAGTTCATTGGTTTGTTGGTTCATAATTCCTTTTAATGGTTTCGCTGCTGACATAACTTTCTCAAGTTTTTCATTTGTAGAGCTAACTATATCATCTATCGACTTTGTGAGTGTTTCTACTATATTTAATATATTATCTAATACTTTTATCAACGCTAAAATAGAACCTATACCAGGAACACCTGTTACTACGTTTCCTAATGCTATGCCTATTGTTTTTCCGATTCCTGCCGCCTCACAGTTTTTCATTCTACCATCTTTCAAAACCGTTGACATTCTTACTAACATTGCCATGACGTTATCCATTATCTTAGCTATACTTACAAGTGTACCAGCAAATGGAATTGCATTTATTGCGCTTATAGTTGCATTCGCGCCAGAATTTGCCAACTTTGATACAACCTTTTGTTGTAGTTGTAATACCTTGTCTTGTATTTTCTGTATCAATTCTTCCAAAGGTTTTCCTATGTCTTTGATAACTTTATCTATCTTCTTCTTTATCTCTGGATTTTTATTAATATTTCTATCAATCTCGTCCACCTTTCTTTGTAGTTCTTCTCTATTTGAAAAATCTAAATTGAACTTGTCGCCTAACATATTGTTTATTTCAACAACTATCTTATTCTTTATGTCAGTAACAAATGTGAAAGGGAACATCAGTGTGTCCTTTACTGACTTTATCATTCCATTTATCTTATTCTTTGTTTCGTTTATTGTATTTTCTAATCCACTTGTGTCTGGGACTGGTATACCATTCGATAAAAGTGTTATTAGTTTATCATTTATCTTTTGTAACTCTGTTACAATATTATCAGGCTCCATATCGTCATCTGGACATGTTGCTTTTTTGTTTTTTTGGGTTGGTGTTGATGTTGCTGGTTCTTTTTCACCAGCTCCACCTCTGTTTTTTCGTGTTGAACATCTATTATATCTTGTTGACCGTTTGTTCGCTTTTTTCATTTTGTTCTTACACATTTTTTTTGAAGTTTTTCTTGTTTTCATATTTTTTCGGGTTGTTATTGATTTTTTACTATATTTATAACTCCTTATTTTCAAATTATTCATTGTGTTCACTTATCTAATATATAATCACATAAAAGATTTATATATTAGGTTTATTAGGTTCTTGTATATTAGGTTCTTTCTTGCATAGTTACTTTCTGCTTAAGCTAAAATAATACCTCCTCTGATTTTTCTAGTATGTCTGGAGTGTTTTCTTGACCTTCTTGTAGTTCTTTTACTTCTACGAGTGGAAGTTCTTTTGGTCTTGAAAAGAGTTGATAAAAACTTTGTGACTTTCATCCTTAACTTATATTATATACACATATATTTAATTTGTCTT
>Ga0164296_1005345_pt1 | contig 11294 bp, 6 predicted proteins | sample GEODES057metaG_FD_113533 | JGI IMG/M metagenome (GOLD analysis project Ga0164296, IMG submission 113533) | Dystrophic lake water microbial communities from Trout Bog Lake, Wisconsin, USA - GEODES057 metaG | ecosystem: Environmental > Aquatic > Freshwater > Lake | place: USA: Trout Bog Lake... | reverse complement strand
TCATCATCATTATCTTTAAATTCTGAATTAGCATTAATTTTTACCCACGGAGAGGGTATAGTAACTTTTACTGGAAACATATACTAATATTTAACATAGTTTTTTTTATAAACCAATTAAAAACATATTACCATATAATATTATAATCGTACTTAATTGAACTTAAGTAAAAAACTATAATATGTTTTTTTACTTGTAATATTAAGTATAAATAATAATAACCATGGCCTACGTAAATATAGCATCTCTTACCACCATAAATGGTGTATTATCAACAACTCCAAGTGTATCTAATACAGGAATGATAGTATTGAGTGCTCCTCCTACCAATCATACCTATAAGATAAACACAGTAATGGCGGCCAATAAGTCAGCTTTAAATACTTTAATTACTTTAGTTGTAAATAGATCTTCAACACAATATACGGCTCTAGCATATAATGTTGCAGTTCCTGCTAGCGCTACAATAGTTCTTATTGGTAAAGATAACCCTATATACCTTTATGATGTTACCTCTGATACGTTATCTGCTCAAGCTGGAGCACTATCAGCTATAGATATTGCCGTTTCATTTGAAGATATATTCTAATCTATGAGTTTATTTCTTGGATCAGTAATGGGAGTGCCAGTTAACCCTAATTTGGTTAACGCTCCTGGAATTTTTAGTATAAAAGATATCTATTACACCAAAGCTTTTAATTCTTGGCCAATAGCAGGTTATGATCAAGTAGTATTAGTAGGAGGAGGAGGTGGGGGTGGAACCGGGGAGGGTCCTTTTAGTAATGGCATTTATTATTATGGTAACTTTAATACAGGTGCGGGGGGAGGTGGTGGGGGTCAAGTAAATGTAAGTTTAATAAAAATATTACCAGGAGCATCCTATAACTATACAATAGGGTATGGAGGACCAGGGGCAGTTAAAAATTATAACCCCCCTACAGGTTTAGTAGGTGGTAATACAACTTTTGGACTTAATTTTGGTGCATATTCATTTACAGTTTTAGCGTATGGTGGAGGAGGTGGTGGACCTCCAGGTAATATTGCAAATGGTAATTTTTCGCTCGGGTCTCAAGGTGGTGCAGGTGATAGAAAAAGTGTTAATTTATATCCAATTTATTACCCGCAATATATAACCCCGCCTTTAAGTTATACTAGTTTAGTATATTCAGGTAATGGTGGTTCTGCTTATATACCCATCCCACCTAGTCTTTCCTCAAATCCTTTATCAGGCAGTGCAGGAGGAGGGGGCGGGGCTGGGGGAAGTGGTTTTTCATCTGGCCCTGGATTGACTGCAGGTAATAATGGTGGACCTGGTATAGGAATTCCTATAGCTGGAAAAATAATATTTTTAGGAGGAGGGGGAGCTGGATCAGGTGGTCCCCCTGCTATCAGCGCAGCTAATATTAAACAAGGAGGAACTTTTCAGGTAAATGACGCATTACCTGGTTATGGTGGTATAGGAGGTGGAGGTAATTCAGGCGGCTTATATCCAGCCAACTCGCCTTATCCTCTTTCAGCAGTTATTAATGGACAACCCGGTTTACCAGGTACAGGAGGAGGTGGTGGTGGTGCATGGAATACAGCATTATCTGCTAGTGTAGGTGGAAACGGCGGAACTGGTATAATTTATTTAACAACTACAACACCTATATCTGGAGCTCTTTCAGGTAATACTGGGCTAATGCCGATATCAACTTTTGGTAATGCATTTGTATATGGGTTATCTTCAAGCGGATCAATTACTTTTTTAGCCACTAATGCATCCAATCAGTTAGAATTATCAGGAACTGGATTTACAAAATCAGTCAGTGGTAATAATGTAGAGTTTGTTTTTAATTCTTCCGGAACATTTTCTATACCTTTAAGTACAAGACCTGAACTTTGTATTGTTAATTTATTATGTGTTGCAGGAGGTGGAGGAGGAGGTACAGGTACTATTAGTAATGTACATTATACAGGTCAAGGTGGAGGTGGAGGAGGAGGAGGTGTAACTTCTTATACTGTCTATTTAACATCAGGCATAAAATATCAAGTTATTGTTGGTGCTGGTGGTTCCGGCGCTAGTGGCCCACAAAGTGGGGGATACACGGGTGGAATAACCGCTTTAAGTAGTGTAAATACTAATTTTCAAATAGTAGCTTATGGTGGGGGTGGTAATGGAGCTGGTGGGGGCGGGGGCGGTGGCTATAGTGGCGGTGTACCACCTCCTACAAATTTTGTAGATACAACTTATGGATTTCTTGCGTATGTAAATGGTCAAAATGCTGGTAACGGTGGGTATGGTGTACAAATATCTACAGGAGTTAATATACACAATTATTGCGGAGGAGGAGGGGCTAGTACGGCAACAAATTTAAATAATGTATCGCAAACTATTCCATACGGTTATGGAGACTCAAATAACGGTGGAGGGGATGGATCTTATGCAGCTAATGTTTATGGTAATAATGGTGCATCAAATACTGGTGGAGGAGGGGGTGGAGGTTATGGTGATAATACACATAGTGTAGGAGGTAATGGAGGTTCTGGTCAATTTATTTTATACACAAATATATATAAAACTAAACCTACTCAAATTTATGTTGGTTTAGCAGGAGGTGGGGGTGGTGGTGGTGGGGGTTCAACCGGTTATGTTCAAGCAGGAGGAGGTGGTGGAGGTGGTCAATTTGCTTATGTTACGACATCTATAGCACCTTTTAAAAATTATACAGTTACAGTTGGTGCTGGAGGTGCAGGAGGTGCAATTGATCAATATGACGGTAACGGGGGAGATAGTTCTGGATTTGGTCCTTTTGTTGCATACGGTGGTAATGGTGGAGGAGGTGGAAGTGGTAATGGTGGTAGTGTAGTATATGGTAATTCAGGAGGATCATCTTATGATCAAAACGGTGGAGGTGGAGGAGGAGCGGGAAATGTAGGTTATAACTCAGGTAATATTAATGGTCAAGATTATGCCGGTAACGGAGGAAGTGGAGTATATTTTTTAAATATAGGTTGTTGTCAAGGTGGTGGCGGAGGATATGGTCAAAATGCTACGTACGGTGGTAATGGAGGTGATAATGGAGGTAATTACGGTTATGGGGGAAACGGAGGAGGATGCGCTCAGTATGCATCCAGCGGATCAAATGGTGGAGGAGGGTATGTAATTATTGCTTATCCTAATTGTTTTTCATATCCATCTAAGTTAGTTGGAGCTTCAGATATATCTGACAGTAATTTATATATATTTCTTTTTACTAGTTCAGGAAGTATAAGCTGGTAACCTATAAAATAACAATTAAATATAAAAAAATGCAACGTTTCTTAAATGGTAATACAATAGGTCAAAGTGAGTCAGCCGTAAATGTTCCTTACTTTTATAGACCTGGTATTTTTAATTTAAGTGATTCATACAATAATATTAATAATAATACTTGGATTACTACGTTATGTGCTGAAAATTATGTTACTAATGGTTTAATATTTTATATAGATCCAGCTAGACAAGATTGTTACCCTGGATATGGCAATAACATAAATGATTTAAGTAATTATAAAAATAAAGGAATAATGATAGGTGGTACGGAAGGAGGCCCAACTTATGACAGTATCGTAATTGAAAACAATTCTATAATTCCTGCAAACAGTGGTTATAGTAGTTATGAAAGATATTTTGTTTTAAATGGAAATTGTTTTATTTATTTTCCTTCTTTAAGTTCAACGTATATAGCTCATCCTAGAAACATAAACTTATCTGCATTTTCTATTAGTGTTTGGATTAATCTTAATCCAAAATATGGTTTTGATTTACGTTATAAATCAATAAGTGAGTTTATAGATTTTAGTTGGCCTTTATTAGCTTTATCTTCTAATCCTCTTTCAGCAAAAAATAATTATACCGACTGGGAATCTAATCAACCAAAATTAATAGATAATAACGGGGGTCCTAGATTAGAAGTTTATGGAACTATAACTGATAGTACAGCTGTTAGTTATAATAAAACCCCTCCTACACCAGGTAATCCATATTATTACCCCCCTGCTAGTATTTCATGGACATTAAACAGAGGTGTGTATAGTTCTTGGTATCAAAGTGTTTCATATGAACAATTATTTAACGTACAATATTCAACTACTAACACTTCAATAATTCATCCAAACGCTTCTAGTATTGTTTCGTATTTGTCATCAGTATGGCAACAACCATATTATCAATATATAGAAGGAAAAAAAGATTATTTTAGTAGACCTTATGTTTGGAATGTAATAAATGCAAATGCGTATAATTCTGGTATTGCTTCAAATTATTGGTATAATTTAGTATTGGTTAGAGATTCTTCAAACCCAGTTCTTTCAACCCCAGCACTTTATTCATATTGTAACGGGCAATTTGTAGGTAGTTGTTTTAGTCCTCTTTTAACTTCAGTTTTTACCGGATTAATGTTTGGCACCGGCTATACAAATTCAATAGTTACTAATTACGCACCAGGATCTTATTATGGTCCAAATTTTTATAATACACTTACAGCAGGTGGTCCATATAATTATATTGGTCCATCAAGATTTGTAGGTAAATTAGGACCGGTACAAATTTGGAACAGACCGTTAAGTGCAACAGAAATAGCACAAAATTATAATGCATTTGCTTATAGATACAATTTACCTACAGTAAATAATCCAGCAATACAAGGATACGCAATTGGTGCTAATCCTGCACTATCAGCTCATAAACACAGTTTTTATCAATGGACTTTTGAAGGGTCTGGCAGTTTGGTTGTAACGCAGTCTGGTTATGCAGATATTTTGATAGTTGGTGGAGGAGGTGCAGGGGGTTATGTTGGAGGTGGGGGAGCTGGCGGGGTAATTTATAAAACTTTACTATTAAATACAGGTACTTATAATGTAGTAGTAGGGGCTGGAGGCGGTGTTTCACAATGGTTTGGTCAACCTACAGGTCCTGGTAATGGTAGTAATTCTTTATTCTATCCAATTAGTACCGTTAATGCTAGTGTTTCTGCATTAACTGCTTTTGGTGGTGGAGCAGGAGGAGGAGGTAATGATACTTTAGCTGCTGGTATGGACGGAGGTTCAGGAGGAGGGGGTTCAGGCAATCATTCTGGAGGCAATGGAGTTGCAGGCCAAGGGTTTCAAGGTGGTGGTGGAGCCGATTTAAATACTGGAGGCGGTGGGGGAGGAGCAGGTAACACTGCAGGGGGTATCGGTAATGCGCGTGGCAACGGAGCTTCAGGTACTCAGTATACTTTATACGATCCTTCCGGTAATCCTTACACGGTGTGGGTGGGTCATGGAGGTACTGGCGGTCAGGGGCTTTTAGTAAATACCGTTTTATTAAGTTCTTATTATGTAGGAGCAGGCGGGGGTGGATACACTTACGATCAAAATAATATTAGTGGTGATAATGCTTCGGTTGGTAATTCTTTTCCTGGAGCAGGTAATGGTGTTAATGGGGGTATATATGGAGGAGGTATATATGGAGGAGGTGGAGGAGGTGCAGGTGCTGGCTCAGGATACAATGGTAATAATGGAGTAGTGGTAATCTGGACCAAATAATAAAAAGTAATAATAATTTTATTATCGAACCCGTAAATTTTTTTATTATTTTTAAATATAAAATAATTATTTTTATAAATAATAATAACCATGGCCTACGTAAATATAGCAGCATTAGTAACTATAAACGGTGTAACGTCTGCTACTCAAAGCATTACCAACACCGGTATGATAGTATTGAGTGCTCCACCAACTAATCATACATATAAAATTAACACGGTTATGGCAGCCAATAAGTCAGCCACTGCATCTAATGTTACTTTATCATTTGTAAGGAACTCTACAACATTTTATATAATGGCTAATCAGGTTACTGTTCCCGCTAATGCTTCATTGGTAATCATTGGTAAAGACAACCCCTTTTACCTTTATGATGTTACCTCTGATACCTTATCTGCTACAGCTACTACATTATCTGCAATAGATATGTTTGTGTCATTTGAAGATATATTCTAATATAATCTAAATGAAATTATCTAAAGGATCAGTATTAGGTAAACCTTTTAAAGCTCCTACCTTATATAATGGCACGGGTATATGGAATTTAACTGATCATTATGTTTTAAATAGACCGGGATTACAAGCATGGCCTAATCCTTATTGGGCGCAAATAATATTGGTAGGAGGTGGCGGAGGCGGTTCAGGAGGCCAATATAGAACCTACTACGGTGACGTTTATTCTGGTGGAAGAAGTAATTTTGCAGGTTGCGGTGGAGGAGGCGGAGGAGGAGTTGGTGTAGGTTATGCTTATTTACCTCCAGGTGTAATTTACACGGTAGTAGTAGGTGCAGGAGGGTTAGGTACAAGTAATTATCAATCTATTTCAACAAACGGTAATTTAGGTTATCCGTGGGCAGGAAATAACGGAGGCAATACATATTTATATTATGGTAATGGTGTAAGTAATAGCTATGAAGTAGCTTATGGTGGTGGTGGTGGTGGATGTGCAGGCGCTGGTTCAAGTGGTAATAACGGTACATTGCCGTGGCATGCGGTACTTGAACTAGGTAATTACATAGGACAAGGCGGAGGGTGTGGAGGTGGTGGTGCAATGGCAAATAGTTTTTCATACGTTCCTTTAAGTGGTAAAGGAGGACCAGGTGTAGGCGGTGCTAGTGTTAATACCGGTAATACATCTGCTGTTGTTTATTACGGACTTTCAGGTGGTAATGCTAACGGATCAGCGGGTGGAGGTGGTGGTGGAGCCGGTGATTATCCGGGTTATTATTTTTTATCCGGCGGTACTTATTATCCTAATATTTCTAGTAATGGTAGATCCATAACATATGCAATATCAAACGGTTTATCAGGTGGTGCGGGTTTAGGTGTATACTTAGGAGGGTCTGTTTTAAGATATTTCGGTGGTGGTGGTGCAGGAGCTGGTGGTCAATATGACTATAATAAATGGAACGGGCAAACAGGTAATTTTCAAACTCTTTCAGCAGCTGGTGGTATAGGTGGTGGAGGGGCAAGCGGTGGTTCAAATTCAGCTTTATCAGGCAATGGCCAATCAGCACCTGCTTACTCTGGTGGTGGTGGAGGCGGGGCATGGAATAGTGCAGGTCCTACAGGTGCATTAACTGTTAGTTATTTTGTATCAGGTGGTAATGGTGGATCAGGCACCTTTATCTTAACTACTAATTTACCTTTATCTACATATACCGGTATGGTAAACCTTTCAGTAATTAACGGTAATTACGTTTATCAATGGTTTTCTAACGGTACATTTACAACTAATACACAACCAAATTACCCTTTATTGTCAAATACTTTAGAGCTCTCTACAATTGGTGCCACTAAAACTAAATCTAATAATATTACTCAGTGGGATTTTACAGGTAGTGGTAGTTTTTATGTACCATTGTCTGCAGCTACTAATTATAATAAAGTCAATATAGCATTTATAGGAGGAGGTGGTGGTGGTGGAGGAGGGCAGCAAGATAGTAGTGGTAATATTTATGTAGGTGGAGGCGGTGGCGGAGGCGCTGTAAAACTATTAACTAATGTAACTTTAAGTGCAGGTACTATATATACAGTTACAGTTGGAAGCGGTGGAGGTGGTGGTTATGGTCAAGATCAATATTATAATGGTAATTATACATCAGGAACTGTAGGAACTGCTTCCTCAATTACTAATTCAATAGGTTCAGTATTATTGACAGCTAATGGCGGTAATCCTGGAGGAGGTCCAGCTAGTAACGGTGGTTATGCAGGTGGTGGAAGTTCCGGTGACGGAAGCAGCGGTGGTATAAACGTAAATTGCGGTAATGATGGATTTTTTGGATCTTCAGCAGGTGGAGGTGGTGGAGGGTTTGGTTGGGGTGGTGGAGGTGGTGGTAATTATGCTTTATTTTCAACAACAACGGTAACTCAAACAAACGGACCTGGAGGTAAAGGTGTTTATTTTGATACAGGAGTTACAACATATGATGTTGGTGGTGGAGGTGGAGGAGGTGTGCAATGTACCGGGTATGGTTCTACAGCATCATCAGTTAATCCAGGGCCAGGTAATGATAATGGAGGAGGTGGTGCTGGATACACCGGTAATAATTATGGTGGTCCTGGAGGCTCTGGATCAGCAAACACAGGAGGAGGTGGAGGAGGTAGTAATGGTGGTCTACAAATATTCATAAGTTCTCAGTACTGGTTCGGTGTTGGAGGAAATGGTGGTTCGGGTCGTGTTGTTATTTGGGCAGTTACCAATTCAAGACCACGTTCTGTAAGTTGGATGCTAGTAGGTGGAGGAGGTGGCGGAGGCGGTTCAGGTGGTGGTGGAGGTGGTGGAGGTGGTGGTGTTATATGGGGAAGTCAAACTATTACACCTGGTGCAAATTATACTTTAACTATAGGAGGTGGTGGTTATGGTACTTCTTCTATAAATGTTAATGGTGGAGGGGGTAGTAATTCAACAGTTTTTGGTAATACTGCAGGTGGTGGCGGGGCTGGTGGTGGTAGTGGTGGAGGTGGTTCAAGCGGCTATTCACAATTTACAGGTACTAATAATTCAGGAGGATCATTTTATGTGTCAGGTGCTGCTTCACAAGCAATGCCAGGTGGTGGTGGTGGTGCAGGTAGTGTAGGTGCTTCTAGCGGTGTAGGATATGCTGGAGCTAACTTTCAGTGTAATGGAAGTAGTAATGCAGGTAATGGTGGAGATGCTGTTCAAACCAGTTGGGGTGGAAGTGTGCAGTACTTAGCAGCAGGTGGAGGTGGTGGTGATAATGGAGTAAACGGGCAAGGTACAAACGGTGCAGGAGCTGCTGGATGGCCTGATGGTAATGCAGGTGGGGGTGGATATTTTGGTCCAAATTATGATCCAGTTTCTGCACCTGGTGTACCATCATTATATGGGTCAGGAGGTGGTGGAGCTGCACCATTCGGTCAATTAAGTACTGCAGGTAACGGGGGTTGTTGTTTAATTACATATCCAAACAGTTATTTGCCAATACTTTCAACATCATGTGCATATTATTATTTTAATTCAAATAATGTACATCAATATCTTTTTATAGGGTCAGGTAATATTACTTTTTAATTATGAATAGATTTTTATATGGTTCAACAATAGGTGCAAGTGAATCGGGATATTCAGTTTCGTTTTATTCTGCTCCTGGAATCCATAACATGAATGATCAATGGGATAATCGTTCAAATTCAGCATGGCCTGAAGCAGTCAATGATAATTTTAGTTTATATGTGACTAATGGTTTAGTATATTATGTAGATTCAGGTAAAACTGGTAGCTATCCAGGAACCCCGTACCCTAATCCTTATATCTATGATTTAAGTCCATATAATAACACAACAACTTTAAGTTGTAATATATTATCTTTTGATGGTGTAGGTGCTGGTAATCCTTTTTATCTAAATATTGGTAGTCAATTATTAAGTGCTGCAGGTCAAGTTTCAAGTATGTATGGGGGAGCTACTAGATGCACAACTTTAAGTTCTACATACGGATCAAAATTAAGCACTATGTCTGCATTTACTGTAAGTGTATGGGCAAATCCACCAGCAGGAGATAATAATTATATGTTTGATTGTAATTATTTTTTAACTGGCCGTTTTGGAAATCAAGGAAATGATAGGACAGGGCCTATTTTAGCTGGTGGTCGTTACTGGACATGTTTAGCTGGTCCAATTTATACCACTTACACTTTACAGAGTTCAAGTTCCAGACCCCCAGGCGGTAAATGGGTTAATTTAGTAATGGTAAGAGATCCTTCAGGTCTTACTTTATCAGGTGCTCAGTATGCATATTATAATGCATATCCTAATGTTGCAAATGTACCTGCAAGTGCAGTAAATACTTTAGGTGGTCATGTTTTGGATACAGGTATATATGGGACTTTTGGTAAATCAGGGTTTAATTTTATAACTTTAGGTTACGGTTGGAATACGAATCAACCATATGGTGGTACTATAGCTGTTTTTCAAATATGGAATAGAGCTTTAAGTGCTTCTGAAATTGCTCAAAATTATAATGCTTTTGCACCTAGATTTGGATTAGCTCCTGCTATACCATATACAACAAATGTACCTTTAACTGCGTTGTCCGGAACAGGCACCATAACAATTAAACAAGGGTTTCAACAGATTGACTTTACATCATCTGGTTACTTTACTCTTTGTGCATCTGGTAATTTAAATTATTTTAGTGTCGCAGGAGGAGGCGGTGGGGGTGGTACAGAACAGGATGGTGCATTAAGAGCTTGTGGAGGAGGTGGTGGTGCAGGTGGTTATTACACTGGTTCAATCTTTTTAACTGCAGGTACATATTCAGTTGTTATAGGTGGTGGTGCACCGGGCTCTACATACAACCCGTCAAATTCAAGTCAAGGTAACAGTACATATATAACTAGAACTGGTTATAATAAAATTTTAACAGTCGGTGGTGGTACTGGTGGTCAAGAAGGATATTTTACATCTGGCCCTTTTGCATATAGCCGAACATACCCAGGTTATGGTGCAAGTGGTGGTGGGTCTGGTATGAACATAGATCGTTCAGATTTAACATATACCGGCGGTGCATCTATTGCTCCAGGGTTAAATTTAGGTTACCCAGGTGGAGCTGCTAGTGTTACTAATAGTCAAAATTTATATTACGGTGGCGGTGCATGTGGAGGTGGCGGTGGTAGTGGTGGGCCTGGTGGTGATGGATATACACCTGGTGAATCGGTTCAAAGTTATGATCAATACGGTAACCCTCTTTATTCCCCTACTATATCTCCTGCATATGGTGGTAACGGAGGAGGACCAGCAAATACGGTTTGGACTCCAGTATTATCTGCATTTGTTCCACCAGCAGGTGGTGGTGGTGGTTGTGCTTATAACCCAAACAATACTTGGCAAACTAATTCAGTTCCAGGTGCAGGTGGAAGTTCATCAGCAGGTCAAGGTTCAGATTTAAGATTAGTTGTCAATCCGTATTACCCAGGAAGCGGTGCAGGCTACGTAATTCATAACGCAACTGCTAATAGTGGTAGTGGTGGTGGAGGTGCTTCTTCAATTGGTTATCCTTTTGCTCCATCTGGTGGTAACGGTGGTTCAGGTAGAATAGTTATTTGGACTACGTGATTTAAACATAAAAATAGGTGCTATTTCTAGCACCTATATTCTTTTATACTTTTAAAGTTACCTATTAGAACTTAATATCTCCTTGTAAGCTTAACTTGCTATTTACTGCTTCACCATTTACTAATGGTTGAGAGTAACGTTGCTGAGAACCTTGTAAAGAAACACTA
>Ga0164296_1005344_pt1 | contig 11296 bp, 13 predicted proteins | sample GEODES057metaG_FD_113533 | JGI IMG/M metagenome (GOLD analysis project Ga0164296, IMG submission 113533) | Dystrophic lake water microbial communities from Trout Bog Lake, Wisconsin, USA - GEODES057 metaG | ecosystem: Environmental > Aquatic > Freshwater > Lake | place: USA: Trout Bog Lake... | reverse complement strand
GCTCGAACGCGGTATCGGTATCAAGCTGCGCGCAGCCGGCGAGGGCGGTGAGCAGTGCGAGGGTGAGGGGACGGGAGATCATTGCACAACGAACCCTGCTTGGCCCGGCATCTGGCCGGGGAGACGTGTGACGCGGGTGTGGCCGACTTGGCGCAGGCTGAGGATGCGGTCGAAATCCGAGGGTGGGCGGATGTCGTCACCGGGGGCTTTCAGGGCGCTGACGGTGGCGGTCGGGCGGACCAGATACGGGGTAACGATGATGACCAGCTCGGTTTCGTTGCGCTGGTATTTGTCCGAGCGGAAGAGAGCGCCGAGCACGGGAACATCGCCGAGGCCGGGCAGGCCGGTATCGTTCTGGTTGGCGGTGGATTGCAGCAGGCCGGCGATGGCGAAGCTTTCACCGCTGCCGAGTTCGACCATGGTTTCCGCGCGGCGGGTAACCAGGCCGGGTACGGTGATGGTGGAGGTGGTGACCGCGCCTTGCGAACTGAGCTGGCTGACCTCGGGGGCGACTTTGAGGTTGATGCGGCCATCGGACAGCACGGTGGGCAGGAAGGAGAGCTGCACGCCGTATTTTTTGTATTCGACCGTAACGGTGGGGCCGCTGGTGGCGGTGGCGCCGCTGCTGGCGACCGGCACCGGGAATTCACCACCGGCGAGGAAGGAGGCGGACTGGCCGCTCATCGCCACCAGATTGGGCTCGGCGAGGATGCGGGCGAGATTATCGGTGGCCAGCGCATCGACGAAGGCGTTGACGTCTTTGCTGCCGACCGAGGCGTGACCGAAGGCGACATCGCTGGCGGCGAGTATGGGGTTGAGAAGCGAGACGTTGCCGAGCGAGCCGATGGCTTGCCAGTTGACGCCGAGGCCGCGTGTGACGGCGCGGGACATTTCGGCGATGCGCACCCTCAGTTGCACTTGCACCGAGGGTTGCACGACGGCGATCTGGTCTTCCAGCACCTGGCCCTCGGTGAGGAAGCCACGCACGATAGCCACCGCACGGGCGGCCTCCTGCGGGGCTTTGACTTCGCCGACAACGAGCAGGCCTTTCGGTTGGGCGCGCACGCGCAGCCTGGCGCTTGGCATGACCTGGTTGAGGGCCGCTTCGGCGCCGTTGGCGTTGAAAGCAGAGGGGCGCACGGTGACGTCGAACTCGGCCACGGGTTTGCCGTCGTCGTCCAGGGCCGCGACGGTGGTGCGGCCGGCGGCGAGGCCGAAGACGAACAGGGCGGTGGCGCTGCCGGGCCGCACGTCGGCGACTTTCGGATCGGCGACGAACACATTGGCCGCCGGGGCGCGGAGATTGACGAGCTGACCGGAGCCGGCCTCGAAGCTGACCTTGGTGCGCGCAACCTCGGCCGGGGTTGGGGCCGGGGCCGGGGTGGCGACGGGGGTGGCAGACGGGGAGGGGCGGCGGACGCCGCGCTTGGGAGGCGTACGGTTGATCGGTGGCGGGGTCGTATCCGGGCGGACCAGATCGGGCACCGGCAGATCAAGCTTGAGCAACTGCGCCTGGCTGGACGGGGCGAGCAGTAGCAAGGCCGTGGTGAGGAGGATGAGCGGGCGCATTAGAATTGATACTCCTCCGGCTTGTTCGACCCGGAAAACACTTTCAGCACCGAGGCAGGCGGCGGGACGGGTTTGGATTCCTCGGGGTAGGCTGAGGAAACCTCGCCGGCATAAACCGGTTTGGCGCTGGTGCTGGCCTGGGCGTCGCCGTTCATGCCCTCAGCGGCGAGGACGGTGAAGGAGAGCCGGCCGAGGCGGGCGGCGACGGCGAGGCGTTCGGCTTCGCGCGGTTCAACTTCCAGCGTGATGGTGCGGGCGGCGGGGGCTTCCTTGGCGCCGGGTTCGGCGCCCTGGGCAAGTTGCTGATCGATGGCGACGACGCGGGCGGCGCGCAGGATGGTTTCGGAGACGACACGGCGGCCGATCGGGCGGGTGAGATCGTCCGTGGCTTGCAGCAGGATCACGTCCACATGGTCACCAGGCCAGATCAGGCCGGCGGTGCCGGTGACGGCATCAACCGATACGGTGACGGCGCGCATGCCGGGGGCGACGACGGCGGCGAGGAAGCCGGAATCGCGCGGGCGGGCGACGTTGGTGGGCAGGATGACATCGCCGGGCACCATCGAGGCGCGGACCATGGAGCCGATGAGCGCGCGGCGGGCTTCCGGCGTATCTTCCGCGTAGCCGGGGGCGAGCTGGTCGGCCACGATCTCGCGGCCGCCGATATCGTCTGATTTCAGCAGTGTGCCGGCGCGAACGGCACGGTTGATGGTGACGACCTTGATTTTGGTGGCCGGCACGAGAGGGGCTGCCGCAACGGCTTCGTTGGTGGTGTGGGAGGCCATCCAGGCGACACCGGTAAAGCCGATGATGCCAACGCCCATCAAGGCGAACAGCAAAAATCTGAGGAACATGGCTACGCGCCTTTACAGGATCATGAGGGTAGCGCCGGCGGCGATCGCCACGCCGTAGGGCAGGGGGCCGCCATGGCCGATGCGCCAGCGTTCGATCCGCAGCACGCGACGCCAGAGTGGTGCTGCGTGCGGTGTGGCGGATGGGTGGCGGTGGCGAAAGATCATGCGCAAGGCGAGGTAGAGCAGACCAAGAATGGCACCCGCGAAGGTGATGGACATGTAAAGCGGGACGATCTGGCTGGCGGGCACGCAGAGGGCGACTGCGGGGAGCAATTTCGCGTCGCCACCACCGATGATGTTGAGACGCCAGAGCAGCAGGCAGATCGCGGCGGCGATCGCGGCGCCGAGCAGGGCGGCGAGGACGGTGCCGAGCAGGGCTTGCAGCACCAAGCCGAGCAGCGCGAGCAGAACCGGAATTCGGTTCGGGATGATCCGCCAGGCCAGGTCGGTCAAGGCGGCGATGAGCAGCAGGCCTAAGCTGGCGGCTGGGAGCAGGAAGCCGGTGGAGAGGTGTAACATGGTCCGTTTCCTGACGTGCCGGCCGATTGCATTGCTATCGCGATCAGCCGGCCCCGCCCGAAGCCGGGCCAGCTGATCTGCGTATCGTCGGCATATGCAACGATAACCTGTTGATGATTACAGGGTCACGCCGCCGATGGTGGTGGTGAGCGAGGTGCCGAGCGCCGTGAAGGCGGTGAGGGCAACGGCCAGGATGGCGCCGGCGACGACGGCGTATTCCATGGCGGTAATGCCACGTTCATCGCGGAAGAAGGCCTTAATCGATGCAATGAGCTTGGACATAGGGATCTCCAGTTTTCGCTGCGGGCAGGACCTAGCCGCCCTGGGGTGCTGGCGTGCTGGGCACGCCAGCTGGTGTTGCGGCCGTTAGAGCGTGACCGCGCCCACGGTGGTGGTCAGCTTGGTGCCGAGCGCGTTGAACGCGGTCAGGGCGACGGCCAGAATGGCGCCGGCGACGACGGCGTATTCCATGGCAGTGATGCCGCGACGGTCGGAAACCAGGATTTTGATGGTCTTGAGGGCTTCGAACATGGGACTCTCCGTTTTGAAGAAGGGAAGCTGCGATCAGCAGCTTTACCGATTGACTAGGTTGGCTGGATTACAGCGTCACGCCCGAGATGGTCGTGGTCAGCTTGGTGCCGAGCGCGTTGAACGCGGTCAGGGCGACGGCCAGGATGGCGCCGGCGACGACGGCGTATTCCATGGCGGTGATGCCGCGACGGTCGGACACGAGGGCCTTGATGGTTTTGTATGCGTTGATCATGGTAGGACTCCGATTGGTTAACTGATGGACCGACAGATTTGCTCTGTTCTAGCCAAAAAACGTAAAAACCCTGTTTTGGCCAAGTAACTTTAGAACACGACTCTTTCAGACTTATTTCAAATTCGACGAAGTGATAACATTTGTAGGAGAAAAAAACGGGAAATGAACGTTAATCTTGGGCGGTAATTAATGCAGGGCCGCGATAGCCTGCCGCGGTAGGGGAAGGGCGACCTGGGCGCGCGCCGGCGGCGGCGGTGTGGCCGCGAATTCGCGAACGATGTAGCCAGAACCCCAAACGGTGGTGATCAGCCCCTCGGCGCCGGCGGCCATCAGGCGCTTGCGCAGGCGGTGCATCAGCACGTCAATCGATTTGACCTCGCTATCGTCGGGGTCCGTATAGAGGGCATCGAGCAGGGCGGATTTGCGCACCAGGGTGCCTTTGCGCAGCAGCAGCACTTGCAGTAGGCGAAATTCGTTCGGCGAGAGATGCAATGCCGTATCGTTGACGAGCAGTTCACGCCGGTCCAGATGCAGCGCCAGCGGGCCCCAGCGGAGTTCCGACTTGGCGTGGCCGCAGGCGCGGCGGACGACGGCGCGGACCCGGGCGGCGATTTCCTCGCCATCGGTGGGTTGGATAATAATATCGTCAGCACCGAGATCCAGCAGGCGTGCGCGTTCGGTGCCGGCCATGGTGTTGGCGACAATCAGAACCGGAACATTGCAGCGTGCATCACGCAGTCTGCGCAGGAACTGGCTGCCGGAAAGGCCGGATAACGCAACGTCTAACAGAATGGCGTCGAAACTGTCATGGCGGGCGAGGTGCAAGGCATCGTCGCCATCATGGGCGTGTTCGGCGGTAATGCGGGCCGCGAAGAAGCGGCTGGTGATGGTCAGCGTGGATGCTGCGAGCTGGCCGGCAACGAGTAGCCGCATGTCTCGTCCTCCTCATGGATGTCGAGGCGGAAGGTGCGGTGTTCCGAAAGGATTGGATAGTCGGCCTGATGGATGAGCCTGAAGGGATGAAGGGATGAGTTCGGTGGATGGGATTTCATCCCTTCGGACTAGTTCGTTTGAACAGGATGTTTTTTCCGCTCGATTGGATAATGAATGCGTATGATCCGATTTTCCTCATACGGTCCTGCCGGACGGGCTAAGCTGCCTCCCGCAGCGGTCGCTGACCGGCGCGGCGTGGTTGCGCTGTGGGTGGCGGTGACCACGCCAGCGGTGGCGCTGGCCTTGGGGCTGGGTGTGGATGTGACCGAATGGGTGGTTGCCAACCAGCAGCTACAACGTGCGGCGGACGCGGCGGCCAATTCCGGGGCGATCCAGTATGGCATTACCCTGAACGCGCAGCAGGCCGCCAACGCGGCGGCCGATATCGCCGAGGCGAATGGCGCGACGGGGGGAACGCGGGCCACACGCACATGGAACGCAACCACGAAAACGCTGGTGGATGGCCGGATCACCGTGGTGATTGGCACCGCTGTGGCGAGTGGGGATAGTGCTTCGGTTGCGGTCACGGTCAGCAAAACCATATCGCCAACGTTTTCATCGGCCTTTAGCAGCGCCGCCAAGACTATTACCGCCACTGGCACCGCGGACGCAACGCCCGGGGTGCCAGTGGTGACCTATACCCAGCCCTGTCTGGTTGGGCTGGGAACGGCCTCGGCCGGCGCGGCCGATATAGCGTTTTCCGGCAGTGGGGCGGTGCATGGCACCTGCTCCATTTTGAGCAACGAACAAATCACGCTCTCCGGCGGGGTGCAGATTTCGGTTGGCACCGCCTTCGCCAATGGCGCCATCACCATTCCTGCCGGCACGTCTATTACTGGGGTGGTGAAGGCTAACACGGGAACATTGCAGGCTGATCCGTATGCCGGCAATTCGACCCTGACGGCGGCACTGGGCCGGCTGACGACGGGCACGACCAATCCGGCGCTCAATGTTGGCGGGGTGACGAACACGACTATCGTTCCGGGAGTGTATCCGAGTTGGACGATTGGTTCGTCTGGAACGGTAGTGCTGAGCCCGGGCCTTTATGTGGTGAAGGGGCCGATCAACCTGAACGGAGCGGCGCTGATTACCGGCAGCGGGGTGAGTATTGTGTCGTCGTCCAGCCTGGTGATCAGTGGTGGGCCATATATTACGCTCTCCGCCGCCTCGACGCTCACCGCGACCGGAGGGGCAGTGCCGGGGGTGCTGTTCGCGACCAATTTGAACGCCACCAGTTCTGCCGGCATTAGTTTTTCTGGCGGCGTGGCGCCGACACTCACCGGGGTAATTTATGGCCCCAACACGCAAACCTCGATCAGCGGCGGCGTGCAGACCAACGGGACCGCCGGGTGCCTGGAGATTATTGCCTACACGATCGCGATTACGGGTGGGGCGACGGTCTCCAATGCCGGTTGCGCCGCGTTGGGGGTGAATTGGCTTGGGCCGGCGGCCACAACGTCCGGTCCGGGCGGCACGAAGTTGGTGATGTAGCACAGGTGATTTTGGCCATGGGCATGCCCGTTTTCCGATCCGGCCGCCGCCGTGCTGGCACAGCGGCCTTGGAGTTCGCCATTTGCGCCCCGATCATGTTCGGGATGCTGGCGGTGATGGTCGATATTGGCAATTTGTTACGAGCACGGATCACGCTGTCGGGCGCAGTGGCAGCGGCGGCGGAGTATGCGACGCTGGCCGGAGCGAGCGTGGCGGGGAGCAATGTGCAGACGGTGGTAACATCGGTTGCCAGTACCGCCGGGCTGGCGGTAACGGCCTCGGTGGCGGCGCCGGCGTGTTATTGCCCGACCGGATCGCCGGTGACGTTTACCGCCGCAACCTGCGGCACGACCTGCGCGTTGAATTCGCTGGCCCCCAATAGCTATGTGGTGATTACCGGAACCTACACCTACACGCCGATTGCGCCGCATCTCAGCAAAATCGTCAGGACGACCCTGACCGAGCAGGCGACGGTGGCGGTGCGATGAGGCGTGGCTGGCGGCAGGCGCGCGGTGGCACGGTGGCGCTGGAAGCGGCGATTGTGATTTCGCTGGCGATGAGTGTGTCGCTCGGCACGATTCAACTGGGGTTGATGAGTTGGACCAAAGCGGGCTTGCAGGCCACGGCGGCGATCACGGCGCGATGCCTGGGCATTGGCGCCAGCGCCTGCACGGGCATTGGCGGGCCGGCTTATGCGGTGGCACAGTCGCGGCGGTTTTTGACCAGCACGGCGATTACGGCGTCGAACGTGACGGTGACCACGGCGAGCACGTGTGGCAGCACGGTGGGGCATTTCACCAAGGTGGTGATTACGTCCAACCAATGGAACACCAGCCGCGTGCTGCCGCCGTTTGCGCCGACGGCGATTACCGTGACCGCCTGCTACAATACGTCGGCCACCTGAGCCGATTAGATTGCCACCCGGACGCCTAATTCCACCACGCGGTCGCTGGGGATGCGGAAGAATTCGGTGGCTGAAACGGCGTTGCGGGCCATGACCAGGAACAGCCACAGGCGCCATAGCGGCATTTTCGGCACCGTATCGGCCACCAGGGTTTCCCGGCCGAGGAAGTAGCTGGCTTGCATCGGATTGAATTCCAGCCCCTGGGCCTGCAAGGCGGAGAGGTCGCGTGGCAGGTTGGGGCTTTCCATGAAGCCGTAGCGGATGACGACCTGGTGGATGCCGGGGGCGAGTTCCTTGACCGTGCTGCGCTCAGAGGCGGGAACCTCCGGGAAGTCTTCGTTGTGAACGGTGACGAACAGCACCCGCTCGTGCAGCACTTTGTTGTGCTTGAGGTTGTGCAGCAGCGCGGTGGGGACGAATTCTGGATTGCCGGTCATGAAGATGCCCATGCCGGGCACGCGCACGGTGCGCGATTGCGGCAGGCGGGCGAGGAACGTGTCCAGCCGCAGGCTTTCGGCCCGCCATTTGGACAGCAGCAATTCCCGGCCGCGATGCCAGCTGGTCATCAGGGCGATCATGGCGAAGCCGAGCACCAGCGGCACGTAGCCGCCTTCTGGCACTTTCATGATGTTGGCGGCGAAGAAAATGCCGTCCACGATCAGGAAGCCGCCGAAGGCCAGCACGGTGGCGGTGCGCGACCAGTGGAACTGGCGGCGGAAGACGACGATCGCGAGCACGCAGGTGCAGATGAAGGTGCCGGTGACGGCAATGCCGTAGGCGGCGGCCAGCGCGTCTGAGGTGCGGAAGGCGAGCACCAGGATCAGCACGCCGACCAGCAAAGCGGAGTTGATCTGCGGCACGAAGATCTGGCCTTCCTCGGTGGCGCTGGTGTGGCGCACGGTCATGCGCGGCAGGAAGCCAAGTTGCATGCATTGCCGGGTCATCGAATAGGCGCCGGAGATGACCGCCTGGCTGGCGATCACGGTGGCGGCGGTGGCCAGCAGCACCATCGGCAGGCGAAGAATTTCCGGGCAGAGGACGAAAAACGGGTTTTCGATCGCCGCCGGATCGGCCAGCACCAGCGCGCCCTGGCCGAAATAATTCAGCACCAGCGAGGGCAGCACCAGCCACATCCAGGCAAAGCGGATCGGGCGGACGCCGAAATGGCCCATATCGGCATAGAGGGCTTCGGCCCCGGTGACGGACAGCACGACGGAGCCGAGGGCGACGAAGGCGACGAATTTGTATTGCACCATCAGCGCAATGCCGTAGGTGGGCGACAGCGCCCATAGTACATACGGGCGCTTAAAGATGGCGATCAGGCCGAGCACGCCGATGGCGACGAACCAGACGGCCATCACCGGGCCGAACAGATTGCCAATGCTGCCGGTGCCGCGCGACTGGATGACGAACAGCAGCACGATGACGACGGCGGCCAGTGGCAGGACAAATTCCTGCAAATGCGGCGAGACGATTTCCAGCCCTTCCAGCGCCGAAAGCACCGAGACGGCGGGGGTGATGATGCCGTCACCGAAGAACAGGCAGGCGCCGGAAATGCCGACCAGGGCGAGGATCACCCGCAGCCGTTCATTCGAGACGCCGCGCTGGGCGAGGGCCATCAGCGCCAGAATACCGCCTTCACCCCGGTTATCGGCGCGCATCACCAGCATGACGTATTTGATGGTGACCACCAGGATCAACGACCAGAAAATCAGCGATAACACGCCGAGGACTTCCCAGGAGGTGACGCCGGTGGGTTTGAAATGCTCCATGCTGGCCTTGAAGGCGTAGAGCGGGCTGGTGCCGATATCGCCATAGACGATGCCGAGCACGCCGACGACGGCACCGAGCCGCAAGGCCGGCTGGGTGCCAGCGGCCGCAACGGGAGCGTTCACTGCCCGCGCATCCCCGACGAGAGGCAAGTTGGCGGCTTTGGCATGGAGCACCTTCGTGGTTCAGGTATCGGCCATCACGGCAAAACTGTGGCGGCGCGGCGCCCGCATACGCCGGACCGAAGGTGACGGCAAGGTTTCCGCGCTAGCTGCGCGCCCCGAAAATCGCAGTGCCGACCCGCACATGGGTCGCACCCGCGGCAATTGCCGTTTCGAAATCGCCTGACATGCCCATCGACAGGCCGGCCAGGCCGTGGCGGCGGGCGCAGGCGGCGAGCCAGGCGAAATGGGGGGCGGGATCGCCCTCGGCCGGTGGGATGCACATCAGCCCAACCAAAGCGGTATCGAAACGGGCCTGGCAGGCGGTGATGAAGGCGTCCGCCTCTGCCGTTGGGATGCCGGCTTTCTGCGGTTCGTCGCCGACATTGACCTGGACGAACAGGCTGGGGGTGCGGCCTTCGTGCTGGATGGCGTCCGCAATGGCGTCCGCGAGGCGGGGGCGGTCGAGCGACTCGATGGCATCGGCCACGCGCACGGCGTCGCGGGCTTTGTTGGTTTGCAGGCCGCCGATGATATGCAGGCGCATGGCGGGATGGCTGGCGCGCAAGGCGGGGAATTTGCCGGCGGCTTCCTGCACGCGGTTTTCCCCGAACAGCATCTGCCCGGCGCCGAGGGCGGCGATGACGGCCGCAGGCGGGTGCATTTTGGAGACGGCGACGAGTTGGACCGCGTCTGCCGGGCGGGCTGCCCGGGCGCAGGCGGCGGCGATGCGGGCGCGGATGTCGCGCAGGCCGGCGGGGACGTGGCTATAGTCGGCGGCGAAGAGGGGATTTGCGGTCATGGATCATAGGCTTGTCGCATGGGGGCGCGCGGTCAAGGCGCGGCGGCGAAAAATATGTGGGGCGGGGCCGGTGCTGTGGCTGTTCACCGATGCGGCGCGGCTGGCGGATCCGCGGGCGGCGGTGGCGCGGCTGCCGCGTGGGCTGTGCGGGGTGGTGCTGCGGCATGACGGGGCGATGGACCGGGCGGGACTCGGGCGCGATCTGGCGCGGATCTGTCGGCAGCGGGGCAACCGGCTGGTGGTGGCGGGGGACTGGCGGCTGGCGGCGCGGCTGCATGCGGGGGTGCATCTGCGCGCGGGGCGGCGGTTGCGGGGGCGGGTGGCGGGGCAGATCGTCAGCAGCTCGGCGCACACCACTCTGGAGGCGCGGCGGGCGCGACGGGCAGGGGCGGGGGTGGTGTTTCTGTCCCCCGCGTTCGCGACCGCGAGCCATCCTGGCGCGGCGGGGTTGGGCGCGGTGCGCTGGGCGGCGCTGGCGCGGCGGGCGGGTGGGCCGGTGGCGGCGTTGGGCGGGGTGGATGGTGGCCGGGTGCGGCAACTGGCGCCGCGTTGGCTGGCGGCGGTGGGGGCGATTGGCGGGCTGAGCTGAGGCTGGGGAGTGTGACATTCGAGACACAGTGTTTCAGAATTGCCATAACCGACGCCTGTGAGGCATTGCGAGTTTGCGTTTGGCGCGTCAATACTTTGTTCAGGTCTGGCTGCCCCCGCCCATTGCGGCGGGTTTGCTCTCGCAAGGAACAAGCCTCCGTGGAAACGGGGCGGGGCCTACACCATCAGCCGGGAAACCGGCGATATGAGGAGATTATCATGCGTAAGTCGATTCTGGCGGCCTCCACCGCCCTGACGCTTGCGGGTCTGACCGGCGTTGCTTTCGGTCAAGCCGCCGTCAACCCGATCACCCCGGGCGCCCCGGGCGCTGCCTTCGGCGCCTCCACCGGCACCTCGCTGCCGGCGCAGACCTATGAGCCGGGCACCGTGCAGGCCTATGTGCGTGGCCGCATGTACACCGACTTCGCGATCGTCGGCGACAGCGCTGACCGCATCGGTGGCAAGGCTTCGCCGGTTGCGATGGGTGAAGCGGTTCGCCTCTACTGGGGCTTTGCCGGCACCACCAACTCGGGCCTGAACTACGGCGCCTGGGCTGAAACCCGTTACAACGCCGGTGGCACCACCGCGTCGGGCAACACCGCTTCCAACACCATCAAGTACCAGCAGACCGTTGGCTACGTCGGTGGCAAGTGGGGCACGCTGCGCTTCGGCAACTCCTATGACGCCATGATGATGTTCATGGCTGGCACCTTTGAAAACATCGGTGATACCGCATGGGACGGCGATCTGGGCGGCCTCGTCCACACCGCGACCGTCGTGAACTGGCCGTTCAACGAAAACTCCGGCGAGTACGGCAACCTGAAGTTCACCTACCTGTCCCCGCAGTGGAACGGGCTGGACTTCGGTCTGTCCTGGCAGCCG
>Ga0164296_1005343_pt1 | contig 11300 bp, 14 predicted proteins | sample GEODES057metaG_FD_113533 | JGI IMG/M metagenome (GOLD analysis project Ga0164296, IMG submission 113533) | Dystrophic lake water microbial communities from Trout Bog Lake, Wisconsin, USA - GEODES057 metaG | ecosystem: Environmental > Aquatic > Freshwater > Lake | place: USA: Trout Bog Lake... | reverse complement strand
TGGTGTCTATCAATAAAACCGTTTGAATTTGTTGGTATAAATAGGCAGTGGTGGCGTACATTAGAAATCTCCTTTAATATTTATGGGTAACAATATAATACAACAACTATCTGAGAAGTATCCTTTTATGTCTTTGTGTGTTTATGCTAACGTAGAATACGTGGGCATTATACAAAATCAAGACGATACAATTACCACCATATATGACTTTGGCAACATAGTTGACAATGATCTTAAAGTTTTATTCATAGAATTAGCTAATATTTGGTGGTGGGAAAGTAATCGCAGTATCCCAATTAATATATTTCTTAAGAAAGAATGGGAGCCATTTCGCGAGTACAGACGTACTTTTGTCAACAAAGATCTTTCGATTTTGTGTGGCCCAGTATGTAGCCTTTCTGAATTAACTACCAGAAAAAGTAAAAGAAAATCTATTACTCTTGTGAGGAAAGTGGGGTAGAGCTTAGTAGATTCATATGCAATCTTACTAACATTGCATATCCAATTGCGTGGCTTTTCTTAAATGTATATCCACGGCCGGTATCACCATCCCATACACTGGCAAAAACCTCAGCCCAAGGACGATTCTGTAAATGGGCTTTACCAGGACGAATAATAGATATAAATGCTGCCATACGCTGTATGCTATCAGGACGCATGGTTTTCAGTAATTCCGTATAGTTTCCTACATGTACTAATTGTTTAGCCCACTCAGAATCAAGCCACAGTTTAGACCAGTCAGTTTCTTGTGTAAGTAAAGATTCATAATGTTCTGGACTTTCAATTAGCTTGTAGACATTCATATTTAGAAAATCCAGCTTGATATATCCTCTTTGCTCGGCCTCTACATAATCTATTGCTGCACAGTTGTTGACAGGATCATAGGGAATTCTATTTACATAAACTCCGCTGTTGTGATTTCTGATTTGACCATCGACTGTTTGTCTCGCTGGCACACATTGGATTAAATCCATAACAGCTTTGCGGTCCGGAAGATCTAAGTCTATATCAGCGTGAAAAGTCATTTATAATTTTGTCCAATTTTTCCATTGCAGATAATGCAGGCGTAAACTTAATAATATTTTCAAAGTTTTGTCTAATAATACTTTCATATTTTTCTCCCGAAAATATTTCAGGATGACTGTTGGACCAGGCAATGGCTTCAGTTAATTTTTGATATCTTAGTTGATGATCTTTTATACTATCATACAATTGTAACTGTTCTGGAAGTAAATTCCAAGCGGTAAAGAAACCTAATTGGTTATATTGAGCATTGACATTCGATCCTCCCACTGGCCAAGGCACAGCGCCATACATTAGACATTTGATAATCTTTTCTGTTATTGTTAGATCGTCGTTAGCCCAAGATGATTCGGGCCATACTATACAACGATACTCAAAATATTCTGGAAGAGCAAAATAGCCCGGTAGAGCAAATCCATATTCTCCAGTAATACCAATTGGCACAGTACTGTTGTAATAGGATGTTTTAACTGATCTATCAATTTGATCTTTATATCGATCTTCTACAAATTCTCTAAACTTTAGATCTTCTTCAGACTCAAAGTAAGCGTAAGCAGTTTCGTGTATACGGTCACTGAGATTTGATACTACATGTAAATTGGGTACCTGCTCACGTACCTGTTCTATCAAATAATGACGCCAACTTCTGTTCTCGCCGTTGATTAGAGCAATATTTTTATTTCTTGTAAGATGTTTAAACTGTGCAAAATAATAAGACTGTGGATAAAGAAAAATAAAGCTCATAGAACGGCTATGCGGAAACATAACCGATGCAGGAGCCCAGATTATTTTTGACTTGAGAGGATGATCATCTCTAACATAGCTTTGTGCAAGTAAAAAAGCATTAGGAAGATCGAGATTGTCTCTTATGGTGTTGGTGCCAATGGTATAAGATTCAAGCCCGTTACAAAAAAGTATTAGATCATACAATGTATAATCAACCACTTGATCAGGCATTTCTGTTAACAGTATGTTAATATTATTGTCTGGGCTATATTGATTAAATGTTATTGTATGTTCAGATACAAAAGTTGGACTCAGGCTTTGATAGTATGAATTTAAACAATCAAATACCTGCATTGCAGCGCACTCAGTGGTATCTACATTTATCTTCATTGATTCCAATATTCAGCTTCAAGACAGCTAATACTGCTAATACGTCTTGCTGGAGCACCACCGTATGTTCCTACAGTATCAATGTCTTTAGAAATTAAGGATCTCGGTAACACATTAACAGCTTCGGCAGAAATAACTATGTTGTCTTTTAAAATTGATCCTGTTTGCATCATTAAATTTTTAGCTGCCTTAACTGACCCGCATACAATAGATCCTGGTAACATCAAACAACGATCTGCCAATTCAACACAATGCCCTATGTGACAATTAGGAGAAATAAAATTATAACGTCCTACAGAACACTTTAGTATAGATGCCATTGGAAATACGATTGTTCCAGCACCCAGGTTAGTAGGATCAACTACATAAGCACGATCATGTATGTAAACAGGTGAATGTAGATTACTCTGATCTAACCAATCTAAAATTGCTGCTCTACGTGGCAATGATTTAATAGTAGTAACCAAATATTGATATTGATCTGCGTTAGCATCACTTTGAGCATCTTCGATAGTTAATATTTCAACAGGTAAATCTGACTCTGCTGTTAAAAAGTCTTTAAGATCGTTAGACATAGTACCGATACCTACTATACGTATAGGTCGATTATTCGAGTTGATCAACATAATTTTTTATCCATGTGCGACTTATTTTGTTATTAAATTTAGGTATATCTTCTAATTTTAATATTCGATTAGGGTAATAATCTGCAGGTAAGTTATCTGTACAGTATGCTTTAAGGTCAGACTCGGATATAGTACCGGAGTAAACAACGCCAATACGATCACCTTTGTTATTCTGACCATCTTTGTAAACTACGATTTCTGTAGTACCAGGTACTTTTTCTAAATGTGATTCTAATTCTCCTGGGTAGATTGTTTTTCCTTGTCGCTTGATAATATCTTTTTTACGTGCCTTGATCCATAGATATCCGTCCTGATCTATAAAACCGATATCACCAGTTGGTAACCAATCTGTTGATTTTAACCAATCAGGGCGTACAAATATTTCGTTATCCTCACCAAAACTAATTATACTCAAATCTACTTTACCTACTGTACCATCCTTATGGTCAACAGGAGTGTTTACGCTAACACATCCGCCGTCAGTAAAACCGTAGTTAGCCAACAACTCAACTCCAAATCTTTCACGGAATTCTCTACATAACTTTTCGGATGTAGTATCGCCTCCGGCCATGGCAAATCTAAAATTTTGGTGTAGATCGCCAGAGCTTTTTATCATTATTCTGGCTAAATTAGGAACAGCACTTACCCAAGTACATCCAGTTTGATTGATATCATTTATGATATTTTTATAGTCGGTTGTATCGGGTATATAGTAGGATCCGCCTGTTTCAATCGCAGTAAAGATATTTAAAAATCCAAATCCATGATAGTACGGAGCAATATTATACAAGCAATCTTCTTCAGTAAATTTTATTTTTGTCAATAAAGATGTTGCAAATCCCCAAGCCCCAGATGATTCAAACACAACTGGCCTTGCTGTTCCTGTTGTGCCACTTGATATAAGCACTAAGGTATTATCTGTTGATACCGGATATAGATCTGCTGCTACTCGATATTCAAGTACTCGGTTAGGATCTATTAATATTATATCAGTATCAGCTACTAAAGTTTCGTCAAAGGTAATAAGATGATCAATGTTTAATCTTTCTATTAGATCAGGCGATACACGTAGCATATCCGGATTTAACATTATTACATCATGGCACTGAAAAGCAGCCAACATTATAAGATGCGCTTCTAAGCAATTGGTCATTGACAATGCTATATTTCCTTGCGAGGCTACTTGTTTTAAGTAGTAGGCCCATGACATAAATGTTTCGTATGCATCGCCATAGGTTAACGATATATGTTTATTTTTAATAAGCATACGATCTTTATGTGTTTTGAAGGGTGAGGAATTGAACATTACCAACCTGCTTGTTTGAGTATATCTTTTACATATTCTACATCATCGGGATAATCTTTAAACTTTTTTTGCCAAAAATCCGTATCAATAAAGGACCATATCATTGAAATTTGCTCGGACCCAATACGACTTAGAAACTCTTTACCAGATGAACTATTGTATAATACCCAACTACTTATCCTACCTGTTGTAACAGCGAAACATAATGCGTTATCGTTTCCGTAACGTAGATAATCATAGGAGGGGTTTCCTGTTTCTTGGGCCCAACGAATACTGGTTTCAATCGATCTATGTAGAGCATCCAACGGACTTTCTACACGTAAATGTTCGTGCAGATACTCACCATAAACGCTGTCCTTGCACCAATAGTCAATTTTTTTATTATTTTTAAGTAGCCAACGAGTAAACTGCGGAACATTAATAGCACGTATGCTGACACAGTATTGTCCAAACTTGGCAAATGCTCTGTAATAAGGACTACGGGCAAAGTCATCAAATGTCTTGGTCTTACCGGCACCTTGTGACATTTCATAAAATTGTATATAGGCTCTAAGACCTATTTGTATACCAGTTTCGTTTTGGCTTTGATATCGTTTCTTTTGCTCGCACACATGTACCATTAGTGTGCTTTCTTTAGCGTAGGATTTTTTACAATATTGGCATTCAAATTTCATTTCTTAACTTCATTACCATGGTCTTTGATCAATTGATCAAGTTCCTTTTTGGTTGTCATACTGGCCAGTAAATTAAGATCACTGTCCTTCATGTTGGGAAATAGATCAGCTAACTGTTTCTTAAGTGAGCCAGCACCGGCTTCTTTCTTCTTTGGTGATATCCATTGATGTCTATGCACCCCCATTCCCGGACTAACCGCTGTAGCACATAGCCATTGTAATTTAGGATGTCGACTAAGAGCAAAGAAGTGTTTGTTCAAATAATGGTTGCAGCTCTGTACATAATATTCTTGCAATTCTCGAGAACCTTGTACACTTGAACCCCATCGTATCATTAGATAGTTGCTGAACTTTTTAAGTTCTTCTGGAGTAAGCTCGTCGTAAAAATCACGGTTCTTCAAATCGAACTGACGCATTTCATTGGCAATGTTAAGTTTGTCTACAGTCATATTTGTTTATTTTTACATAATCGTTAATAAATTGCAAGGCTTTTGTGTATCTTTCGTCAGTTACATCGATATCAAGAAACCCAATTAACTTATCTAATAGGGCCGGTGGATCGGTTACACAAGACATATCTAAGTTTAGTAATTGATCAGTTGAATCTGGTAAGCTATAGTTCCAAGTGTTTATATAATTACGATTTATTTTTATAATACCATCGATCACTGACTTTGGCATTGCATCGATATCAGGATTAAACTTCGGACCGTTGGGAGGGCAAAAATTCTTATACCATCGTTCAGACCAAAATGCCCGCATGACTTTTTTAATGAAATTTTCTTCTTGAAGATCTTTCCATTCTTCACTGGCCACTGTTATATAGATTATTTTAGTGTCTGGATATGTTTCAATAACTGGACGTAAATTTCTCATATGACTTACAATTACAGTACTTGTATTTGTAATTAGGAACTGTTGGAATCCTTGCCATTCAGCTTCAAGTACTCCGGGATCATTGCTGGTATCCTCTACATGATATTGCCGAAATCCTTCCGGTGTTCCATGTAAACTTCCATTCTCTAAAATATTATTATTACTTCCATGTACCAACTGTGCTACTAAACTTGCCATAAACTTTCCGCCAGTGGCGCACGGATAAGCTACTATAATCATTCAATGTCCTCAGGGATTGTTCCATTACTGTGTCGATCACGGATAGCATCTACATCCTGCATCTGGCGTTGCTCTTGCATAGTGCGTTCGTTAAAAAACTTGCGAGGGTTGCCGCACATTGCACAACGACTATCGCCACAGGTCATGCCAGATACTTTGTGATAGTGGTGAGGACTTTTTTCGTTAACAGTTAGCCCAGTGATTGGATCTCTATATAAAGAAGCCTTTCGAATTCCCATTTGTCTGGCAATATAAGCCATTTTACGTGCAATACGTTTTGAATGTTTGTAGCGATCGATTTCTTTACTCATTTAATCCTCGCAGCTACCTGATTAATAATCTCTCTAATGCGTACAATGTCTTTGCCCATACGTCTAATAGCAGCAGCTTGTTCTTCTACTTGTTGTTCTAATGCAGCAAGTCTTGAATCCTTACGTGCATCTTTTTTATCTACTATGTTGGCTACTATCTTTGGTACGTGGTTTGAATCGGTTTCGTATTGTTTCATATTACCATGCCTTTGAGTAATCTACTATTTCACAATTACGACTGATATCTTTAACAAAATAAACACATTCCGGTTTTGAACTATCGTCTAACGGAACTGCTAACATTTGACCGTTTTTCAACTTAGGTGCATACCAAGATACGTCGTGATAAACATCTACTATTTCTATTTCTGGAAAAGTAGGACTAAAACTACTTAGCGGATTAAATTGAAATACCTTAAATCCACGATCATTAATACTGGTGAGTGGTAATACTTCTAAGTCGCCCGAATCAGGTTCTCCTATTAGGATACGCCAATCCATTGGCATTTTAATAGTATGATCACCAATTTGTAGTACCAGTGCCGGACTATTAAAACTTTCTAAAAATATTAACGGTATGTAATGATAATCTGGATTTTGTGGATCGCTATTGTCTAATATAGCAAAACGCATATCCTCGACTTCTTCCGGTAATGCATCTAAGTCGTAAGCTCGATTGTTATCTAATTGTAGTATTCTCATATGTTAATTATATATTAATCAGTAGGTAAGGTCAAGTACTTTACCAATCTTGTGTCATCTTTACTAAAACTTCAGTAAAGTAATTGTGCGCTTGCTGTGTGTTATGATTTATTGTTTCTCTGCTGAATCCATACGGCATTTCCCACAGCAATCGTCCAGTCCAAAGACGATCACCAATAAACGACCAATCACATTTGGCCATATTAGATGATGGTATCAGTATAAATTTTTTATCTAAACTTATTAGTTTACGTAACCCTTCGGCAATTATATAATAGTCTTTTGATAGTGATAAGTTGTTGTCATGCAAGAAAGCAACATAGTGTTTCATTGCCGCAATCATTTGCTCGGTGACGGGCCTGGTTTGATTTCTATGTACGTTTTCATTATAATTTTGTTCGGTCCAATTAGAAATGCTATCGCTGATAACGGAAATATGTTGATTGTCAATACTGAACTCACTGTTTGATCCATAACCTTTATAGTCTACATCCTGTATTCTAATCGGAAAGGATGTTCGATCTATTGCTAAGTCTATACGATCATTACTGGTAGTTCCGATTATGATATAGTCGGCATTCTGAGCAATGGCTTCTTCTATTTGTAGTCTTATTAAGAAGTTCGAAGCTCCACTTCTGGCTAAACTTATGTGTTGGAAATTTTTTTGTCTAGCATAAAGATCTAAAAAACTTATAATATTATCGTATTGTGTGCCGATATCGATAGACATAAAACTACATCCGCACGTATATAATTTTTTTATTTCCATGTCAGTTTCTCAACTGTGTGAGGATAGTTAGCTTCTTTATAAAATGCTTTACGTTTGGTTAAATGCCGTTTAGCAAACTTACAGGTACTGGTTATGTCCCAGATCTGTACAAAGTCTTCGTCTTCAGCTTTACGAATTCCTCGTCCGATACTTTGTATTACACGGGTAAAGCTCTTCCCAGATTCCAGCATAACCAAATTAAATATGCGAGGAATATTAATACCGACAGCAGCGACACCGTATGTGGCAATAATAACTTTGTTAGTTGCTGTAGCGATTTCATCATATTCTTCCTTTCTATCTGCTGCTTTTGTTGCACCTGAAACAAATACTACATCAGGTTTATCTGATAATAAACTAAACAATGTGCTTAATTCTGTTTGTAGCATTTTACCAGTTTCGATTCGATCAACTAAGATAAGTGTGTTTCCAGTATCTTTGATTCGATCAATTATCTTGGCCACATAAGCTACACGTTCACTATTAGTTACCAGATATTTTAACTCGCTTTGATAATCTTTATACTCTACATAATCTTGTAGCTGTACAATATTAACATGGCATTGTGCCAATACACCCTGTGCTTGTAGCTCATGTGCTTTAAGTCTACCGACCACTGGACCTAAGCTAACATGTAGTGCTTGGAATTCGAAATCTTCTTTAGGTACTGTACCGGTTAGTCCCCAACGAATTGGTATATGTGCCATTACTCCTGTAAGTAATGTCTTAAGTGCATCGGCTTTGGCCATATGCACTTCGTCAACAATAACACATACAACATCTTCAAGGAAGTCACCGATAGTACAATCAGTAACACCTGACTTGGTATTCTTTAGTAGTACGTTTAGACTTTGCCAAGTACAGATAGTATGTTGTCTCCCCCACTCTTTACGATCGCCAAAGTATACACCAACATCTAATCCTAAGTTGCGATAGTCTGTTTCGGTTTGTGTAACCAAACTTTTATTAGGTACAATTACAATTGATCGTCCATAGTGTCCAGCTTGCCAACTTAGTGCTGCTGTAATAAGTGTCTTACCTGCACCTGTAGCAATTTCCTGTAGGCTCTGCGGATTACGTAAAAACTCATTGATAATTTCAACTTGATAGTCTCTTAATACTACAGGTTGTCCTTCTCGTTCGTGTCCTTTGGGCCATGCACGATCACTAAATGTATCTTCTGCCATTAGGGCGAATTCAAATTTAGTGCTATATGTACGTCGATCATCTAAGTCAATATCGTAACCATCTGCGTCTAATACAGGTACAATTTCTGGTAACAAGTTTACATAGCTACTACCACCTAATTGGAAGAATTGGACGCATCCATCCCATCTACCCAATCTAACTGCTGGTAGATATCTGGCAGCAGGATTCATGTATTTGAATTTCTTAACTAATGTACGTCGAGTGTCAAGATCTAATCCTTCGATCTTAACATTAACTTCATCGTGTACAATTATTGTTGCTGTTTTCATTTGTTAATCCATTGTTCCATTTCTGGAAAGACCTGTTTAAAATTTAAATTTCTATATTGATCGTGCTGACTTGTACGTAGTTTAAACAAATCAAAATAGTTACTGTCATCAAGATTATCTATTAACTGTGCCCATGTAGAAATGTCAGGATGTCTACTTGATTTTAAATGATTAACTATGTAATCACGAGCCTGTTTGGGCCACACAGTTGGTCTCATATAATTAGGATTATGTAATCTACCTAACCATGGTCGCGGTAAACCTATGTTGTTACACCAAGTAAAAAATTCATCCAAATAATAGATATTATAAGCACTTACAGTATGGCTTACACTAAGCTGTAAGTTATTACTGTTTGATACTTGGGCAACATATTGCTGTGTATGTTTTGATACATCGGACCAATTACCTGGATAACGTATATATTCAAACCTATTACCAACACCATCAATGCTTAACTGTATATCTACATTTTTAAAGTTACGCCATAGATCCCACCAGCTATCATCGGGATATATTGTTGCATTGGTAGTATAGTGTATTGATATATCAGCGGCTTGTCCAGTCTCGATCCAATGTTGTAACATGGACTTTTGTTCTCGGACACCACTTAAGAATGGTTCTCCTCCAGGTATATCTATGTGTATTAAGTTCGGAGTTGCTGCTAAAAACTCTTCTACAAATCCAGACTTATAAAAGTGATTAGGCTCGACGTTGATATTATAGATGTCTTGATATTCTTTATGCCATCTACTACTGGAATATGGGTTGCAAGTAATACAGGTTAAATTGCAAGTATTACCAAACGCTACACTTGCTGTAATGAAATTTTTAGGCTGTAACTGATAATTATCGTAAGCAGATCGCCATCTTGTATAATCTAACATGCGTTTGCTTTCTATAGAATTTTCTTCTTCGATTCGGCAGCGTTCGCATCCTGTAGGCCATTCACCACGTATAAATGATTCTTTGGTTTCAATCAATTCTTGACTCAATGAATAGTCATCAATGGTATTGTTTTTGATATTCAGAATCGGTTTTGAATGTACAAATTTTGCACAAGGGCTGAATTCACCTTGCGGGCTGATATCAATATTGGTCCAAGGGGAATGACAAAATGGCATTTAGTGTCCGAGTAGAATATTTATTATAACACATTGCATATACTCGAGTCAAAAAAATAGACACCGAAGTGTCTATTAACAGAATGCCGGGAGGAGCTAAAGTGGCAAACTGCGGGCAGTTGTGCTACCCGGAAAAACCAAAAACCTCGTCATACAAATCCAGCAAGTCGTCGTCGCTTAGATCGCCAAATTCACTTGCACTAATATCATGCAGTTCTTCTAAATCGTCACACCAAATCGCTAACAGCCGATCCTTAATAAGTTTACGCATGATACATCTCCTACTACAGTAATTTATACGCCCTTGCGGGCGTATAATATTTTCTTACGCTGTACGCATACAAGTCATTTGCGCCATTGCCTTCCATTTTGCAGGGAAGCTCTTACGCAAATCTGCAACTTTGATTGCCATACGCAGGCTCATTTCACGGAACTTGGTCTTGTGCTCAGTCATAAAGTCAATGATTTCGTCTTGCGTTTCCTGCTCAAAGTCGTAGTCTGCAAACAATACACCATCGTCTGCAATCTGTTTGATACGCAAGATTTTGTCGCGCATTGTGTCTAATGTAAGATCTAAGTAGTGGCAACGTGACTGCAATGCATCCAAGTGATCGCGAAGCTTCTGCGATTTCATTTTGTCAAACTTAAGGTTAGTAATAAAGATTACTGAACCGTTAAAGTTAAACGAATCCGGGATGCCTTCACGACGCAGTACGCTACTGTCAGCAAGCCACGAAATCTTACGCTTCTTACCAGAGTCCAGTGCACCTTTAAGCAGGTTAAGTGCAACATCGTCGAGCAGAATTGAGTCACAGTCATCAAATACTAAGACACAGTTTTTGTCGCTGTACTTGTAAAGTGTTTGATACAGGCCGATAGGGGTAGCAGAACCTTTGACAACTTCTGTACGCAGACGTTTACCTGCAATTTTGTCAAACATTTGGCTTTGCTCGATGATTTTCTCAACACCAAAGCTCTTGCCTACGCCCGGCGGGCCCGAAACAATCATAGCACGGATGTCATTACTGACAGCTGCCTTAGTCATTTCGTCGAGG
>Ga0164296_1005342_pt1 | contig 11303 bp, 9 predicted proteins | sample GEODES057metaG_FD_113533 | JGI IMG/M metagenome (GOLD analysis project Ga0164296, IMG submission 113533) | Dystrophic lake water microbial communities from Trout Bog Lake, Wisconsin, USA - GEODES057 metaG | ecosystem: Environmental > Aquatic > Freshwater > Lake | place: USA: Trout Bog Lake... | reverse complement strand
TAACGGAGGTAATACCGCGGCCACTTTCTATACCTTAATTGAAACAGCAAAACTTAATAATATAAATCCTGTTAAATATTTACATAAAGTTTTTGAGGTTATTCAAGATTATAAGGCCAATCGCATTGAAGACCTCCTCCCTTGGAATGTTAAACTAGAATGAATTAAATAGCAAGGGCGGGTTCCCCGAACGCTTACTTTTAAACTTTGTATTAAACGAAACTAAGACTGAATTATTTTGTTTCTTTTAAGGGACAAGTTGGTCGCGTAAGCCAACTGAACTTCCTCACTAGCTTCTATTTTTTTTGGCAGTTAGATTATACGCTAGTTAGGTGGGCAGAGAAGAAATATAAAAGGTTAAAAGGAAGTAGTCAAAATGTAACTAAATGGCTTAAGCGGATTGCAGTGCAAGCAAGAGCCCACTATCTTTGTACATTCAGATTACATATCAACTAAATGACTGAATAATAAGAGCCTTATGAGCTAAGAAGTTCTCTAAATGAGTAAGAAAACTATATATTTAAAATAATAACTTAAAGTTTTATAGGAGCATAATAAATTAACCATATGTTAATTGTTGCTATTATTCTAGAAAGTTAAAGAGATTTTATGTAATATAAGAAAAATCGAAATTAGTTTATTCAAAGCTATTTTTTTATACAATTATAGGGGCCATTTTCAATACTTCTTATTGTTTAACCTATACTAGGTAAGTACGTGAGTTTATCGGAATATTTTTGGAGTTTTTATAAACCTTACAAAGGGTATGTTTTCTTATTACTATTTTTTTCAATTGTTCTTGGATTTAATGGATTTATTAATTCATATCTAACCAAAATTATTATTGATTTATTAGTTGGTTTAGACAATCAGGCTAAGGTATTAGATGTAATGTTTTGGCCGGCAGTTTTTATTTTTCTGCATATGGAGCTATATAATATTTCTTGGAGGGTATTAGATTATGTTTGTCTAAAAACAGTTCCAGTGATCAGAAACAATGTAATAGATCATGCATTTAATTATATACATAACCATTCGCAATCTTTTTTCCAGGATAGGCTAAGTGGAACAATATCAAATAATATAGTTATCCTTGCAGATAATATAGATCTGATTTCTAAAATAATTTTTATACGTATAACAAGGGGAGTTGTACAAGTATTCGTTGCTTTTATTTCAGTATATTTTGTTCACCCGATTTTTTCATTAGCTTTAATCATATGGACATTTCTCTTTGTTTTTATAGGGTTAAAATTTTCTGGAAGGATTTTAACTTTATCAGATGCATACGCTGAAAGCCAGTCAGAAGTATCCGGAAGAATCGTTGATTCAATTACTAATTTTCCTAATGTTAAAATCTTCTCAGGAAAAAGCTTTGAAGCCAGGATTTTACAGAAATTTTTAGATGTGATGAAAAAACGTCATCAAGAGAGAGACTGGTTTTTAACCAAATATCAGTATCTGCAAGGTGTGTCTATAACTCTTTTAATAGGTTTTATGATATATATTTTAATTCAACTAAGAATAAACGGGAAAATAACCATAGGTGATTTTGCTTTTATCTTAGGCATTTCTTTATATGTTACAGAATATGTTTGGACATTAATAGAATATATTGATCAAATTAATGACGCTGCCGGTAAGTGTAGGCAAGCTTTAAAATCCATTTTTGTACCTATCAAGATTAGGGATAAAGAAAGAGCAGAAGACTTGGTTGTAATGGAGGGAAAGATAGTTTTTGATGAGGTATATTTTCAATATAAAGGTGCAGATCATTTTTTCCGGAATAAATCTGTTATTATAGAACCAAAGCAAAAAGTAGGGTTAGTTGGATATTCTGGAGGAGGAAAATCGACTTTCATTAATATTTTACTTAGATTATATGATATTGATTCCGGGAAAATATTAATTGATAATCAAAATATTCAGGATGTTACTCAAGATTCTCTACACAGATCAATAGCAGTAATTCCTCAGGATCCTATTTTATTTCATCGCACATTAATGGAAAATATCCGTTATGGTAAAATAAATGCAACTAATGATGAAGTTATAAAAGCTGCAAAACAGGCTAATATTCATGATTTTATTAATGGACTACCCAAAGGATATGATACTTTAGTAGGTGAGCGAGGAGTTAAACTATCTGGTGGACAAAGGCAAAGAATAGCTCTTGCCAGAGTTATTCTGAAAAATGCTCCGATTTTAATTTTAGATGAAGCAACATCCCAGTTAGATTCTATTACAGAGAATACAATTAAAAATACTCTTGACGAGTTCATCAAAAATAAAACCACTATTGTGATTGCTCATCGTTTATCTACATTATTAAAAATGGATAGAATACTGGTTTTTGATAAAGGAAAAATAATTGAGGATGGAACACACAGGGAGTTGCTAAAAATCAAGAAATTATATAGCAAATTATGGAATGCACAAACTGGAGATTTTCTAATAGATGAAAGAGAATAAAAATCCGAAAGTTTCAGTGATAATTGATGTTTTTCGTGCATTTACAACAGCTGGTTATGTATTACAACAGAACCCAGAAAAATATATTTATTCAACAAAAAGCTGTGTTCTAAAAAACCTGGCTTTAAACCATGTAAATTCCTTATTTATAGGTAAGAATGAAATAGGAGCAAACATTAAATATAATATTCCAAATTCACCAGCTAGAGTTAAAGAAATTAATCTTGCTAATAAATTAGTTCTCCATAGAACAGAAGCTGGAGCTAAAGGAATTTTAAATGCTGTTGATGCCGATATTATATTAGCTACATCTTTTATTAATGCCGGTGCTACTGTAAAATATATTAAAAAATTGCAAAATCCAGAAATTGAAATAATTCCTATGGGGCATGAAGCTAATAAACCTTCAATAGAAGATGATATTTGTGCTGAATATATTCAATCTTTACTTAATAATAAAAATTTTGATATTGCTCCTTTTGAAAAAGAATTAAAAGAAGGCCCTGGAAAATATTTCTTTTTGGAAGATCAATGGCAATATCCTAAAGAAGATTTTAAATATTGTCTTGAAATAGATCATTTTAACTTTCCGATCCAGGCAAGATTATATGGAGATTATGCCCTTTTGATGAGATGCAAGTAATTCTTTTAACCCATAAAATTTCTTACTTAACCTAATAATATCTATCACTATATCACGAATACCACGGTTTTTCCAGGATAATTGCTTTAACTTTTCTGATGTGAAACTATTCCATTCACTACGACTTACTGATTGTTTGATATCATACATATATTTGAAATGAGGTGTATTTATAGCAAAATGCATTGGATGGATAAGTATGGCTTTAGTTTTGTTGTTTTTAATTTTCTTCTCTAATTCTTCTGTTATTTCAAGAGGGTAGTTACGCCATAAATATCCTCCATCTTCCATAAAAATAGGTAACTCAATTAAGCCAAAACGGTTTTTAAAAGATGGAATTATTTCTAAATCTGTACAAACATTGGATGATAGTAACATTCCTGCATCTACCATGGCCTGATTTGATAGATTACAATTAGCAAACCTATGACACCGAAATGCTGGAATGTTATGAGGTAAATCCATAACGTGCTTTACTACTTCTGTAATTGTTGATCCATGTGAAGAATCTTGTGCAAAATATGGATGCAGACCTACCTCTAAATCATTTATTACACTTTTTATTACCTGCGAATTGTGGGTGGTAAAAATAGTTGGCTTGATACCTTGCTTGTAAAAAAAGTCTAATGTTTGCTCAATTGCAGCCTCACAAGCCCAATCAAGGTCAATAGTAACTATTAACTCACTCACAGTTTTATCTCGTGAAATTTTCTGAATCTTTCTTCGTTAATATCATGTCTTGCAAATAACTCAGACATTGAAGCATAAGAACGTAAATCTTCCGTACGTTGACTAGTAGACCATGTATCATTATCTCGCATATATTGAGCATTACCATAAGATAGAATATTGAATAAAGATGCATTCATTTCTTTAGTATCTTTAAAGTGCAAACGTGCATTTTTTCCTTGTAGAGCATCTTGTGTACGTTCCTTGAATCTATTATATATTTCAGCCGTAATTGAGTGAATATTATCTTTTTCCGGATCATCATAAGACATATATTGATAAAATTTCCAACAAGATAACTCTCCTCCAGCATCTTCGAGCGAATTAACAATATAGTTAACCTGGGTAGGTAATAGTTCGTGGTTTTTAGTGCTGATCACACTATGAAATTTAACCTCAATACCAGCTTTAGACAAAAATGAACAGCCTTTCATTACATTATTGTAATAGTCTTTATACCGACCAAAATTTCTACCAATATTAGTTAAAAAACTATCATCTGTACTATCAATCGTTATAGCAACAGTATCAATTACCCCCGTCATTTCATTTACAACTTCTTCACTCAAATATGTTCCATTCGTGTAAAGTTCCATAGCTAGATTTTGTTTATAATCATTTGAACGAAATTTACGGATATGACGTAATAGCTCTATACATTCTTTAGGTGGATGTTTGCCAAAAATAATCACCTCACCACCAGATAAAGTAAGACGGCGGAATCCAAGATTTTGATATAAATGAGTAACTAATTCCTTTTTTGATTCCAAGTCAAGTTCAGCTTTTAATTGATGTGGTGCATCTTCAAGTACGCAATAGCTGCATCTTAAATTACAGCGATTTGTTACCATCCAATACCCTTTATAATATGAATTTGCCATTTTATAACTCTTGTATTTGTTTTGAAGAATGAATATCAGTCTCATTTTGAACAAGATGACCATCAAAATACCTTAAATATTCTAAATCATATTTTCCATCACCTAGTGCTTGTATATTACCTTTCCAATTAATATGATCTAGAAGTCTACATATTGCACGTAGTTTAGAAGACTGCCAGTTGGAAATAAAAATTTTGTCCTGATATGTTTCAATATTCATTCCAGGAATAAGATCATTTATTATAGATGAGGTAGAAATTTGAATTACCTGATCATTAACTATTATTTTTTCATATTCAGATACTATATCCATAATCGTCTCTATTTCTTCTTTTAGAAGTGGGTTTATAAATAATATATTACCTTTCCCATCTGTAATTACAGCTCCACTATAAGATATAATCCAATCAACTTCTAAATTATAATGTCTTATTGCTCTCAGTAAGTCTTCTGTAGAGCGTGCACTACAGATTATCCTAGGTCTAAACTGCTTAAAGTTTTTGATGTAATAAATAGTTCTATTATGACAGGTTTTATGAAAAAGTGTACCGTCATAATCACTCACAATTAAAGTTTTGCTGTTACAGATTTTTGCAGTTATTAGCTTTCCAAGCCTTTTATCATCATATAAATTTCCTATTTCAGTTGCCATTGATGATAATTTAGGAAAATCCAACAATACTTCATCAATAGCGTATAAGGCCTCATTATTATCAAGTGTAAACTTGATATAAGGTAAATTTTTTAGAAAATCATATGCCGCAGTATTCCTCAAGCGAGTAATATTAGGCATACCAGATGCTAGAGTTTCAAAAATTGATCGGCCAAATGTCTCACAATTTGAAGTTGAAATATGTATATGACAATCTGCTATCATACTACTTAATTTATTAGGAGGTACGTAACCTGTTAATTCTATATTTTCACTAAGATCTAACTCCTTTATTTTATCCTTAACTTGTTTGTAATATTGCTGATTTTGAATAGATCCGATAATACGTAATACTGATTTAGGGTATTTATTTTGTAAATGCGAAAATAAATCTATTAATTCTAAAGTATTTTTTTGTGGTTTTATACTTCCTATACTACAGAAAGTAGGAGTATTTTTTTCTAGGATACGAGATATAGGTTTAAATAAACCCGTATCTACACCTCTTGGTATAACATGAATTTTATCCTCTGAAACACAGTAATATTCTATTAATTGCTTTTTTTCAAAATAGCTTGGAGTTATTATATTTTTTGTACGTGATAATGCTATCTTTTCCATTTCAGTATACTTAGGCGGGACTGTTTCCCCAGAAATTTTATAGGAGGGAGTAAGAAACATAGGAAACGTCCAGGTTTCTATATTATCTTCTATTAGGCACTCAAACTGCATTGATATATGAGCAAAAATTATACAGGTAAATTCTCTGGCTACGGAATTTACCTGTTCGGCAATAAATTCAGCGTTTGCAATTCGTCTTTCAAATCTATTATCTAAATTTACTGGATATTTGAAATGCCATGTATTATTTGAGTGCTGTTTGTTTCCATCAAATTGCATAATACTTAGGCTCTTACCAAAGCTCCGCTTTAATGTTTCTACTAAGCGTGCACCTCCATCTCTTTGTGTATCATCTGGATTATATTTTTCCGTAACAAGTAGTATTTTCATTTAAATATTTCCAAATAATTTCTCATAGCCTCTGAAAATTTTATTCCAGTCAAAATTAGTTTGAATTTTTATTTTAGCGGCAGGTTTTTTTACTATATGTGCAATAAGTTTAGCAATTTCTTGTACTCCATCATTTAGGTTAATTAATAGACCATGAGGAGGATACACAATTTCTGGTAATGCCCCACTTTTTCCAGCAATAACAAAAGTTCCAGCTGATAACGCTTCCAGGATTGAACGTCCCATTCCTTCTGAGTGAATATAAGAACCACCTTTAACTTTTATTACTTCGTCTTTACTAAGCTGCATATAAATATCTGCATTGAAAATTTCTTGAAATACCTGTGTGTTATCTAATACACCTAAGAACTCAACAACTGAGTTTAAGTTATGTTCCTGAACTTGCTTTTTTATTTTAGTAAACAAGGGCCCATCCCCTGCTAATTTAACTTTAAACTTTAATCCACACAGGACCAATTCATTAATTACTGATATCATTAATGAATAATTTTTATAAGGAACAAAACGTGCAGCACAAAAAATAGTAACTAGATCATTTTTTTTTGGCTTAGTATTTTTAAAACCAGAAACGTCTACTCCTCCAACAAATCGTTTAAAAGGGATTTTGATTCCCATGCATTTAAGTCTTTTTTCAGTATATAATGAGTTGGTAATTAATATATTAATATTATCATTTATTGTTCTAACCCAATATAACTGGCGTGCTTTATGACTAAAGCAATTATTCTCAACCAATGGAGCTTTTAATATCTCGTTACCGCCTGTTCGATAAAAGAATTTTGCACTTGGAAATATATTACGGATTTTTCTAAACTCTTCAATCCATCTACCACTATTAAAGAATATAATATCTGGATTTGTATCTTTACTTAATTCATCAATATTTATTTTAATGCTTTTATGATTTGATATTAAACTATCACTTGCATCCTGATTTTTTGTAACAATTCCTAAAAGAGTGAAATTCTGATTATCCCTAAAATATTTAATAAAATATTTTGCATGTATCTCCATTCCACCAATTAATGGAGGAAGCCGATCTGCAAAAAATAAAATGCTTTTTTTGATATACATCTACAATATTTTCTCTAGTATTTTTACTATACGTTCAGAAGCATAACCATCTCCATATGGAAAATGTATTTTTGACATCTTTGATAATAAAATAGGATCTTCCAATAACATTCTAGAATGTTTAAAAATATTTTCTGTATTAGTGCCAACTAAAATCCCTGTACCTTTTTCTATAAGTTCAGTTCTTTCTGTCACGTTTCTTGCAATAAGAACCGGCTTACCCAAAAATGTTGATTCTTCTTGAATGCCACCAGAGTCAGTTATTATAAAAATACATTGACTTAAAAGTTTTACAAATTCAGCGTGATCTAAAGCTGCTAATAGTTTGATATTACTTGTTCCAGACAATATTTCTTTTACTTTATTATGTACTGAAGGATTAGGATGGAGACAAAAGTTGATTCTAACATCAGGAAAATTCCTGGCTATATTTTTTAAAGCATTACAAATGTTTATCAATGGTTCACCATGATTTTCTCTTCGATGAAGAGTTACGACTATACTTTTGTTTGATAAATCGATATTAGGTTTTATATTTTCACTAATAACTTTTATTGCATCAATTGAAGTATTACCTACAACCCAAATTTTATCTTCATCCACTCCTTCATTAATAAGGCAAGTTTTTGCTTTTTCTGTTGGAACAAAAAAATAATTACTGATTTTATCAATAATTATTCTATGTGCTTCTTCCGGCCATGGAGAATATAAATTACCACTACGTAATCCCGCCTCGACGTGTGCAACTTTAATTTTAGCATAAAAACCGGCTAGTCCTGCTACTAATCCTGTAGTAGTATCACCTTGGACAATTATTAAATCTGGTTTTGTTACTCCTAGTAGGTTATTAAATTGTAATAACATATAGGCAAAGCTCTCAGATAAAGAAGCATTTTTCTTATAAGGCCTCAATTGATGATCAACCTTTATATTATTACTGGTAAACAATGAATCAACTAGTGATGTATGTTGCCTTGTAATACATATTTTATTTCTCAAAAATCTACTGTCATTTAGTTTTACAGCGAGTGGAATCAGTTTTATTGCTTCTGGCCTTGTACCAATTACTGTTAGAATGTTCTTCATTTGCATCTACCAGTAAAATCAAGATATACAATATTATCTGGAAGTTTTGCAGATATATTTATAAATTGATCATGGGCAACTAAAGTAATAACCATTTCTGTTTTATCAATTACTTCTTCTAGTAAGTAGGAATTTTTTACATACGGATCAATCCTTAAAACATGAAATTTTTCTTCAAGTGATTCAACAATTTTGATAGCAGGAGAATTTCTGATATCAAAAACGTTAGGTTTATAAGTTAAACCTAAACATGCTATAGTTTGTATATCTTTTTGTTTTGCTATAGTTACTATCTTTTTGATAATCCAGTCACTTTTTGTATCGTTAACTTTACGTGCAGTTGTAATCAAACTGGATTCGTTTGGAGCTGAAAAAATTAAAAAATGTGGATCAACTGCTATACAATGTCCTCCAACTCCTATACCTGGTTCTAGTATATTAACTCTAGGATGTTCATTAGCTAATTTAATTAATAGACTTATATCTATATTTAATCTATCTGCAATCATTGAAAGCTCATTAGCATATGCAATATTAATATCTCTATATGTATTTTCGGCGAGTTTTATTGCTTCCGCAGTTTTGGAATCGGTAAGTGATATTTTACCGGATGAAAATGTTTTATAAAATTCAACAGCACATAGAGTTGATTCTTTATCTATACCTCCAATCACTCTATTATTATGCTTTAATTCATAAATAATATTTCCAGGTAATATTCGTTCTGGACAATAAGCAACGTGTACATCAGTACAAGCAGATCTAAGCCTACTTGCCATACCTTCAGTTGTATCAATAGGACATGTTGATTCAATTAGTATTAAATTCCCGGGTTTTATATAAGGAATTATTGAATCTATAGCATTCTCTACATAAGAAATATTTGGTTCAAATTTACTATTTAGTGGGGTTGGTACCGTAATTATATATATTTCTGCAAGGGTAATATTTGTAGAAAATTTTATAGAATTATTTGCAATAACCTTATTTAGTAAATCTTGTAGCCCTGGCTCTGTATTTAAATAATTTGAAGATCTTATATTATTAATAACATTCTCATCTATATCAACACCAAACACTGAATAACCAGAATTTGCTAAAACACACGCAGTTGGTAGTCCTACATATCCTAATCCTACTACACATACAGAATCTTTATACATAATTACAATTATCTATAGTTTTAAGTAAAAGATGATAATCAAATTCATCTTTGACCTTATATTTATTTTATAACATGATCCATCTTTTTAGTTGGTACCATATCATGACTTAGTATTATCTTTCCAACTTTTTCTTGTTGATAAGGATGCAATTATACTGGACTGTTTTTTCAAGATCTAAATAAGCAGTTTCCATACTTTTTAGTCGTACCCATCCTGTAATCATACCAAGTACACTTACTTAATATAATTAATGAATTTAAAAAACTGGAAATAGAAATGTTTAACTCACCTTAGGCAAAATTACCAAAATATGGATAAATGCAGTAAAAGTAAGAGAGATAGAAATAAAAAATAAGCATGAGCAAGAAGATATTGGACATATATTCAGACTATTTAATTTGTTAAAATAAGTATGCGACGGTTATCGGTTTATCAGATTTATTGTCTTGGGATATAAGTCATGACAAGATTAAAAAATATCTTAATTCTGAGGGATCAAAAAAATTATGGGAGTATATCAAGCCACAAATTAGGAAATATGAGCGCCAAGCCTGAGGAGTGCTGATATTAGATGATGCGATAGAAGAGAAGGCGTATACAGATAAAAATGAAATAGTTGCCTGGAATTGCTCTCATGCTAAAAGCAGATATCCAAAAGGGATAAGCATCTTGTCGTACTTGGTTTCGTATGATGAGGTAGTACTGCCGTTTGGATATGAAATCATTCGTAAGGATGTCAGTTTTTCCGATATTGAGATTAGAAAAGTAAAGCGTAAATCTAGTATTAGCAAAAACCGACATTTTCGTGGCCTAATACAGCAATCTATAGATAACAAAGTGGTGTTTGATCATATTTTATCAGATAACTTGTTTAGTTCTAAACAAAGAATATAGAATTTATAGAATTGCTCGGTAAGAAATTTATTATCGGCATTAAATCAAACAGAATTATTGCATTAATAAAAAACTAGGTAAGTTTTAACAAATCTCATCACTAAATATGTAGGATGGAGTATTAAGAGATGTATGTAATACATACTCCAGGACAGATAGGGATTTAGTAGACATTATCTGGGATAAGCATGGTTTCAAGGCAGAACAAGAGGATTACGGTTATGAATTATTCACCAGATTTGAACTATACCAATCAGGTCTCGAAGTACTTGGAGAAATAAATAGTGATGCTGGTTTTCTAGCGCCCATTTTAGAGATATAAAATATAAGGTTAACGGATATGTGTCTCATTCAACTATTCAAACTTCTTGAGAAAAAAGCTGCAGTTCTGAAGATGCTGACGAACTTATAGACCTATGGTCTAGTGGTGGTTTATGCTCTATGTAATATAGATTGAGATTGCTGACATCCCTGGATTTTATGATTCAATTACATTTTGTAATAAATAATTTTATAGGCTATAATGATTAGAATTGCTGTAAATCTTATAAAGCTAAAACAGATACTTATAGATAGGTATATACATGGAAAATGATGATACTCACTTATTAGACAAAACTTATATTCCATATCAGGAAAAGAGATCTACCTTAAGTTCTGATCTAGCTTTAAGG
>Ga0164296_1005341_pt1 | contig 11306 bp, 13 predicted proteins | sample GEODES057metaG_FD_113533 | JGI IMG/M metagenome (GOLD analysis project Ga0164296, IMG submission 113533) | Dystrophic lake water microbial communities from Trout Bog Lake, Wisconsin, USA - GEODES057 metaG | ecosystem: Environmental > Aquatic > Freshwater > Lake | place: USA: Trout Bog Lake... | reverse complement strand
GAGTCGGTCTATCCCTATAAGGCAACGGGTCCCAATAAGTGTGCGGCGGCTGGAAAGCCGGTCTATGCTAGACTTACAGGTTTCAAGGACGTACCTGCTGGCTCGGAGACCGCTCTTATGGCGGCAATTGCTTCTACACCGGTCTCGGTCGCCGTAGAGGCCGACCAGAGTGTCTTTCAGTTCTACAGCGGGGGTGTGATGACGGCTGCGTGTGGTAACCAGCTCGATCACGGTGTACTTGCAGTCGGCTATGGTACACTCAATGGACAGGACTACTACAAGGTGAAGAACTCCTGGGGTGATTCCTGGGGTGACAAGGGCTATATTCTGCTTGGTCGCGGTGCGGCCTTCGGTTCCAACGGGCAGTGCGGTATTCAGATGGATCCTTCATATCCTGTCGTATAAAAATTGATAGTGAATCGCTAGTGAAACGGCTAGCAAATGTCGTCTCTCTTGTATAGACTAGGAATTGTTATCTCTATTCTATTCACTCTCTGTTCCATCGGCCTATTAGTGGTGGGAGCAAATTGTCACAACAATAATATCTGGATCACTGATGCAGCAGTCTGTGAGAATATCTACATCAGTGGTATTGTATTGACTTTCATCTCTCTTGTGTGGATTCTATTCGGCCTCATGTTCTATTTCGTGGAGTATTTCGATCAGCCCCTAGAGACTACTGTTGCTCCCGCTAAACGTCAATCTACTATTAGGGTCAATCCTGTGAGACGGGCGTCGATGGTGTGAAACGGCCTCATGTGAAACGGCCTAAACCGTTTATCAGATTTTTCAATAATGCCATCTCCTGGACGAGAGGTATGGGGGCCACGGGTCTGGCGACTACTACATCGCCTCTCATTCTATAGCGATAGGCGAGACGTAGTCGCAGCATGGCGTGGCGTTCTGAAGACTATCAGTGAGACAATGCCGTGTGCTCTCTGTCGCGGACATATGAAAGAGTATTTGACGGCTAACCCGCTTGCTATTACATTAGATAGCAGGGGTCCAGCTGTGAAAGAGTACATGGTCATGTGGCTCTATCGATTTCATAACCACGTTCGCTTGAGTGGGGGCGGTATAGAGTTCCCCTTTGAGGAATTGGTATCGCTCTATGGAGGCGGTGGACATGGACTCTGTGTAGAGGAGTCTGTCAGGCTCCTTGGGGAACTCACTGGGTACTGGTCAGATCTACCGACACGGGAGTTTAGAACTGCTGTGACGTATCTGATCAGTCTTATACGCGGAGGAACACTGGTCTAATTTACAATACGCGACCTTACGCTGTACAGATCACCGGTGTCTCACTAGTTGTCCGAGCCGGGGCAGTGGACGCAATAATATTCAGGATATCCGGTGGCACACCCGAATTACAGACGTCCAACAGATGCCAATACCCTATTGCCGAGGCGGAGCCAAGAAGGATTCCTAGAATCGAACCCAACCAGGTCTCACAGCCCGTCAGACCGCGAAGAAGGATCAGACCAAAAAAGAAGAGCGACAACATGATGACGCTCAGCGTGAACGCACGGCGGACATCGACCTTCTGCGGGTCAACCCCCTTGGCGGCCGGTTTCAACGTCACCTGAATAGCATTGTATAAGACGAATACTACAAAATACGTGGTTGATGCGAACCACATAGAGGGTGCGACCGTGTACGTCTGGCTAGAACCTGGCTCTATCTGCGGTAGCACCATACACGTAGCTGAGACGGACTGGTGGACCTGCCGCCACTTGGGAAAGAGTAGTGCCATAATCTCCTGTCCACCTGCCACCAGAATGGCGTTTAAGATCATTCCTATGGCTATCCAGACCATAGGGAGGTTCCCTTGGATAGCACCCAAGAGAAGGGCTGCTACGAAGAGTGTATTAGGTAGATTGTGATAGGTTGTTAATATGAATTCGCGTATCCGCAATGAGATATCTGTGGCGACGTCTATACCTCTACTGACTTCCGCCATCTCCCTACTTGGCTGTACTATTCTTTCTTACAGACGTAGATAGGCTTGCCGTCCGCTGTACGATCGCGAATCAGCGGGACATTCATCAGATTCGTCTGTGTTCGACCCGACAAGGCGGCAATCAGAGTCTCTATACCATAACCGTAGGCGAGACCGGCCACGGCACCTATTAACACCGAGGCGAGTGTATCGCATGCCGTTACTATGCGGTAGAAGAGGAAGAGGACGGAGAGCAGACCCATTATGATCACGCCTGCGTAGACGGCTGCACGCTTCTGCGGCATTCCTTCTAGTTCCGCCTCATAGGTGTTAGCCATAGCCAACATATAACCGAAGAGTGCACCGAAAAACATCATGTAGTAACTGGGGAAGCCTACACTGAGTGTTCTCAATGTCCCTTCGCCCAATAGAGTAGCAGTGGCCCGCTCGTAGCTGATTCCGGGAAAATGGCCTGAACAGCGGGCTACGTCTTTTGATGCCTCTCTCACACCTGGAATCGCCTCGGCTAAACCGCTAGCAAGACCTGCGTGAACGAATTCTAATGAAAAAAGTGAGAGACCCAACAGACCCAGTGGTGCGGACTGCAAAAGTAAAGCGAACAGTACGATTCCACCGAGAATCGTGTCTGGAAGATAGTTTAGATTATATAAGAAGGCCTTTCCAGTAAATTCACTTAGAGCGGAAAAGCGTTCTACTATTATCTTAGGTGTAGACATCCCCTGACATGGGCATCCCTTCTTTCTACAGACATCTCGTAAAGACAAATCCGACACTGATAAAACAACGGGTCGATCGGCCGACCTCTGTGCTTGCACTTGACCTGAACTGTGCCATCTATCACTGCCTTGCTAAACTACAGAAGAAAACGCCTTATGTGGCCGCCCGTCGTCGAGAGTTTGAAGACGAGCTAATTCGATCGGTTATCGTCTATATCATTAAGTTGCGAGACCATGTACAGCCTACAGACCTTCTGTATGTTGCTGTAGATGGTGTCGTACCTATGGCCAAAATCCGACAGCAACGAATGAGACGATTCAAATCGGTATGGGTGGCCGCTGAAGAGGCACGAATCAGAGGGGTGGACGCCGCGGGATGGGACCGCAATGCGATCACGCCTGGTACTGAATTTATGGACCGCCTGACTTCGCGACTCGAATCCTGGTCTGCCGGCTTGACTGGTAGCGTGCGTACAGTGATCTCTGGCGTTGACAAGAGTGGGGAGGGTGAACAGAAGATCATGTCGTATCTACGTTCTACGGGCGTGGGTGGCGACGTTGTGGTCTACGGTCTCGACGCTGACCTGATCGTTCTCTGCCTCTGGCACCACCAGATCTACGGCTGGACGTTCAGACTGTTACGTGAGGATGTGGAACTCAAAGGGGGCGTCAAGGTGAATTCGTTTGGTGAAGAGACTCTGCTCTACTTTGATATCAATCAGCTGGCCACTATTATTAAGACGAAATGGGCTGTCCCCCTAGAGGACTACGTTGGAGCTATGTCGTTTCTGGGTAACGACTTTGTACCGCACGGGCTCACCCTGTGTATCCGTGAAGAGGGGATCGATCGGCTTCTTGACATACTGACTGAGATCGGGAGACCGCTTGTAGTTCGTATCGGTGATGCGGGATGGACCTATGATATTACAGTACTGAAGGAGGTGATCAGACGTGTGGCGGCGGTGGAGCAGAGATGGGTCGGAGAGACCCTCTTCAAAAAACTTAAAATGAGCTCTCATGGATTTGGCGGGGCTAAACATGGCGAGGTCCAGACGGATGTAGAGAGAGAACTAGCTATTATGAACTCGTTACCGCTGACATGGAAGGTCGAAAAGACTATGGCAACCCGTACCGAGTCGGAGGGTTGGATTTTGAATGAGGGTTGGGAGCAACAGTACTATGAGCAGTTTATGTGGGGAGCACGGCCTGCTGATACGGTAGAACAGTGGCTAAAGGCTGTCCAGTGGATTCTGAACTACTATACGGGATTCGGTCCGGTTGACATGCTCTGGTACTATCCCTGGTATCTACCACCACTGTTTACAGATGTCGCCAGACACGACTTTAGGGAGCTGCCGTCATGTAGCGACGCACCCAATCCCATCTCTCCGGTGGCTCAACTAGTGATGGTGCTACCTATTGAATCATACGGACTGCTGTCACGGGCAAATCGTGTCATGCCTAAGCGGCGACCCGAATTCTATCCACGGACGTGGGGCTTCTTCAGTTGCGGACGTCGACAATTGTGGGAATGCGAACCGATGATCCCTATGTTACCGTATAAGATCGTAGCACGGGTCCTGAAATTGGCCAAAAAATGAATGGATTTGATATAGTGATATGGAGAACAAGATGCTACGTATTGACTATATTGGTGCTAAATGGTGTAAGGTCTGTGTATCTGTAAAACCGGCAATCGAGAAGATCGCACGCGATTTCGGCGTAGAGATTGCCGTTCTGGATCTCGATGAACTTGAGGATGAGACAATCACCAAGGTCCCCACACTCCGTGTATGGGAGGACACGACAAAGGTCGCGGAGATTGTGACTAAGCACGTGGATTCACTACGTGAACTGATGGTGGCAAAAAAGGGGGTTACAATCACGGAGGACTTCTGACGTCTTGTATCGAAGCCAGTCCCAAAGTTAAGCACCTGTGGGGGTGCTTAACTTCAGTACTTGGCGGTAACGTGCGGACCCCGCTTAAAATGAAACTGTTTTTACACTGTAATGGGAAACTATCCTAGCAATCACATTCGGATCTGGAATGAGTTATCACAGATCGAGAATGAGAGCCTCCGTCTTGGCATGGTGGAGAAACTGATCAATGCACCCGAATTCATCCAGTCTATGAAAAAGGCCGGTGTCTACGTTGATGTGATCACCTGGGTGACTGCTGTACGACGCGGGCAGTGGGCGAATTGGCCTAAATATACACCGATGGCGGCTGCTGGCACTGGTGCTGGCAGAGGACAGGGCCAAGGTTCGACATCATTGGCCAAGGTTGCTCCTGCAAAGCGGGCTATGGACTACTTACACGAGGCATACGACATTTTGGGGTTGAGTGACGATGCTGCCCTCTCACCCGGTATGCTGAAAGCCGCCTACTACAGAAAATCCAAGGAGCACCATCCTGATAAGGGCGGCGACCCTGAGATTTTTGACGCTATGACAAAGGCCTACTTATATTTATCGGAGGTCTACAACAAGCTCGTCCCTAAGGGGGCGCGACCCGATGTTGACGGTAAGTCTGTAACTATGGAAGCGGCTGTCAAATATCGCAATGACCCCAGTATGGCCGAGTATGCCGCACCCAGTAACGATATTGAACTCGTGGTGCGGGATCCGAGTGTAGCGTCTGGAGTTACGAGACAGGTGCGTGGTCCTGCTGCTGCCGCTGCTACACCTGTACAGCGTGGTCTACCCGATGGGCCACCTATCACACTGAACCCAAAGAGTCTGAATATGAATGTCTTCAACCAGGTCTTCGAGCAGGCTCGGTTGCCTGATCCAGAGGTCGATGATGGATACGGTGATTGGCTGAAATCTCAGGACGTGCCTCCACTGGGAGCGGCTACAAAGGCTATGAAAGGGAAGTTCAATCTCAGTGTCTTCAACAACACCTTTGAGACTGCCTCTCGTGAGGCCGTAAGTCGCGAAGAACGGCAGATATCGAAACGTGATTCGCCTGACGCCCTCTACCTCACGCCCTCAGCAGTGGTCCTGGGTGGGGAGAAGCCCAGTGAATACACTGCACCTGCAGGCGGAGCTGGGCTGCAGTACACGGATCTCAAGGCCGCCTATTCCGTACGGGCGACATTCAGCCACGAGGTGGGTGACGTTGCAGTCGGCAAGAAGACACTGGCGCAGGCAAAGGCTGAACGCGAAAATGACCCCGCCCCGGCATCACAGGCCGAGCTGATGGCTACTGCTGCAGCGGCGGCCCGTGCTGCGGCGGCCGAGAAGGCCCGTCAGCTACGGGCGGCGGCACGGGATACTGATGTAGCCGGTCACCACGCACGGCTCAAGGAACGCTTGTTGATTGGGGAAAAATAAGTTTCCTGCTAACCGGTAGGATGTCGGTTAATACACCACTTTTAGTAGTCTCATCCCTAATTGGGATAGTAGCCACAATCTACCTTACCGAATGGTCTCGAAAGCTCGCCGAGGGTTTTGTAGGTGGGTTGTCTGATAGTATTGCTACAGTTATAACTGGCGGTAAGCCTAAACTCTGGTTTGTCGTGGATGACTACGGATCTAATTCACGGCGATGGGTCGACTTTGGTGCACGGTCGAGTCGTGATCTCAATATAGGGTTCCTCAACCTGACACGTGGACGCTGCCGAGTGACGCAAGGCGGTGATTTCGAAATCGTAGAGCTCTTGGGACGCGATGCCGTTGCGACTGCTGTAAGGGGAGCAGGAGGTGTTGTCCCTGTAGACCATCTTACGGTCTATCCCTATCTATGGCGGGCTTGGGCTAGAGCAGCTCTGATGAACTACGCTGGTGGCCTCTATTTTGACGGTCTCTCGCTCTGTCTTGGACCTTCGTTTATGACAGTGATTCGTGGTGTAGATGATGCGACGTTCGGCTTTGAACACGATGAACGTGTGGTTGACCCTGTTGCAGGGGTGGCGGCCACTGGATCACCCTTTGCCGGCTGGGCCTCTGGACCAGGACATCTCGGATGGCGAGGACTCTGTAACAGACTGAATGATTTCATTGATGCTGGCGTACAGAGCTGGTCAGCGGCTCAGAGCCGCAACCAGATCCCCGCCTGGAATCACAAATATCTTGATACGGTGATGAAGCCAATCCGAACTGCGGAATGGTCTCGGCGGCCCGATGGACGACCCATTGAGATCGAGGATATCTTGGGTAGATCAGGTGGTTCTGGTAGAGCGTGGGAACCGCCTAGTGGTGCGGTCTATCTACCGATAGACAAGGAGGCACTTGATCGGTCGGTGACATACAAATGGTTTCTCAATATGTCCAGTGAGCAGATTCTAGACCCTGACAGTCTCTTCTTGTGGTCCGCTGCCGCACAGCGAAACAGCTGATACAAAGTACAAGACGTTACAAAAATACCCTGCAATGTAGTTTATTTTCGTAACAACCGATAATGAGCGGCGGCGGATCCGAACAGATCGCTCTCGGTGTATTCACTGTTACCACCGGTATCAGTCTACTTCTTGCCTCTAGAGGTGGAAAGAACGATACGTACGCGGCTGTACTAGTCTTTATGATCGGTCTGATACAACTATTTGAATATGGTGTATGGCTCGATCTTGAGTGTAATCCCGGTGCCTCTAACGATAAGGCGTCTCGCGGTTCTTACGCACTTATATGGGCTATGCCCGCCATCCTTGCTATTGTAGGATTTCTGTATGCCGATTCTGTGGTAGGAGCTGAGGCCGGTCGCTGGCTTCTCCTAGGCGTCGGCTTTACCTTCACTGCCCTTATTGTCGGCATAGTGCCTACGGCTTTCAGCGAAAAGACTACCTGGTGTTCTACGCCTGGAAATATGTGGCAGCCCGTCTGGTGGTGGCAGCGGGAGAAGACGCCCATGCGACCGAATTTTCTCTGGTTTGTCGGAATGGCACTCCCCACCGTGTTGATAGATCCCTTGGGTCTTGGAGTAGGGACTCTGGCTCTAGGTGCCGGTTCTTATCTTGTTGGTAGACGGATGGACAGAGTCGGAAACGGTGAATGGCTCTCCATAACGGCACTCTTGGCGAATTCTATTGGTCTCTGGGCACTGCTACTTCCAGGAATCCGATTCTCTATCTTCGGTCCTGGATACTGATCAGTGGTAATTTGAGTCCGATTGTGCAGCAGCACAGACCCTGTGAAATTCACGCTGTCCTTCATGATCTGTCGCTACTCTCCCCTCCTCCACAGCTAACATAGGATAGATTAGGGCTCGCCGACCCTCTTTAGTCAGGGTCCAATCCGGGCTGAACGGGACTGTGCCTGATCTTGCAAATTCCACTGTATAACGGTCCAGAAACTTTTTGGCGGTTATGCGATCCAATAGATACATCTGAGAGCCCCAGAGATGCTCTGGATAATTCATGTAGGTGTAATTTGTGGTCAACGGAAATTCGTCGTGTCCAATTACCTGAACTGGTCGATAATTTAGGAGGTAGCCCAGAAGGAGAATCTCTAATTTGAGCCGTCTGTAGGCGGCAGTCACTTCTGGTAGCAGATCTTTGAGTCCTTTGCGGATCATGATGTCGTCCTCACAGAAGAGACCAAATTCAAGGTCCGATTCCAGGAAGGTCTTCAACATGTCAAGATGGCTCCACATAATAGCCCACGTACGTCGTTGACCTGGTGGAGCCGATTCTAGTCGTGCGTCATCTGGCTCCACAGGCGGCACAAATTCGAGCTCCACACCTTCTTCAGCAAAACGGGTCTGCATCGCTGCAGCCCTTGTAGGATTCTGATAGGAGAATGTATAGACTCTCATCTATCCGTAATTAGTTTGGATAATTTAGGTGCTGTCGGTATAAAGAGTGAGTAGAGAATTCAGATAGAGAATGTATCTTAATTCTGTACTAGGACAGGATCATATAGTAGAATATCTGAAAGATCACTTGAAGACGCCCTACCATCTGATGCTGCTAGGTCCACCAGGGACAGGAAAAACGTTTGTAAGTCGCCAGTTTCTGAAAGACTATCTAGACAGTATGGGGGTGGACCAGAGAGACCGCGATATCTATGTCCTACAGTTGAAGTCAACCGATGATCGTGGTATCGCCATGGTTCGTAATCGGTTGGCAGAATTTGTAAAGCGAGTTCGACCTAACAAAGAGGCCAAGGCGTGGGTCTGGCTCGACGACGCCGACTCCCTACCCATCGTATCACAACAGGCATTGCGGCGAATTTTAGAGCGGTACGAGACACACGCACGCTTTCTATTCTGTGCCAACGGACCGGAACCCTTCATAGAGCCTCTACAGAGCCGCTGTACTATTCTACAGTTTCTGCCCGTCAATCTAGTGATTCACGGTGCTGAGATCCTCAAACGGCAGAATCCTAAGTTGCGTTTGAGCCCAGATGCTATCACCTGGCTGATCTCTATGTCTCTAGGTAATGCTCGGCTCTACCAGCACTATCTACAGACCCTCTGTGTTTCGGTTGGTACATCTGATACCATTGAGGCAAGTGAGGCTAAGTCTATCGTTAACGCCCCACCCGTATCCACTTTACAGCAGCTTTGCGACGCATCTCTCTATAATAACAAGTCTGGTGTAGTGAAGCATTTTCTTGACCTCTGGACCGCTGGCTACAGTTTTGAGGATATTGTGGCATTTCTGGAGACAATCTGTAAGACCTACTCCTTCTATACACCTGAGGACTCCCAGCGGATCTACTCTATCTGCGGAGAGGGTCATATTGCTATGATTCTGAACCGCGTCAGCTTTCTAGATGCGATCACCGTATTGAGTGGCGGATCTGTTACGAATTTATAAACCAATTTAGATGAATTGCCCACCGGGTCAAATCTATTCTGATCTACTGAAACGCTGCGTGAAACGGAATATAGTGGGGGCCAAGGGGGCCTCTGCTGTGAGCTGTCCCTCGGGACAGGTCTGGAATCCGGCTCCCACTTCACGGCGGTGTATAAGCAGAGCTGTGTTCAAAAAGCTTTACGGTGAAGAGAAGGCGGCGGCGGCCTCGGCTGATCAGAAACGTCTACGCGGTACTCGTAAAGCCGCGGCGGCGGCCCCTGCCAAGGTAGTGTCGCCACCTCGTGCTGCGGCCGCCGCCGTCACACCATCAAGCAAGAAAAATACAGCGTTCGAAGTGGGTGAACCACGTACCCTAATGACCCCCGGCCTGACACGTGCGGCAGCAGCGGAGTGGGTCACCAAGCAGTGTAGTAACCAAGAGGATCCCATCATGTTTGAGCCCTATGCCGATGCCGATCTGAAGGATCTACGGTCTATTGTCAAACTTGGAAGCGGATTCTGTTACACAGTTGAGACACTCGATCAACACATAAAGTCTAGTATCGAACGCGGTGTGCCTATAAAGGATATCATGAACCCCAGCTATCGTCTGGATAAACGGGACTTTGGCACTCTAGAGGCGGCCGGTAAACGGGTGCGGAAGACCTATAAATTACCAGTGGAGCCTGTGGAGGTACCCGCGGCCCACTATAAGCTCTTCATTGATGTGATGGGGGATGGTGCATTCAAATACGTGTTCTTGTTTGACGACCGCAAGGTGAAGAAGCTGGCGGACGGGTCGAAGGATTATGCGGCGGCTATACCTGAGGGTGGTTGGATAGGCTATATACCCGCTGCTGGTACAGATGAGCTGGAGAAGCTGATCCGCAAGGCTCATACCAAGGGGCGGCTCCTCACGAGGGCGACGCGACCCTTCATCTGCTGCCGCTTCCATCTGAAGAAGAGCAAGGAGCACTGGGCTACGGATACCGCCAAAAAGATCGCGTCGATGGAGGCCGAGATCCGCGATATTATATAATAGCAGCATTTTTTAATGAAGGTTGTACCAATTGGACTTCAATGTTCTGTACCACATGCTATAAAAACGGCAAATTTATACGAATACGCATATCCATTCGATTGGCTATGGACACCAAGTATTACGACGTATAGAATTTTAAAGATTCTACTTGAAGAAGGCGTCGACAAAGCAATAGACTATATGACTAATGGATATAAATATTATAAATATCACGGAAATGAACGTTATAGTTTAATAGATGAAATGAGTTCATGTCAGATGAATAGAGATAGCGGACTTGGAATAACCCATTATAAAATCAATCAAGATTACAAAGAGAAATTAAAAAGACGCTTAATTCGTTTACTCAATGATATAACCTCAAAAAGCGAGTTGTTATTTATTTACGCTGATGCAGCAAATCCAGATCGTAATTATTATTTAGATGATGTTGAATACGGTGTAGACGCCACCGAATCATTATGTAATATATACAAGCTAATAACTCCCTATAATAATAGTATTAAGGTCGTCTATTTTTGCTGGGAATCGCGAATAAAAGAGAATAGTACTGTCATTCATATGCCGTTCACATACAAAAAGCACTGGATTGGTGTGGCAGACTTGATCAAAGATTATCTACTGGCAAAAATTGGGGTTGACCGACCGTGTGCCTAGTCGTCGACCGTGTACTTGCTCAGGCGAGCATTGGCTCGGCTTGCCACCTTTGACGCCTTAGCCGGCGGCTTGTCCACGAACTCCTCGAAGCCCGTAGCGGGTTTCGGTAGCGGTTCCAAGAAGGCGGTGCGCTGGGCCTTGTAGGCTGCCTTGGCCTCGTCCGCAGCGGCTGCATTAGCCTTAGCTTTCATCTT
>Ga0164296_1005340_pt1 | contig 11306 bp, 9 predicted proteins | sample GEODES057metaG_FD_113533 | JGI IMG/M metagenome (GOLD analysis project Ga0164296, IMG submission 113533) | Dystrophic lake water microbial communities from Trout Bog Lake, Wisconsin, USA - GEODES057 metaG | ecosystem: Environmental > Aquatic > Freshwater > Lake | place: USA: Trout Bog Lake... | reverse complement strand
AGGCGTAGAAGACATCTCAAATAAAGATGATCTGGCAACTGTTTATGTAAAGATCGGGAACAATGTGACCGGATTTCATTTACAATCCTTTTTCAGAGCGGATATGCCACAGGTCATACCGGTACTGAACAGAAGATACAAACTCTCTGTACTATCGGGTGACAATGATAAGCAGCGCAACTTGTTGAAAGATGTTTTTGGGGCGAGCAGTGAGCTATTGTTTGAACAAAAGCCTATTGACAAACTACATTATATCGAATCTCGCCAACAACTTGGGGAGCGGGTGATGATGATAGGTGACGGGCTAAATGATGCCGGTGCACTGCAGCAAAGCAATGTCGGGATAACTATGGCCGACGACATCAATAACTTCACACCCGGTTGCGATGCAATATTAGAAGCCAAAAAAACCAGATCATTACCAGGATTATTGCGACTGGCGAGGGTTTCACGCACCATTATTAATACCAGTTTTGTGGTATCTATACTATATAATTTGGTAGGGCTTTATTTTTCTATGCAGGGACTGCTTAAACCAATCTCAGCCGCTATTTTAATGCCGTGTAGCACGTTAAGCATCGTGCTGATCACTTATGGCATGAGCAGCATTACTGCTAAAAGATTTGGGTTGTCGCTGAAAAACAGCAACTAATGGCTTTGAGGCGTAGAATTCTTTGGGGCGTTTTTCCCGTAATGGGTGGCTAAGTAGTTTTCAATAAATTTTTCCATGGTTGCAAAATGGAAATCGTCGAGTGGTTTTTCAAAATAGGATTTGACTAAAGGAAATTTCGCAGCATGTTCTTTATCTACGAGGTTAGTAGATGAAGAACACACATAGACGGCTATCTCCTGTGCAAACTTACGATTCGAAAATACTTCCATGAACTCAAAACCATTCATATTGGGCATGTTCAGATCCAGTAAAATGAGACAAGGTAAACGCCCCGGAGTTTCACTATTTGTGTCGAGAAATTGTAATGCTTCCTCTGCGCCATCAAAGCCTAATATATTGATACCTTTGAAGTGCTGTCGTAACTGTTTGGTTATTAAAAATTGAATGATCGGATCATCGTCAATTATCATGATTGTTGCTCTGTGCATAGCCGCGCTGTATCAGTGTCCACAATTTTTTCAAGTACTAATATTCAAATAAATCTACATAAAAAATAGATGAAAACAATATATTTATTCAATTAATTTACAACATACATATAATAAAATCATTACTTAAACAATAAAATTTTCAAAAAAATAATCAGTCTAAAGAACCAATACTTCCCCTTTTATGTAAAAATAAATTTTACCCTGATATTTTCCGAATAATTTTGAAAAAATTTATACTGCATTAGCTTTACGATATTAAAACAAAAACTTTTTAACGACATTAAAATATTATCATACACAATTCTTTACATTGTGCAAATATTTAGTAGTTAATAATAAACCTTAATTCTTAATTTTGCTATTGCATAACAGTCATTGCAACAAAAGCAAGTGATAATATTAATAACCCACCCATTAAACCACCATTCATTTATTATTGTTCGTAATTACACACATCTTGATCTCTATGAATAGGCTAATAGCAAGAAAGAGTTGCCTTCCGGCTATTGTTCTTTTGCTTTTATTTTTCACATCCTCCGGGCAAAGTGTTCAAGTTGAACTGAAACAGGCCAAAAGTGATGAACAAAAATTAGAAGTTTATAAGAAAACATTCAAGCATTTTGAATTTTCAAATCTTGATTCTGCCAAATTCTATATGAATCAGGGATTAACGGAATTCACACTGAGACGGTATAAGCATGGTGTAGGTGTCATGTTGAGCAGATTGAGCGCTATATACTCTGCCAAAGGCATGTTGGACCTTGCTGAAAAAACCGGGAATGAAGCCATGGCTATTTTACAGGCAGGCAGCGATAAAAAAGAAATTGCCAAAGCGCACAACATTTTAGGGGTGGTTTTTGGGAGAAAATGTGTTTATCCATCCTCCGTTGATCACTTTCTAAAAGCAATGTCGATATACAGCAGCCTGCATGATACAGACGGGCTGTTAAGCTGTTACGTAAAGCTTGGCAACGTTAATCAGGTAATGGGTAATTTAGACAAAGCAATGGGTTACTTTAACGCCGGCCTCATGCTGGGAAGTGAACGAAAAGGAAATAAAGACGTCATATTTACTTATAATAATTTGGCCAGCATCTATTTCAGGAAAGGTCAAAAAGATATTGGGATCTCCTATTTATTAAAGTCGCTGGATCTTTGCAAAGAACCGGAGAACATTGATATACGGATCTTACCACTGGTGAATTTGGGACTGTGCTACGACGAAATGGGCAATACAGCGAAAGGACTTGAATATCTGGAACAAGCGGAGGCAATAGCTGAAAAAGAGAATTTACCGGAAGAACAGGCCCGAACGCTCAATGACATGGCCTCTGTGCTGGCAAAGAACGACAGAAAAAAGGCTGCCGCAACTTTTGAGCGTGCGTATATAATTGCTAAAAGCGCCGGGTTTAAGAAGTTGCAGGAAGAAATACTACAAGGCGTTATCGATATTGATTTGGGCAACAATGATTTTAAGGAAGCCTACATGAAATTAAAGGAGCAATCTGCAATAAAAGACACCCTGAATACCCTTGAAAAATACAGCGCAGTAGCTTCATTGGAGTCGGAATACAAATTTGAAGACATGAACAATACGATCACCGGCCTTGAGTTCCGAGAAGCAGATCATCGAAAGTTCATTATTTATTTATCTGTTCTGGTGGGTATTATGTGTGTAGGAGCAGCCTTTCTCATGCATTACATAGTAAAATACAGCAAAGCCAATAAAAATCTGGCTGCTAATGAGGCAAAGTTAGAACAGGCATTGAAGCGGAGGGATCAGTTCTTTTCCATTTTGGGACACGACCTGATCAACAATATCTCTGTTATGCCGATGGCATTAGAGCTATGCAAAACTGCCGATATGGGTGAAAAAGAGCGCAACGATCTGCTGCAGCTTATGGAAAACAATGCGATCTCTTCGTTAGAGACCCTTGAAAATCTTTTGAATTGGGGTAAGCTGCAAATGAAAGGCGTGATAAAAAAGATGGAGCTGATCGTTTTGCCGGAGGATATAGCCAATGAGATAGCAATGACCGGCATAACAGCCACTAGCAAGAATGTCACGATAATCAATCAAATACCGCCAAACACCCGAATACTTGCTGACAAGAACCATGTTAAATTCGTTTTCAGGAATATACTAAGCAATGCAGTAAAGTATTCGCCACAGCATAGCGCTGTAACAATAAGTTGCAGGCCGGGCAAAAATGACCGGGATATAGTGTTTGCCATTCATGATACGGGAATGGGCCTTACGCCGGAAAAACAAAAAGAGATCTTCAATTTTTACGTAGACAGTGAGCCCGGCACCGAACAAGAAACCGGAAATGGCATTGGTTTAAAGATCTGCAAAGAATTCATACAGCAAAACGGAGGCAACATATGTGTAGAAAGCACACCAGGAACCGGTACTACTTTCTTTTTTTCTTTTCCAATTGCCTGACGTAGTGACCATTCTTATATCTGTAACAAATGTCACAAATCAGATGCCCTTTTATCAGAACGCGTGTATATACAGCATTTGCATATAAAACTCACCTACATACTTAAGACGTTTATGATCTTACCATTAGTGACCTACTATTTCTACATACGCATTAATTAACGCATATTTACATTTGCACATATCCGTGCATAAAATACAGATTTTCAATAGGTCACGCCATAAGCTACTAATAATTCGTTTTCGTACAATACCCTAAAAACTGATTTCAATCACCTGTTGGTTTGAGCGTCGTCATCGTATGCCTTTTTGCACCGATCTAATTTTGCGACAAATAAATCTATATGAGTGTTTTGATCCTTTTGGTAATAGTAAGCATCTGCGTAGCGGGGTTCTTTCTTTTTGCCTTTATATGGAGTGTTCGAAACAATCAGTATGAGGATCAGCAGGGATCGGCAATGAGGATATTACACGAAGACGAAATCAAATCTAACCTTTATTAAAAACCAAACAAGTATATATGAGTAATTATTCAAACGCAGATATTCCGATAGCAAGCGGGCCTATCGCATCTGTTCAGACTGAAAAATTCTTTTACGATAACAAGATCGTAAAATGGTTTGCGTTTGCCGCCATTTTTTGGGGCATTGTTGGTATGCTTGCCGGCCTTCTGGCTGCATTTCAACTAGTATTTCCGGCTTTGAACTTCGGACATTCGGCCACTACATTTGGCCGTGTTCGCCCGGTACATACCAATGCCATCATCTTTGCCTTTGTGGGAAACGGTATTTTCATGGGGGTCTATTACTCACTGCAACGTTTGTGTAAAGCTCGTATGTTCAGTGACAAACTGAGCAAAATTCACTTTTTCGGTTGGCAGACCATCATTGTACTGGCGGCCGTTACTTTGTTGTCGGGTTATACATCGGGCAAAGAGTATGCAGAATTGGAATGGCCGATCGATATCATGATCGCCCTTGTGTGGGTGATCTTCGGTATCAATATGTTTGGCACCATTCTGAAACGCCGCGAACGTCACTTGTATGTAGCTATCTGGTTCTATATAGCCACATTTGTTACGGTGGCTATGTTGCATATCGTGAACTCTGTCGAGTTGCCCTATAGCTGGATCAAATCTTACAGTTGGTATGCCGGTGTACAGGACGCGCTGGTGCAGTGGTGGTATGGACACAATGCCGTGGCATTCTTCCTTACAACACCCTATTTAGGCCTGATGTATTACTTCATGCCCAAAGCTGCCAATCGCCCTGTTTACTCGTACAGGCTTTCCATCATACACTTTTGGGCATTAATATTCCTGTATATATGGGCAGGGCCTCACCACCTTCTTTACACTGCTCTTCCCGATTGGGCGCAGTCATTAGGCACGGTGTTCTCTGTTATGCTGATCGCGCCAAGTTGGGGTGGTATGCTGAACGGTCTGCTAACGCTTCGTGGCGCTTGGGACAAAGTACGTGAAGATCCGGTTTTGAAATTTATGGTTGTCGCTGTCACCGCTTATGGTATGGCCACTTTTGAAGGCCCTATGCTGAGTCTGAAAAGCGTCAACGCCATCAGCCACTTTACCGATTGGACCATTGCCCACGTACACGTTGGCGCATTGGGCTGGAACGGCTTCCTGACCTTTGGTATCCTGTATTACCTGATACCTAAAATATTCAGAACCAAATTATATTCTACTAAGCTTGCCAACAGGCATTTTTGGATCGGCACACTGGGTATCGTATTCTATGTTGTACCTATGTATTGGGCAGGTTTTATGCAAAGCCTCGCGTGGAAAGAATTTACACCCGAAGGAACTTTGAAATATCAATTTCTGGATACCGTTAAGCAAATGCAACCATTCTATGCTATGCGTGGCATAGGTGGTGTACTCTATCTTATTGGTGCGCTGATCATGGTATTTAATCTGTATAAGACTGTTAAGATGGGTAACGCATTGAATGATGAACCCGCTGAAGCCGCCCCCCTTACAAAAGTGTATGTTCAGCATGATGGTGCGCACTGGCACAGGTGGATCGAACGCCGCCCTATGCAAATGTTGCTGTTCAGCTTAATATTAGTAGCTATTGGTGGCTTAGTAGAGATCATTCCTACTTTCCTGGTAAAATCAAACATTCCTACAATTGCCAGTGTAAAACCTTATACGCCACTTGAACTGCAAGGTCGTGACATTTATGTACGAGAAGGCTGTTACCTCTGTCATAGCCAAATGATCCGTCCGTTCCGCAGTGAAGTAGTGCGTTATGGCGAATACTCCAAGGCAGGTGAATTTGTATACGACCACCCTTTCCAATGGGGCAGCAAGCGTACCGGTCCGGATCTGGCCCGTGTAGGCGGCAAGTATCCTAACAGTTGGCACTTCAACCACATGTATGAACCATCCAGTATCTCTCCGGGTACCATTATGCCTAACTATCCCTGGTTGTTCGACAACAAGCTGGATATAGACATCACTCCGGCTAAGATCAGGGCCATGCAAACTTTAGGTGTGCCGTACCCTGCAGGCTACGACAAGATAGCCAACGACGATTTGATGAAACAAGCTAATGAGATCACTGCTGATCTGGCTAAAGATAATATCAAGATCAGCCCTGACAGAGAGATCATTGCACTTATATCTTATTTGCAAAGACTGGGTAAAGACATAAAACTGGAACAAAAAACCACCGCCACTAATCAATAACCATTAAATAAACAACTGTTATGAAATTCATCAATTATTTGGAAAAGATCACAGGCGTGGGCGTATATCCAATGTCGTCACTGATCATCTTCTTTATGTTCTTTACTTTTTTGCTGATCTATATCTTGAACGCAGACAAGAAGTACTTGAAGGATATGGAAAACCTGCCACTTTCCGGCGACGAAAATCTTTAATTAACAACAAATCTTTAGTATATGTATTTACTCAATAAAAAGATTCAGGTAGCAACCATTGCCACGTTGTTATTACCGGTGCTCGTTTCGGCAGCCACAACCGGAAGTGCGGATGGTGGCAATAACGGAGATATAGTGATGTATTCGTTGACAGGGCTGATGATCATACTACTGATGATCATTGCTTTGCTGGCAACTACATTGCGTCAATTAGGTGATGTGTTGAAAGACAGATATAAAGAGCAAAAACACAACAATTCAGGCATCGCCAAATCTTTGCTGTTGTTGTTGGCTTTGGGCTTCTCTGCTTTTCACACATTTGCCGCGGAGACCACAGAAAAAGTAGCAGCTACAGTAGCTGCGCCTCTGGTAAAAGGCGTAATGGATTCAGATATATACTTTTTGTTGGGAATCCTGGTGTTCGAGATGATCATCATATTTGTACTAATGTATCACATCAAGCGTTTCTTGGTTGAGATCCGTAAAAAACCCGAAGAATTGTTGGCAGCGTCTGCAGCACCTGAAAAAAGTTGGTTCTGGGATAACTTTAATGCAGCCGTATCCATTGAAAAGGAAAAGGATATCCTTATGGATCATGATTACGACGGCATCCGCGAGCTGGATAACAGCTTGCCTCCATGGTGGAAATACGGTTTCTATTTGACCATCATTGTTGGTTGCATCTACATCTACCGCTTTCATGTTTCGCACGATGGCATGAGCCAAAAAGAAGAATATGAAGCTGAAATGAAGGCCGGTGAAGAACAAAAAGCGGCGTATTTGGCCAAGTCATCGAACAATGTTGATGAAACCAATGTTGTATTGCTAACTGACCCTGCTGCAATTGCAGAAGGCAAGGATATCTTTATTAAGAACTGTGCACCCTGCCACTTGGCTGACGGTGGCGGTATAGTTGGCCCTAATCTTACCGATGATTATTGGTTGCATGGCGGGAGTGTAAAAGACATTTTCAAGTCTATAAAGTACGGCTGGCAAGACAAAGGCATGAAGAGTTGGAAAGACGATTTCTCACCAAAGCAAATTCAGGAATTGACCAGCTTTGTAAAATCGCTAAAGGGTACCCATCCTGCCACACCAAAAGCTCCGCAGGGTGACCTTTATATAGAAGGAGGTCAGCCCACTGCGGGCCCGGCCGACAGCACCAAAGGAACTACAACAACCGACACCACTAAAAAAACAAACTGATACCAATTAGTAAGAAAAGTAGTATGGCAAAATTCCTTCAGTCTGTGCAAAGGGCGCTTGAAATGTGTATTTGGATAAATGGCAGATCGGAACAGAGCAGTTAGATTGGATCAAGGGCAGGGTAAAAGCCCTGCCCTTCTTAGTAAGGCAGCAGCATAACAAACATCACCACCATCAAGAATTAATCATCTGAAAACAATGTCAGACAATACAGTTAAGAACGATTCATTCCGCGACAAAGTAGCCACCGTAGATCAGGCCGGCAAGCGGATCTGGATGTTTCCTCAAAAACCATCGGGAAAGTTCTATAAAGCCCGTACCTGGGTCACCTTTATTTATCTTGTAGTCTTCTTTGGTTTACCATTCTTAAAATATAACGACCATCCGCTGTTCATGATCAATGTATTGCAGCGCAGGTTCATCTTATTTGGTCAGATATTTTGGCCTCAGGACTTTTTCATTTTTGCCATTGGCATGATACTGTTCATCGTATTCGTAGCCTTATTCACCGTAGTGTTTGGCCGGGTCTTCTGCGGTTGGGCCTGCCCGCAGACCATCTTCATGGAAATGATCTTTCGGAAGATCGAGTTTTGGATAGAAGGCGATGGACCCAAACAAAAAATATTGGCCGCTGCCCCATGGAATTCAGAAAAGATCATGAAAAAAACCGCCAAGTGGGTGGTATTCTGGCTCATCAGTTTTCTAATTGCCAACACCTTTCTTTCCTACCTTATAGGAGTAGACGATGTTGAAAAAATGTACGTAGAAGGACTTTCTAAGAACATTGGCACCTTTATATCGCTCAGCGTATTTACCACCGTTTTTTTCTTTGTATACCTGTGGATGCGCGAACAGATATGTACCGTAATATGCCCGTATGGTCGCATGCAAGGTGTATTGTTGGACCGCGACAGTATTATTGTTGCCTACGATTATAAAAGAGGTGAACGGCGGGGCAAATTTCACAAAAATGAAGCACGCTCCATAGGCGATTGTATCGACTGCCATCAGTGTGTAAAAGTATGCCCCACGGGAATCGACATCCGCAATGGTACCCAACTGGAATGCGTGAATTGCACTGCATGCATTGACGCTTGCGACCATATGATGGAAGCAGTAGGCCTGCCTACCGGACTTATTCGCTACGCATCGGAAAACAATATTTCTCAAAAATTGCCCTGGCGTATGACCTTCCGAATGAAGGGGTACTCTGTTGTAATGATCCTATTACTCAGTTTCCTCACTTATTTACTGGCAAGCAGAAGTGACGTTGGATTGACCATCCTCCGCACCCCGGGTCAATTATATCAGGAACAACCCGGTCATCACCTCAGTAATTTATACAGCTATAAAATGCTGAACAAGACATTTAAAGATAAAGAAGTGACCCTGAAACCCGAAAATTTTGAAGGCGAAATAAAGCTTGTCGGCGAAAACAAATTAGTGATACCCAAGGATGGCATTGTTACCGGTACCATGTTTGTATATCTGGACGGCAAAAATATTACAGGCAGAAAAACCATACTGAAAATAGGCATGTATGAGGACGGTAAGCGGATATCTACCGTTACCACCTCATTCCTCGGCCCGTTTGACGGCAAATATTAAATTTTACCAACAATCATTTTTAACAACAAAAAATCACACGATCATGAAATTAGGATGGGGATGGAAAATCGGAATATTGTACGGCGTATTTGTTGCCGGCATATCGGTATTGGTGATCAAGGCCAATAACCAATCATTTGATCTGGTGTCAAAAAATTATTATGACGCCGAACTGGTGTATCAGAAAACAATTGATGCCGGTAAAAATCAGGCAGCGCTATCAGAGCCATTGGCTGTACACGCAGATGGCACCAAAGTGACCATAGATTTTCCGGCTGAATTTAAAGATAAACAGATCACGGGCAGCGTTCAATTCTACTCACCCGTAAATTCCGAGTGGGATCAAAATTTCAAGTTGGAGCCTCAAAACAACTCTGCGGTCGTATCGAGAGATCACCTGCGCAACACCCGTTACACGGTAAAGATCAGTTGTACGGTAGATGGTAAGAGCTATTATCAGGAATCAGATATTTATCTTCATTCCTAATTCTTTATTATGACCCTTGCAACGCTGAACAATGGATAGTTTCACGCTTACCATGGCTTTCCTGATGGGGCTGACTGGCAGCCTGCATTGTGCGGGCATGTGCAGCCCTATTGTGTGGGTCATGCCGTTTCAGGTCTATAACGGATTAAAAAAAGCAGCAGCGATAGCGCTGTATCACTTTGGAAGAATATCTGTATATGCCGGCATGGCGTTGGTGCTGCATTCATTCAGAGGACTATTTGACCCAAAATTCCAGCAATACATATCATTGGGCTTGGGTAGCTTGCTGCTGTTATTGGGCGTCCTCGCCTTTATACCTAACAACCGACTACACGTACGTCTACCGTGGACCACTACCGCCCAGCACCAACTGAGCAAGGTAATGCAACAGCGCGGAATGGCTGCATTAGCCATTGCAGGTATGCTCAACGGACTGCTACCCTGCGGCTTGGTTTATATGGCGCTCTCCGCATCTATGATCACCAATACAGCACCTGAAACCATTGCATACATGTTTGCATTTGGCGTGGGTACACTGCCCATGCTGGTAGCTATTACATTATTGCGCAGTAAACTCTCGTTTGTGCGGAACCCTCAATTCCGGAAATTTGTACCGATGGTGGTCATGTTCTTCGGCTGCCTCTTTGTGCTTCGAGGCATGAATCTGGGTATACCCTACCTCAGTCCTAAGGTAGAGATCAACCAGCAAGGTATACACGCCTGCTGTAACACAAACGTGGTGAAAAAGTAAATGAATTCTGTAGTTATACAGCTTGGGCCAAAGGCATCTGCATTCGGCGTTTTAGCTTTGCAATGAATGAAACAAGCTTATGTGCCTGGCAGATCAACAAACCCCTTCAAACAATGCTGCATTTTTGATTCATAAGACTGCACTTTTCACTGTAGCTACCAGACGAGAAATTTGCCTATTGTTCCAGATCCCCATTCCCTATAAACATGTAGTGTATGCGTAAAGATGGGAGTTAGGCGCGAACATTTTTTTCATTTCTTTTCACTTAGAAAAATTGGATAATTCTGACAGACAACTACGCCCTTTTTCTGTAGCTCCAAACCGCCAGGCTGTTCATGACCACAGCAAAGGTGAATATGCACAGTAGTTGAACCCGGATCTCATATACTCCGGCGCCCTTAAGCATTACCATGCGCATTACCTCAACAAAGTACCGGATGGGATTGAAATAGGTAACTGTTTGCGCCCATTGCGGCATGCTTTCTATTGGTGTATATAACCCTGCGGTGAGCATAAAAAGGGTATTAAAGAACCAATTGATGAACATGGCCTGCTGCTGGGTTTCGGAGCGGGTAGATACGAAAAGGCCAATACCCTGCAAGGTGAGGATGTACAGACTGGCAAATAAGAAAATAGTACCCAAACTACCAACAATGGGCACGTGGTACAGCCCTTTTGCAATAATGAGGCCAAATACCAGATTGACCATACCCAGCGTCCAGAATGGAAATATCTTACCAATGATGAATTGGTATTTCTTGATAGGGCTGACGTTCAGTTGCTCTATGGTACCCAGTTCTTTT
>Ga0164296_1005336_pt1 | contig 11310 bp, 7 predicted proteins | sample GEODES057metaG_FD_113533 | JGI IMG/M metagenome (GOLD analysis project Ga0164296, IMG submission 113533) | Dystrophic lake water microbial communities from Trout Bog Lake, Wisconsin, USA - GEODES057 metaG | ecosystem: Environmental > Aquatic > Freshwater > Lake | place: USA: Trout Bog Lake... | reverse complement strand
ATTTTTTAACTGCGTGGCCGAGACACGGCCCGGATATTCGCGCTCTTGATGCATGCGGATCGTGCCATACATGCCATTATCAATCACGATCACGATAATCGGCAAATCATATTGCACGGCGGTGGCAAATTCCTGACCATTCATCAGGAAACAACCATCGCCGGCAAAGGCAACCACCATGCGATTGGGAAAAGCGCGCTTCGCACCCACGGCTGCGGGCACACCGAAGCCCATGGAGCCTGAGTTCGGCGCAAGCTGCGTGCCGAATTGACGAAAGCGCAAATAGCGCTGCGGCCAAATCGCATAATTGCCCGCACCATTCGTGATCACCGTATCATGCGGGATACGATCTCTGAGCCAACGCATCGCTTCTGCAATGTGAAAATCACCCGGCACGTTTGGAATCGTATCCGTCCAAGCAAGATAATCTTCGCGCGCCATTTCACGCGCGCCTGCCCATGGAATTGTATTCGGCGGCTGCAACGTTTCAAGTGCTGCTGCGAAGGCCTTTGGGCTTGCGTGAATGCCAAGCATTGGATGGTAAACGCGGCCCAACTCTTCCGCATCCGCATGCACATGCACAAAAGCCTGTTTCGGCACAGGAATATCAAACAGCGTGTAAGATTGCGAAGGCATTTCGGCCATACGGCCGCCAATCAACAGCACAAGATCGGCACCTTCAATGCGCACCTTGAGTTTGGGGTTCGGGCCAATGCCGATCTCACCCGCATAATTCGGATGATCACCAGAAAACAACATCGCGCGCCGAAAGGATGTTGCAACCGGAAGGTCAAACCGTTCAGCAAAACGCGTGACTGAAGCGCGCGCCTTTTCAGACCATCCCGAGCCACCCAAAATCGCAATCGGACGTTTTGCGGCCCAGAGCATTTTTTGCAGTTCCGCCATTTGCGTCTGGCCGGGCCAGGTCTCAACGGCCTCGACACGCGGGATCGGTTGGACCTCAGCAGAAGCGGTCAACATGTCTTCGGGCAAAGAAATCACCACCGGGCCGGGGCGGCCTTGCATCGCGACATGAAAGGCGCGTGAAATCGTCTCCGGTACACGCGCGGGATCGGTAATTTCAGTCACCCATTTCGCGGTTGAACCGAAAAAGGCCTTGTAATCCATTTCCTGAAACGCGCCGCGCTCTTTCATGCCACTTTCAATTTGACCGACAAACAAAATCAACGGCACGGAATCATGTTCAGCAATGTGAATACCGGGCGAAGCATTCGTCGCTCCCGGCCCGCGCGTCACCATCGCGATACCGGGGCGACCTGTGAGGCGTGCGGTGGCATCGGCCATCATGGTGGCACCACCTTCTTGACGACACACCGTCACATTGATCGCAGCATCATGCAACGCATCAAGCACCGCGAGATAGCTTTCGCCCGGCACACAAAACACATGCTCAACGCCTTGGGCGGCGAGCGCATCCACGATCAATTGACCGCCTGTCCGAGATGAGTTGGTTGTCATCGGCTTCGTGCTCCTATCCACCCCAAGCTTTGTCATTTAACACTGCGTCTGTATCCGCGCCCAAACGGGGCGAAGGGCGCTCGGCCACCATCGCTTCGCCATTGATCATAATCGGCGAACGCACACTGGGGATTGACCCTGTCGCAGCGTCTGTTGAGGAAAGCTCAACCTTCATGCCGCGCCATTGCACCTGCTCGTCCTCAAACACATCGGCGACCGTGTTGATCGGACCTGCGGGCACGCCGGCTTTTTCCAAATCTCGTAAAAGATCATCGCGTGCGAATGTTAAAAGTCGCTCTGCAAGCGCCGCGCACAAAACGGTGCGATGTTTGACGCGCAAGGGATTGGTTGCATAATCGGGATGCGCGGCGAGATCATCCGCGCCAATGACATCACAGAATTTTTTGAATTGCCCATCATTGCCCACCGCAATCACAACATGGCCATCGGCCACGGCAAACACCTGATAGGGCACAATATTGGGATGCGCATTGCCCAAGCGGCGCGGCGCTTTGCCCGAGACGAGATAATTCAGTGCTTGGTTCGCAAGCACACTGACTTGCGTATCCAGCAAGGCCATATCGACATGCGCGCCCTGCCCCGTCATATCACGCTGGCGCAGCGCGGCTTGGATTCCAATCGCGCCATAAACGCCTGTGAAAATATCAGCAAAAGCGACACCGATTTTTTGCGGCTCGCCATCGGGTGCGCCCGTCAAATCCATGATGCCGCCCATCGCCTGAATCATGAAATCATAACCAGCGCGTTCGGCATAAGGACCATTTTGGCCAAAGCCTGTGACCGAGCAATAGATGAGGCGCGGATTAACCGCTTTCAAGCTCTCATAATCGAGGCCGTATTTTTTCAAACCCCCGACTTTGAAATTCTCGATCAGTACATCGGCATGGCTTGCGAGTTTACGAATAATCGCTTGGCCTTCAGGCGTTTCGAAATCAACGGCAATCGAGCGCTTGCCGCGATTGCAGGCGTGGAAATAAGCGGCGGATAAATCACCGCCATCAGCCGCTTCCACAAAAGGGGGGCCCCATGTGCGCGTGTCATCGCCCGCACCGGGGCGCTCGACTTTAACAACATCGGCCCCGAGATCAGCAAGCGTCTGCCCAATCCAAGGCCCCGCGAGAATACGCGCGAGTTCTAAAACGCGAATACCAGAAAGGGGTTTGGGTTGGGACATCAATTTAAACCATTTGAAACCACATCCGTCATTGCGAGCAACCGCGAAGCAAACCAGGTGATGGATGTTATGAGAGTGCAGCTTTTAACCGACACTTTATACTAAGATATCAACTGGGTTGCTTCGCTACCGCTCGCAATGACGGTTGAAGAATTAGAAAAACGCCTGCAGTCCCGTAATCGCGCGACCCAGAATCAGCGCATGCACATCATGCGTGCCTTCATAAGTGTTGACGGTTTCGAGATTCTGCGCGTGCCGCATGACATGGTATTCTTGGCTGATGCCATTGCCACCATGCATGTCACGCGCTGCACGCGCGATATCGAGCGCCTTGCCGCAATTGTTGCGCTTAACGATCGAGATCATCTCAGGTGCGAACGTGCCCTGATCCATCAAACGGCCGACTTGCAGCGAGCCTTGCAAGCCCAATGCGATTTCCGTCATCGCATCAGCGAGTTTCTTTTGAATGAGCTGCGTTTGCGCCAAAGGCTTGCCAAATTGCACACGATCAAGCGTGTATTGCCGCGCGCGATGCAAGCAATCTTCCGCAGCCCCCATCACGCCCCAAGAAATACCGTAACGGGCGCGGTTCAAACAGCCGAACGGACCTTTGAGACCCGAGACATTCGGTAGCAAATGATCTTCCGACACAACCACGCCGTCCATCACGATTTCACCCGTGATGGACGCGCGCAAAGAGAGCTTGCCTTCGATCTTCGGCGCGGACAATCCCTTCATGCCTTTTTCGAGCACGAAGCCACGGATCTCATTGTCATGCGCAGCAGACTTCGCCCAGACAACGAATACATCGGCAATCGGTGAATTCGAGATCCACATTTTCGATCCGGTAATTTTGTACCCATCGGCTACTATTTCCACGCGCGTTTTCATGCCTGCGGGGTCAGACCCTGCATCGGGCTCGGTCAAGCCAAAGCAGCCGACCCATTCGCCTGATGCCAGCTTCGGCAAATATTTCTTGCGCTGTGCTTCAGAGCCGTAAGCATAAATCGGATACATCACGAGCGAGGATTGCACGCTCATCATCGAGCGATAGCCTGAATCAACACGCTCCACTTCGCGCGCAACGAGGCCATAGGAGACATAGCCCGCATTCGCACAGCCGTAGTCTTCCGGCAATGTCACGCCAAGCAGGCCAAGCGCGCCCATCTCGTTGAAGATTTCGCGCTCTGTCGTCTCATTGGCATAGGCTTTGACGATACGCGGCAGAAGTTTTTCCTGCGCATAATCGCGTGCAGTGTCACGGATCATGCGTTCGTCTTCTGTGAGTTGATCATTCAAAAGGAACGGGTCGTCCCACTGAAATTTCGGTGCGTGTGATGCGTTGGCCATGGTCTCTTCCTTAACCGATATCGAAGCTCACGCCTTGGGCGAGCGGCAATGTCGTTCCATAATTGATCGTGTTGGTCGCGCGGCGCATATAGGCCTTCCAAGCATCGGAGCCTGCTTCGCGGCCGCCACCGGTTTCTTTTTCGCCGCCAAAGGCACCGCCAATTTCAGCGCCTGACGGGCCGATATTCACATTCGCAATGCCGCAGTCCGATCCTTCATCGGACACAAAGCGTTCGGCCTCGCGCATATCGAGCGTGAAGAGCGACGATGAAAGGCCCGCACCCACGGCATTCTGCATCGCGATGGCTTCGTCAAAATTCTTATACTTCATCACATAGAGAATCGGCGCGAAGGTCTCGCGTGTCACGGGGTCAATGTGTGCTGGCATTTCAACAAGCGCCGGCACTGTGTAATAGGCCTCCGCATGGCCGCCAACAGACACGCGCGCACCGCCGGTGATTTTACCACCAGCCGCTTTTGCCTCATTCAACGCTTTTTCCATCCCGTAAAACGCAGCTCTATCAATCAGCGGGCCAACGAGCACACCGGCTTCACGCGGATCGCCCACTTTCACGCTGCCATAGACAGAGCGGAGCTTGGCAACAAAACCATCATAAATGCTTTCATGCACAATCAAACGCCGCAAGGTCGTGCAACGTTGGCCCGCAGTTCCCATTGCGGCAAAAGCAATGCCACGCAATGCGAGATCAAGATCGGCGGAGGGCGCAACAATCGCCGCATTGTTGCCGCCGAGCTCAAGAATGGCGCGGGCAAAACGCGCCGCCAATTTAGGGCCAACGATTTTGCCCATCGCGGTCGAGCCTGTCGCTGAAACAACCGGCACACGATGATCGGACACAAGCGCATCGCCCACGTCGCGGTCCCCAACAAGCACTTCCAAAAGTCCATCCGGCACACCACCAAAGCGGTCCGCAGCGCGCTTCAAAATCGCTTGCGTTGCAAGCGCTGTGAGCACTGATTTTTCTGATGGCTTCCAAACCACGCTGTCACCGCACACAAAAGCGAGCGCCGCATTCCAAGACCAAACAGCAACAGGAAAATTGAACGCCGAAATCACGCCGCACACGCCAAGCGGATGCCATGTTTCCATCATGCGATGGGCGGGACGTTCAGTCGCAATCGTCAAGCCAAACAATTGCCGCGAAAGGCCAACCGCATAATCGCAAATATCGATCATTTCTTGGACTTCGCCCAAGCCCTCGGATGTCACTTTACCGACTTCCAGCGTGACCAAGCGGCCAAGATCGTCTTTTGCCGCGCGCAATTCCTCGCCAAGCAACCGCACCAATTCACCACGACGCGGGGCAGGTACTTTGCGCCATTCTTTGAAGGCGGCGTCCGCACGGCCAATCGCGGCTGTCGCATCGGCGGGGGAATGTGATTTCAACACAGCAATTGTTTCGCCTGTAATCGGCGAACGCGCGAGGAGGCCGTCTTTCGCAAAAGCGCTCTCATGCACACCCAAACGCGTGAGAATCGCTTTGGCCTCTTGGGCAACGGTTGCTGTCATCGTCAGGGTCTCCCTCGTCAATCTTCACCACACTCCGGGGCACCGCCCGGTTGAAACCGCTTATACACGCAAGAGACGGCGATGCCAGCCACCAGAGCCGTCACCGTCCTCTCAGCGGCAATGTCCTCTCAGCCGCACTCGCCAAACCGCGCAACCCGCATCGCCATGGCCACCAAAAGGTCCATAAACTGTTCGCCGCCAAAAAATTCATATTCCTTATCCCGTGATCCCGTCGCCGGATCGAGGGCCAGCAAAGCGTCATCGCTATGGCCAGGATGGCACATGATGAGATGGCGGCGGCCCGGAACCATCAGATAGCGCTGAAAATCCTGCTCATAGGATCCATGCGGATCAAAGCCGCTTGCGCCTGAAAATCCCTCATTGGTGGCAAAACCCCGCAGCCGCGCTGTCCGGCCAAAGCCTTGCGCCAAGGCCGCGATCACCAAGGATTTGCCCACAGAGACGCCGCGCGCCAGAATGGCACCCAATCCATCCGCCGGATCCCTCAGCCATGGCCGCCACCCGGGTCGCACGGCCCCAATCGCGTCAAACAACGCCCCGCGCACGCCCGGCAAGACATGGACATGCTGATGGCCGTCAATAAAATCGGGCAAACGCCCGGTCGCTTGGGAAAAAGCCTCAATTTGCCGGATGATTTCCGCTTGAACCTCACGGCGGGAGATCTGTCCGGTCAAAGATGCGCGAAGCAGAGCCTTCAAATCCGGCAGGCGGCCAGACGGGGCCATGATCGGCATCGCGCCCAAAGGAGCGCCCAAAGTGAGGGTCAGATGGAGCCCAATATCGCGCCGGTCCCAATGTGGCTGAAGGCTGGCGGCCAAGTCCCGCCAGCCGGGTTGATTGGTCATAACCCCGGTTCCGGAGAGCCTTTCAGCGGCCAAAAGCGCCAGAATCGCCTCGCTAACCCCCTCGGTGATCGCAAAATCATCAGCAATCAGGACGAAAGGAACGGGTGGCATGAACGAAATTCCAACTGTATGAAGAAGCACGAGACAAAATGAGCCTGCCCAAACCGGACCAGGAGAGAACGACCCAGTGCCAACCCTACCACAAAGTCTTGCGCCAGAGACCGTCAGCCCTTGCGAAATATCCGTTGTTATCCCCGCTTACAATGAGGGAGACAGCCTCGCCGTGATGATCGACCGGCTGACGCCGATTCTCGATCAGGTCACCTCCGCGTGGGAAATCGTCTTTGTCGATGACGGCTCAAGCGATGACACGCGCGATTGGATCGCCGCCGCCCATCTTAAAGACCCGCGCATTCATGGCATCGGGTTTAGCCGCAATTTCGGAAAAGAGATCGCGATTGCGGCGGGGCTTGATGCCGCGCGCGGCCAAGCCGTCATCATCATGGATGCCGATTTGCAGCACCCCCCAGAAGTGATCCCGCATTTTGTCAACCATTGGCGCGAGGGCTGGACAGTCGTTTATGGCGAGCGTCGCGGACGCTATTCGGACAGCGCTTTGCGTCGCTTGTTCACCAAACTTTTTTATCACGCCTTTGCGAGCTTCGGCGAAACACCTTTGCCGGATGGCGCGGGTGATTTTCGCCTGCTTGATCGCAAAGCTGTTGAGGCCTTGCGGGCGATGGGTGAACGCGCCCGCTTTTCAAAAGGGCTTTATGCGTGGATCGGTTTTCGCACCAAGGCGGTTCCGTTTGATGTCGCCGACCGCGCGAAAGGCGTTTCAAAATTCAATATGCGTCGGTTGTTGACCTTCGCGCTTGATGGCATCACGTCGTTTTCCACGGTGCCTTTGCGGCTCTGGACTTATGTTGGCGCATTGGTCTCCGTGCTCGCGCTTGTGATGGCGCTTGAAGTCGTCATCTCCACTTTGATCTCGGGCGTTGATGTGCCGGGCTACGCGACTTTGCTTGTCTCGATTACATTTTTTGCCGGTATTCAACTCCTCTCTTTGGGGATCATCGGCGAATATGTCGGGCGCATTTTTGCCGAAGTCAAACGGCGGCCGCTTTATATCGTCGATGAACGCATTGGCTATACCGATCAGCCGCTCGCGCAACATCACCAAGACACAGCATCAGACCCATCGCCGCAAAAGCCGACCCGACCGCATGATGCTTAAGAAATTTGCCTCTGTCAGCGGCTTTACACTGCTCTCGCGCATCACCGGATTTTTTCGGGATGTGGTGATCGCCGCGATGCTTGGCTCGGGGCTTTTGGCGGACGCTTATTTCGTGGCGCAACGCTTGCCCAATCATTTCCGCGCGATCTTTGGTGAAGGCGCGTTCAACTCCGCTTTTGTTCCGGCCTATGCTCGCGCGCTCGGTGATGAAGGCGATGATGCCGCGCGTCGCTTTGCGGGCGAGGCGCTCACGCTTCTTGTGATGCTGTTGATCCCGTTATCGCTTCTCGCGATGTGGCAGATGCCTTTTGTGATCGACAGTCTCGCGCCCGGCTTCGCAGCAGATCCAGAAAAATACGCAACAGCCATCACCCTCACGCGGATCACATTTCCCTATTTGTTGATGGTCTCCATCGTGACGTTGCTGTCAGGCGTGTTGAACGCGCATGACCGCTTTGCGACAGCCGCAGCTGCACCCATTCTTCTCAATCTCGCAATTCTCGCTGCACTCGGTGTGGCGTTTGTGTTTCCAACGGCGGCCCATGCAGCGGCTTGGGGAATCGTGCTCTCGGGCGCGCTTCAACTCGCTCTGCTGGGGTGGGATGCGCACCGGCTCGGCATTATGCCGCATCTCGCGCGTCCGCGGCTTGATCCGGCGATGAAACGATTCTTCGCCGCGCTCGGTCCGGCGGTCATTGGCTCAGCGGCTGCGCAGATTGCGATTTTTGCTGACACGATCATTGCTTCTTTGTTGCCAACAGGCGGCGTCTCCGCGATTTCTTACGCGGATCGGCTTTATCAATTGCCGGTTGGCTTGATCGGGATCGCTGCCGGTACGGTTCTGCTGCCCGAAATGAGCCGCCGTTTTGCAGAAGGACAGGACGACAAAGCCTATGCCGCGCAAAACCGCTCGATGCTTCTCACACTGATGTTATCGGCACCCTTCTTGGTTGCCTTTTTGATGATTCCCGATGTCATCATGCGTGGCGTTTTTATGCGCGGATATTTCACGGCAGGCGATGCCGCAGCCTCGGCCTCTGTGTTAATGGCCTATGGAATCGGGTTGATCCCTATCGTGCTGATCCGTTCGATTGTGGCGAGCTTTCACGCGCGGCAAGATACGCGCACACCGCTCTATGCCGCCTTTGTCGGAATCGGTGCCAATGTCGCGTTAAAACTTGTGTTGTTTCAACCCCTCGGCGCGCCCGGCTTGGCGCTCGCAACCGCCATCGGTGCATGGATCAATGGCGGCTGTCTGCTTGCCCTCGCCTTAAGACGTCAATGGATCGCGCCTGATCACGGACTTTGGCGCGCGATCATCGCGATTGGCATCGCTAGCGTCGTTTTAGCGCTCGCAACACCGTCCCTCGCTGGTCTCGCGCAGGAGTTCTCTCTACCCTATCACCATTGGGCTGCGATCCTTGAACTTGTGATCACAGGCCTGTCTGGTGCGCTGATTTACAGTATCATTGCTGCAATCGGGTGGCGTGCAACGCGTTGGACTTTTCAGCGCTAACACCACCCGAGATTGATGCCATCATAGATGCGCAATCAGAATGTTTTGGCGCCCCGCACCAAGACATAATAGGCGTAGAGCGATGTCGTGCCGCAAATATAGAGCCGGTTGCGCATCAGCCCGCCAAAGCAGACATTGGCGACCACTTCCGGTACATGCACTTTCGCGATCAATGTGCCATCCGGATCATAGACATGCACGCCGTCGCCTGCTGATGTCCAAACGCGCCCCTCTTCATCGAGACGCATCCCGTCGAACAGGCCATTGGTGCAGGTCGCAAACAATTTTCCGTTCTTGAGCTTGGCCCCATCAACATCAAACACGCGCATATGCCGTGGCCCATTTTCGACATGGGTTGCGCCAGTATCAACAATATAGAGTTTCGACTCATCAGGAGAAAAGGCGATGCCATTCGGTCTTACGAAATCATCTGCCACACGCGTGATCTCGCCCGTCTGCCCATCGATGCGATAGACATGGCATCCGTCCTGCTCCATCGGGGAGCGAAGCCCTTCATAATCCCAATCAATGCCATAGGCCGGATCCGTGAACCAAATCGACCCATCGCTCTTCACCACAACATCATTCGGGGAATTGAGGCGCTTGCCTTTATAGCTGTCGGCCAGCGTTGTGATTGTGCCATCAAATTCCGTGCGTGAGACGCGTCGGCCACCATGTTCGCACGAGACCAAACGCCCTTGCCGATCGACCGTATGGCCATTCGTATTTTGGGATGGCGACCGGAAAACCGAAACATGACCATCGGTTTCATCGTAACGCATGATGCGATTGTTCGGAATATCCGACCAAATCAGATAGCGGCCTGCCGGAAAATAGGCCGGACCTTCGGCCCAGCGGCACCCGTTATAAAGCCGGTCGAGCTTGGCGGTGCCGTTAAACAGGCCCGCGCCGCGCTTGTCCAAAACTTCGAATGGCGTTGGCAAAATATCATCATAAGGCGTCATGGGCGACCTCCCGCAGCAAAATAGGGCGCCCTTCGCGCCTTTATCTCACCATACTGGCAAGTGATCGCGTAAGAGGTCAAGCCCGCTGTGACGGTTCACTCCCTTGACGCCAGAACTTGACGCCAGAATGGGGATGCGCCATCGAAGCGCCACCAATCAGGGGAGCCCTATGGCGGATTGTGATGCGATTGTCATCGGTGCGGGCGTTGTGGGCCTTGCTATCGCGCGTGCTTTGGCACGTGGTGGCCGCTCGACAATTGTCATCGAAAGCGCCGACGCGATTGGCACCGAAACCTCGTCACGAAATTCCGAAGTCATTCATGCCGGCATTTATTATCCGTGCAACAGTTTGAAAGCGCGGTTTTGTGTCGAAGGACGCCGCGCGCTTTATGACTATTGCGACGCACGCGGAATCCCCTATCGCAAATGCGGCAAACTCATCGTTGCAACCGATGAGCATGAATTAGCCACCATTGAAGACTTAAAACGCAAAGGCGAGGCAAACGACGTCGAAGGTCTCGAACTTCTGTCGGCGCATGAAGCCATGGCGATGGAACCAGCGCTGTTTGCTACCGGCGCGCTCTGGTCACCTGTTACAGGCATTCTCGATAGCCACGCCTTCATGCTCTCGTTGCAGGGAGAGGCCGAAGATCATGGCGCGGCCTTTGCCTTTCTCACACCCTTCGTGTCAGCCGATGTCAGCGGCAATCTCATTCATGTTGAAACAGGTGGCGCGGAACCGATGCGGTTGACCACACGCGTCTTGATCAATGCGTCGGGGCTTGCGGCATCGCGCGCGGCGCATGCAATGAAAGGGCTTGATCCGAAGTCCATTCCTGAGACGCGTTACGCCAAAGGCAATTATTTTTCCTTGGCCGGTCGCGCGCCCTTTCAACGTCTCATTTATCCTGCACCGCATACCCATGGTCTTGGTGTTCATCTCACCCTTGATCTCGCGGGACAGGCGCGGTTCGGCCCCGATGTCGAATGGGTCGATCAGATCGGCTATGATGTTGACCCCAAACGCTCACAGGGCTTCGATGAGGCCATTCGCCGCTATTGGCCTGCGCTGCCTGGCAATGCTTTGGTTCCGGCCTATTCCGGCATTCGCCCGAAGATTTCAGGTCCGCATGATCCCGCGCCGGATTTCCGCATTGATGGGCCGAACGAT
>Ga0164296_1005335_pt1 | contig 11310 bp, 1 predicted proteins | sample GEODES057metaG_FD_113533 | JGI IMG/M metagenome (GOLD analysis project Ga0164296, IMG submission 113533) | Dystrophic lake water microbial communities from Trout Bog Lake, Wisconsin, USA - GEODES057 metaG | ecosystem: Environmental > Aquatic > Freshwater > Lake | place: USA: Trout Bog Lake... | reverse complement strand
AGGCACCATCAATGACCGCATCACGGTTCTTGAAATGGTGGTACACGGAGCCGTAGTTAACACCGGTAGCTTGGCAGACTTCTGGTATGCGAATAAGCGATTCATCCGTAGTAAGAAGTCGCTGCGCTACTGCGTCCAGCAATTTTGAAATGGTTACTTCTGATCGGTTTTGTCGTCCCATAGGCATATCCTACGAACGAAAAAAACGAAATTTCCCAGTTCTGGTTTAATCTTATTCAACTAACCTACAGAGCCTTCATTATTCCTCGTCAGCGGTGGCCCTCTCTACAAGCCAATCTCTAAACGGTTACTTGGAAGTACGGATAACCACCAAGACGAGTGGAACTCGCACTCGAAGTAGTAACTATTTACTGGCAAACGCTTCAGCTGTAGCCCTCCTCCACAGTCTCAGAAGAAGCATGCGCTTCGAAGGGCCTAGTGGACAGCCACTGAGGAAGCATGAGAACTGGGGCCTACCCCCTTGGTGGTAACCGCCCTCAGTCGAACACTGTATTTTTTTGGAGCCAGTCCCAAAAGTGTCCAAGAGGTCGCACTCTTCAGCGCTTTCCAAACTCCACCATTCAGCGAATACTCATAGCTCAAAATCTTCGAACCCACACTCTGGCCCTTGGCAACAAGAACTATATGGAGAGACCTTGCCTTCAAAGAACTCACCTTGATAATTGGTGCCGAAATTCCTTTCGTTGAAGTAGCAGCTGCAAGCACAGTGACAGGAGCAGAATCAGAAGCTTCCGATGGAGTAGTTCCTGCTAATGCAACAACGCCAAACGTGTAGGTCCCTGGGGTAAGCGAAGTAAACGTACACTGAGTCGCAGAAGTCGTCGAACAAGAAAGTCCTGCCGGAGTTGAAGTCACTTGATACCCAGAGATCCCAACGCCCGAACTTGCCTTCCAAGAAACCTGGATCGAAGTTCCCGAAACTGAGGCTTCGACAGCAGTTGGGGCAGTTGGGGCACTCGGGGTTGTAGCAGTTGTGACATTCACATTCGCTGAAAACAGGGGTGTTGAAGCTTCCCCACCTGAATTTGTGTAAAAGAGGGCAATTCGAAAGGAGTAGGTGTGATTGCTTAATAGTCCCGACACTACGTACGATGTGGCGATTGAGCTTTCAGTGGTAACCACTGGTGTCCACGTTCCACCATTGTCACCGGACTCCTCAATTTCGTACCCATTCACAGTTGCGCCTGCTAGTGGAGTGTTGATCCAAGTAAGGGTGACGGAATCCCCGTTAGCAACCGCCGCGAAATTGGTAGCCAGCGCAGATGCGTAGGGGGCGTTAGATGTGGCCGGAGCTCCACCGCCGCCACCGCCACCGCCACCGCCACCGCCACCAGTGGATGCTGCAGCCGCTACGGCAACGACTTGCTGTACTTGTTGTGCAGGACCGTAGCCCGACCCGCCATATTGATTCGCATCAATGGTGCATGTTCCAGCGCTCAGGAAACTTACTGTCCCAGAGTGAATAGAACACACGGTAGAACTTGTTGGGTCAATCGTGACCGTTACTGCCATTCGTGAACTTGCCGAGGCAATTGGGTAGTAACCAGACCCAGCAACCGTCGCATTGGTCGGGGCCGCACTTACGAACGAAATGCTTTGGATTCCTAAACCAACATTAAAGGACTGCTGCACTTGTGGAGCGGTTGCGTAGTTGGCGTTACCCGACTGGTTAGCGTCAATAGTGCAGGTCCCAGTTCCCACGAACGAAACAGCACCAGAGTTAATAGTGCAAACACCAAGAGAGGACTGGCTCGTAGTGAGCAGAACGCTCAGTGAGGAGTTTGCACTCGCAAGTGGTAAGTAGACCGTTCCCCCAACCATTGCGGCAGAAGGTGGTGCGGTATTGAAGCTAATGGTCTGAGATCCTTGCACAACACTGATGCTGACCTGCACTTGTGGGGCTTGGTTGTAGGACGAGTTGCCGGCTTGGTTAATGTCTACGACGCACGTGCCCACTGCCGTAAAGCTGACGCTCGTGCCATTGACCGAGCACGAACCCGTGGTCGAAATACTGTCAATGCTGAGTGTCACGGCCAAACCGGATGAAGCCGAGGCGTTTGGCACATACGTCGTGCCAACCTGTTGACTCGTTGGAGCTCCAGCGAGCAGAATGCTTTGATCTTGTGCGGTGTGAGCAGTGCTCGCGCCTGAGGAGTGGCCAGTTACCGCCACTCGAGGGGCGACGGCTGTCGTCGTAGATGAACCGCCAATAGTCACGGTGATGCCGCCAATAGTCTGCCCCACTCCAAGTGTTACTACCGTTGCATCGGCTGGGTTGGTAGTTCCGTTGCTGTCACTTGCGTCGTAGTACGTAAATGTGTTGTTCTGAGAATACAGACAAGGGCCAAAAGCCAGCACGTACTCACCTGCGGCAACTCCGATGGTAGTGAAGCTGGCATTTTGAAGAGCCAAACCACCAACATTAAGGAACTGCAGTGGTTGCGAGCCTTGTTGATCAATTTCAGGGAAAACGCACATTTGTGAACTGGAACTACTAAGCCCGTTCACTGTGCCGGAAAAGTCACCACCCTCGGTCATCTCCACATTCGCGCCAGTTAACTGCTCATTAGTCGAGAGCGTGAACTGCTCCGCTTGCGGATACTGTGTTCCGGTTGGTGAAGTCCCAACGAAGTTTTGCAAGTACGGACCACCGTTGCAGTTTGAGACTCCAATGATAATTGCCACTCCGGTTGGCAGCCCCCCGTAGGTATACGCACCGGTCGAGTCGGTCTGCGCACTGCCCAAGAATGTTCCACTGGGTTCTTGGAAGCTCACGCAAAGCCCGCCAATCCCGTTTGACGTAACAGAATCAGTCACTAGACCTGAAATAGAAGAACCCTGCGAAAGCTCAATGGAAATGCCACTCGCTACAGGGCTCTGCGATGACACAGTAACGAGACCTTGCGATGTTGCGCTTTGCGATCCTGTGGCAATTCCCTGCTCGTAGTAGGTACTGGCGTAACTACTGCCACAACCACCTGCCTCAACGTAATAACTGCCACTCGGCACTGTCATACTGTACGTTCCTGCAGAATTAGTTGATGCGCTCGCCCCAATGCCACCTGAGGTTGCATTGGCCTGTACGCAGATCCCATTGAGGGCGTGACCTTGTCCATCAGTAATGCTTCCGGTGATTGTGTCGACGGTAGAAATCTGCATGTCAATTCCTGAGATCACGGTACCGGCCACAGGGGTTATTTGCGTTGCTGACGAATAGTTAGTCGTGCCAATCTCCGAACCTGACACGTAATACTCGGTGAGATACGGACTGCCTTGGCTATTGCACTGTTGCACGCTGAATGTGTAACTGTGACCAACCTGGAACCCGGAACTCTGCCAAGTTCCGTCACTATTGACTTGACGCCCCCAGCCAGTGTTGTTCCCCTGCACCATGACACAAAGCTGACCCGTTGGGGTGCCAGCTGCGTACGTAACGGTTCCCGAAAATTCTCCACCAACATTCATCGCCATGTTGATGCCGGTCTCTGACTGGCCCGGTTGAAGGGTTAGCGTCGTTGCTGACGAAGACGAGGGGGATCCTCCAGTAGTGCCATTCACGTAGTAAGTCGCATAATAGAAACCGGTCTGGCATTCAAAGAACTGCACTCGAACCGGAGTTCCCGTCGGGACGCCCTTCAGGGTGTAAGTACCATCAAAGCCAACTTGAGCATTTGCGTACCCGCTAGTTGCCTGGGCAATAACGCAGACTCCCGTGACAGCGAGTCCTGTCGAAGCATCAGTCACGCTGCCAGAAATAGATGCACCTTCTACCAGCGTTATATTTACTCCCGATTCGGTGGCACCAGCGGCAACCTGGACTTGCGAGCCCAAGAACTGCTGCGGTGCGCCCGCAGGATTGGAACTGAGATAGTACGCAGCGATGTAGTTACTGGCCTCCGAACATGGCATGAAGTACACCGCATAACTCATGTTGGGGTTTAGGCCGGTGACTGTGTAGTCACCATTGGCGTCGGTCTGCGCACCTACGCCAGCACTCCCCGACTGAGCAGTCACGCATACATTGGCAATGGGATTACCGTGCACGTCAGTCACCTGGCCGGAGATTGCCCCGCCTTGTTGCAATTCTGTGGGGTTATTCAACGCTGTCGTTTGACCTGGGTCAACCTCAACTTGAGTAGCGCTAGCCATTGAAGTCGTTCCCCTACCATTGCCGCTTTGGTAGTAGGCCGCTGCATAACCCAAGTCATTGCAGTCGTTGAAGTAAATCTGATAGTCCCCTGGAGCAAGACCGGTAATGGTCCATACTCCATTGGCTCCACTCTGGGTGCCACTACCAAGTCCGGTCGCCTGCGCCGACACGCAGACGCCAGACAGTCCGTTGCCGTTTTGATCCTGTACGACGCCGGTAATTGACCCCCCAAGACTCAGGGTTGCATCAATCGCGGTCGTCACTTGCCCCTGAGTTACTTGGACGGTTACGGCCTGACTGTAGAACGAAGTGCCTGTCGACGAAGGACCAGCGTAGTAACGCGAAGCGTAGCCAGTATTACTGCAGTCGTAAAAGTTAACGATGTAAGTTCCGGGAGCTAGTCCAGCAATAGTGAACTGTCCGAGAGAATTCGATGGCTGACCTCCAAAGCCGGAGCCGCTTGTTTGCGCCGAAACACAAATTCCCGCCAACGGGTGACCATTCAGGCCTGAGACCACGCCCGTAATTGATCCACCCTCCGCCAGTTGTGTCGTACCTATCGAGATACTGGCTCCAGTAGTCACCGTGATCTCCGAAGCAAGGGAGTAGTTATACGTTCCCGTTGATGTAGCCCCCTGGACTGAAGGCGCCAGGTAGTACGTCGATGCGTACTGACCGGCCTGACACGACGAGAACTGCACGCGGAACGAGCCTGCTGGAAGTCCGCCAATGGAGAAGCTGCCAGTACTGTCAGTCGTTTGCCCCCCGTACCCCGAGTTGCCACCTTGGGCGGAAACACAGATTCCCGCGAGCGGATTTCCGCTCGAGTCAGTTACCGTTCCCGATAGTGTCGCGCCGAGACCCAATTCAATGGAAACCCCCGTTAGGTTGTGTCCTTGCCCGTCCGGCACCACCACCTGACTCGCACTGTTGTAGTTACTCGTACCGCCAGGCACGCCACTCTCGTAATATGCGGTTGTGTAGACCTGAGAACTGCAGTCCGAGAATTCAATGCGATACGAGCCCGCCGGTAAGCCACTAATCGTGTAACTACCATCCGTCCCGCTGGGTTGTCCACCATAGCCACTGCCATTCCCTTGAGCGGAAATACAGATACCCGAGAGCGGGTTTCCACTGGTGTCAGTAATTATTCCCGATATAGAAAAACCCTGTAAGAGAGAGATGCCCACGCCACTGGTATTTTGCCCCACAACGACGGTCACTGGGAATGCCGAAGACATCGAACTCGTGCCGAACGGAGTGCCGTCGTAGTAGGCCTGCGCATAACCACGATTGCTGCAGTCATTGAACCCCACGGTGTACGTGCCTGGCGCCAGACCGGGAATCGTGAAATCACCGTTGGCATCACTGGGCTGACCACCGAACCCTGCGTAGTTAGACATTGCGTTGGCACAGATACCGGACAAAGGATTGCCGTTGGCGTCGGTGATTGTGCCAGAAATCGATCCGGCTGGCCCAAGTTCGGTAGTGCTAATGGTTGTCGGCGTACTTCCTGCCGTAACACTCACTTCATTCGCTGCGGAATACGACGTTGTTCCGTACAGCGTGCCGTCGTAGTACTCCGAAATGTACTGACCAGTTGAGCAGTCGTAGTACTGAATCTTGTAGCTACCTGATGCTAAGCCCGTAATAAGAAAGTTTCCATTTGCGTCCGATGACGCTCCGGCAAAGCCAGAGTTGTTCGACTGCGCATTGACGCAAACGCCGCTGAGTGGATTTCCGTTTATGTCTTGCACGGTTCCAGTGACCGAACCACCCTGAGAAAGTTCGGCGTCGATGGCATTCACTGTAGCGCCGGCTGTCACGGTCACCAGTGACGCTCCAGAGTACGAATTTGTTCCGGTTGAAGATGAGGCACTGAAAAAGTCGCCTGCGTAGTTCGCGCTACTGCAGTCATTGAACTGCACTCGGTAGCTGCCTGCTGGCAATCCAGTCACGCTGTATTTACCGTTCACATCTGACTCCCCACCACCAAATCCAGTATTGGCGCCTGATGCGAAAACGCAGATACCGGCAATTGGCGTAGTGCCATCAGTTTGAGTAATCGTGCCGCTGATGGTGCCCCCAGCAGTCATGGATGTATTGATCCCAGAAGTCAGGTGACCTGCACTTACCTGCACCGAGGATGCATCGAAGTAGTCAGACGCGCCAGTTTGTGAACTCGAGGAGTAGAACTCCTGAGCGTAGTTAGTAACACCACTGCAGTCAAAGAACTGCAGCTGGTAGTTGCCAGCTGGGAGCCCAGTGATTGTGTACTGGCCACTTGAGTTCGTCGGATTTCCGCCAAAACCACTCTCATTCGTTTGAGCCGAAACACAGATCCCGGATAGAGGTGTCGACCCATTGGCCGCGGTCACCGTACCAGAAATCGAACCGCCCTCGCTCATTGAAAGGTCGTAGCCAGGGTAGGACGAACCCGCCTGCACCGTTACTGGTGTTGCGCTTGTGTAGAGATCGGTTCCTTGAGAGACGGAACCTGAAGACTGAACGAAGTAACTCGTCGCGTAGTTCGTTACACCGCTGCAGTCGTTATAGACCAACGTGTAGGTACCAGTGGGTAAACCGGTAATAACGAAGCTACCGTCAGAACCACTTGGACTAGAGCCGAAACCACCCGTATTGGACTGCGCGGAAACACATATTCCGCTTAATGGATCGTTGGAAGTTGCGTCGGTTACAGTTCCCGAAATAGTGGCACCAGTGATCAGCTCAGTTGGCTGCAGTGAGGTGGGCTGCCCAGCAACAACAACGACGGGACTTGCCTGACTCGAACTACTGACTCCGTCTTGAGTAGTGGAGCTGTAATACGTTGTTTGAAAGACTCCGTTGGTGCAGTCGTAGAACTGGACCGAATAGGCACCCGCCGGAATGCCCGTAAGTGTGAATGAGCCGGAACTGTCTGTCGACTCACCGCCAAATCCACCAGCACCGGACTGCGCAGAAACACAAATACCACTCACTGGGTTGCCCGATCCGTCAGTAACGGTTCCCGTGATTGAGCCACCTTCACTGAGCTTCACATCAATGCCCGTGGTTACGTGGCCTGAAGCGACTGAGACAGTGGTGGCTTCTGTGAACGCCGACGTCCCAGTTGGCGAACCTTGCTGATAGAACGCACTCGCCCAATTGTTGCCACTGCAGTCGTAAAACTGCACCGTGTAGTCGCCACTAGGAATACCAGCAACTTCATAGGTACCATCGGAGGCCGTTGGCTGGCCACCATAGCCACCCGAAGAAGAATCGACGGATACGCAGATACCACTGAGTGGAGCCCCAGTTGTGTCAGTGACCGTTCCAGAGATCTCACCACCTGAGGCGAGAGTCACATCAACATCTTGAGTCGTGATGTTGGCAGTCACCACCACTGGAGCTGCACTTGCGTACGAACTCGTTCCGTAGGTTGCAGCGTCGTAGTAGCGACCTGGGTAGTTTCCAACATTGTTGCAGTCACTAAACCAAACGGTGTACGCACCGGGAGTAATTCCAGTGATTGAGTAAGTACCGTCACTCCCAGATGTGGCAGATCCACCAAAGACCCCCGCTATTGACTGGGCAGTTACACAAATGTTCCCAAGCGGTCCCGTCAATGAAGCAACTAGACCCGCAATGCTGCCCTCTGACGCGGTGTGTGCCTTTGAAAAGTGGAAGTGCGCAGACGGCCCGAGTTCTGAAGCAGAAGCATTTTTGACACCAGAGCCGGCGTCAATTACTTGCAGGAGCACAGAAGAGCAAACAATAAGGGCGGCAACCAGTCGAAGCTTCACGTCACTCCTAAGTAATTACATTGCGGGCAATGTTATACCTAATTTCGACATTTCCCGATCTAACTTCGTCCATCCAGATCGCCACTGATATGCACAGCAGGGCAACATCTCAATGCATAAAACAAAAGAACCCCCGCCCTTGCGGGCGGGGGTTCTTTTTACCTTCTAGTGAAGGTGTGAACTACTAGTTGCTCGTAGTACGGAGAAGAACGTTCTTGTCCGTCTTTGAAACGTGCAACTGGAAGCTTGGTACTACTGCAACGCCAGCCTCTGAAAGTGCTTCGAATGCTGCGTGAGCACGGGCACTTGCAATTGCTGCGGTGGTTCCGTAACCAACGAAGGTTACTGAAGCACCTGACTGGAGAAGAGGTTCGAAGGTGAACAGCTTCGCCATGTCAGCAGCGTTGAGATCTGCAGACTTGCCTGAGAAGGAAAGTGTTACAACTGCTGGGATCGTTGGAACCGTAACAGTGGTAACTACTGCAGGAGTAGCGGTTACTTCGTCTGATGCAGGTGAGTAACCGTTCTGGTTCTCAGCAACAACTTCGAAGTAGTACTTCACGCCGTTGCTAAGGCCAGTAACTGTGTAGCTAGTACCGGTTACGAGTGCTGCGTTTACTGGAGTGGTTTCCCCACCAGCAGATGAAGCTTCGTAGACGTAGTAACCAGCAACAGCCTTACCACCGTTAGCAGCAGGAGCAGTCCATGAGAGAGCAACTGAACCAGTAGCTGAAGTTGCGGTCAAGCCTGATGGAGCAGCAGTACCAGTAACTGGAGTTGCTGACTTCTCAGTCGAAACAGCGCCCTCACCGATTGCGTTGATAGCAGTCACGGTGAAGTAGTAGGTAGTTCCGTTGGTCAGACCAGGAACAGTGATGCTTGTGTTGGTGAAAGGAATGATGCCGTTAACTGGAACGGTTGCTTCCTTGCCAGCAGCGGTGCCAACGTAAACGTTGTAACCAGTTACAGCTGAACCACCGTTAGCAGTAGGAGCGGTAACCGTAAGGGTTACTGATCCGTTGCCAGCTACAGCAGTGAATGAAGGCTTAGCAGGAACTGAAGCCTTACCACTCAAGACCTGAGCAGCGGTAGCGGTTGAAGTTGCACTACCCGTTGAGCTGGTTACTTCAACTGCGAAGGTGTAGCTGTCACCTGGGGTGTAAGTGAAACCACTCACGGTGCAAGTTGATGAACCAACTACGACGTTGCCGTTGTTCTCATCAGTTGAAGGTACAACGCAGTTGCTGTTGCCAACAGTGATGTTGCTTGAGGTAGCAGCAGTGATGTCCTTAGCAACAACTGTGTAGAGGGTGCTGAGCCAGGTTCCGCCACCAAGGTTGGTGGAAGGAGTCCAGTTAAGCGTCACGTTGTAGGTAACGCCAGAGTTGGAAACAGCGGCCACAGCTGCAGTTACGCCAGTTACAGCAACAGGGTTACCCGTTGGTGTAGCAGTTCTGGTCTGAGCAGTTCCACCGGTTACGTTGCCTGAAGCGCTCGTCAGTGTTGCAACGAAGCTGTAGGTCGTACCGTTTGAAAGACCAGTTACAACACAGGTGGGCTCTGAAACAGTTGAGCAAGTCTCAGCACCTGGAGTGGCAGTGACTGACCATCCGGTCATTCCGAGTGACTGGTTGAGACCGAAGTCCGTCAAGGCCACAGTTGCCTTTGAGCTTCCAGCAGAAACGGTGATTGCAGCGTTGCTAGCAAAAAGGGCAGCACCCGTTGGTGTTACTGAAGCAGATGGATATGAGGCAGCTGAGTAAACAATTGCAGATTCTGCACTTGTAGAAACAGTTGCTTTTACTTCAACGGTGTAAGCGTGATTAGTGGTGAGGTCTGAGATCAGAACTGAAGTACCAGTACCGATTGCTGTGTTGTAGCAAGGTGTGATGGTGTTACCGCAAGCAGCAATAGGAGCGTACCCGCCACCGTTGTCACTGATCAGTACCTTGTAACCAGTTGCGCCCGATACAGCGTTCCACGTAGCAGTTGCTGAGGTAGCTGAGGTCTGAGCAAGACCAATGTTGGTCGGTGCTGAAGCCTGAGCAGGAGCAACTACTGCGAATGCAGCTGATGGGCCTGAAGTTGAAACACCTGAGGTGCTGTTTACTGCCTCGATGATGACGTTGTACGTCGTACCACCGGTAAGACCGGCAATGAAGACACCGTCGTATGAAGCACCAACAGCCACGAAGCAGCCAGGATCAGTTGCGAACAGAGCTTGGTTAGGAGCGAGTGGGTAATTAGTCTGGGCAGTTGCGTAGTCGGTAGTACAAGTAGTGGCGTCTTCGAGACTGGTGTATGTACCACCAAGGTTGTTCACTGCAACGATTGGCAACAGGTTGTCGTCAAGGCTGGTAGCGGTAGCAACGTTACCGTTGTACACCTTAACGCTGGTTGGTGAACCTGCACCAGCAGCTGAAGGTGAGAAGGCAACTGCAACAACACCGCCGAAGTCGTAAGGGGTGCCGTTGACAAGGACGCTGTTGCCGTCGTCAAGGACGTTCTGTGAACCAAGAACAGTTGGAACACCAGCAGTGGTTGAACCAATTGTTGCAGCAACTACTGCTGACTGAGCACCAGTACCTGCGTCGGTTACTGCAGCTACAGCGAAGTAGTAAGCAGTTCCGTTAGTAAGGCCACTGACCTGAGTTGAGGTTGAGCCTGAGCCAACCTGCTTGGCAGGTGCGAGTGATGATGCTGAAGTACCTACGTAGATCTCGTAGCCAGCAAGGGTGGTGGCACCTTCAAGAGCGTAGCCAGCGGCAGCGGTCCATGAAAGAGCAACGGTGCCTGAACCTGATGCAGGCTCTACGGAAACGCCCTTAACTGCGTCAGCAGTTGTTTCGGCAGTTGTGTCGTAGGTCTTCGCTGAAGTTGCAGCGTCGTACGCAGCAGCTGAGCTACCAGAAGCGTTAACAGCGATTACTTCAACAGCGTACGAAGCACCCTCGGTAAGACCCGTGATGGTGTAGCTGGTGCCAGTAGAGACAGTAGCGGTGGTGTACGAGCTAGCGCTCGACAGGCGGTAACCAACGGTGTAGCTGGTAATTGCGCTTCCACCGTTGCTAGCAGGAGCAGTCCAGCTAACAGCAATGGTGGTGTCCTTAACTACTGAAGTAACAGCAGTAGGTGCACCTGGCTTGTTTGCGCCGGTGTAGATCGAAGCTTCGGTTGAAGCTGGTGATGCACCAACAGCGTTTGTCTCAGTTGCGGTGAAGTAGTACTTCGTATCTGGGTTGAGGCCAGTTACAACTACTGACGTTGCGCCACCGCTGTTAGCAACTGGGTTGGCGTTCACTGGAGTTGAGCTTTCGCCACCAGCAGTGGTGCCATCGTAGATGTTGAAGGTGT
>Ga0164296_1005334_pt1 | contig 11311 bp, 9 predicted proteins | sample GEODES057metaG_FD_113533 | JGI IMG/M metagenome (GOLD analysis project Ga0164296, IMG submission 113533) | Dystrophic lake water microbial communities from Trout Bog Lake, Wisconsin, USA - GEODES057 metaG | ecosystem: Environmental > Aquatic > Freshwater > Lake | place: USA: Trout Bog Lake... | reverse complement strand
GTTGCAAACTTATCTTTCCAATAATCCAGACTGAACTGGTATTACGGAAACGTAAAAACAAGAAAGCCCCGCAAGGGGCTTTTTTGTTGGCGGTACTTGCTAGACTTTAAATACACTATGCGAACATTAATAGTGGCATTTGGTGACAGTTGGACATTTGGGTCAGAACTCGATATTCCAAGACAATACCCATGGGTTAAACACCTAGCCAATCTATTAGATGCAGATTACGTTAACATGGGCGTACCGGCTAGTAGCATTGGACATTTAAGTAAGCAACTCTTTGATTTTGTTAAACAAAATCCCACATGGCAAGAACGCAAAGTCGTCTTTATGGTTGGCATGTCTGGATTAACTAGATACCTGAGCTATAATAATCAACAACAAGAGTTTGTAAACATAACGCCCGAAGCAGTATATAGTACCAGCCAAATAGACTTTACTGGCCGACCTCCAGAAGTTGTTAAGCATTTAGCACCTCTAGCACACATAATCTATAGAGAAGTTGAGAATCCTGTTTATAATGAATTCCTAGCAGTACAAATGATTACTTTATTTCAACAGTTTGCAAACTATAATGAAATTGATTGTGTATTTTTTAGTTATTTTGATCAGCTGATAGTTAACAACTTTGGACATATGATAGCAAAAGATTATGTTTATCCTACAACAATCACACAAGCATTAACTGGTACAGAATATAGCATACCTGCAATAAGAGAAAATGAATATTTTAAAGACAAATTATTTCATCCCAATCATGCTGGGCATCAACGCATTGCAGAAATATTAAGAGATTTTTATGATAAACTTTATCCAAGGGATTGAAGGAGATGACATTCCATATCAAGCGCAATTGCTTGGTTACGATATGAAAAATCTCAAAACAAATATTTGGTTCTTTCCCTTAAACAATCACTACAATAGACATACTTCGGGTTGGACTGAAATGACTAGTAAACTAGCACGTCAGCACGATGCTGTAGTCTTCTACGATATAGTTAATACTAGCGATTACGACCATGACAGATTCAAAACATTTATTAAAGAGTTTAAACATCACAACAAGTATTGGTTAACAATAAACCAAACTTCCGGCTTTGAGTTAGAAAGTGTAAAGATTATTCCCTGGGACTTTATGTGGAACCGTATTAAAAGCTACTACACAGAAGCAATACCAAATGATTTATACTTACATCATTATGCCGCAGGACAATATAACCTACCAAAGCTAGACTTTGAAAAGCCTCGTGCAAAATCTTTCTTGAGCATGACTGGTAGAGAATACGGGTATAGACGCAACCTATACGAGTTTGTAAAAGGATATGATGGATTTGTATCTAATAGGTCGCGAGGTATATTCCTAGAAGGCAAGCCAGTAGTTGGTGCATATAGTCCAGTACCAAATGAGTTTTATCTTGACAGTTATATTAGCATCTATGTTGAAAGCAACTGCCTACAGCCTGATTTGATTCACATAACAGAAAAGTCTTTTGAGCCGTTAATCAAAGGACATATCGTATTACCGTTTAGTAACCCGGGAACAATAGCTAGATTAAAACAACTGGGATTTAAGTTTCCTGATTTTGTTGACTATAGTTACGACACAATAGTAGATCCTATTGCAAGATTTGAAACACTTAAAGAAATGTTTAAAAACTTATTAATGCAAAACTTACCAAAACTTTACCAAGACAATCAAGATATTTTTATCCATAATCAACAATGTATTAAAACCATACCATATGACACAAGACTATTAGAGGCTTTCAATGTTTAAGTTCTACGATACTCTTACATTTGACGAAAGTTTAGATCACAAGCACTCTGACTGGAGTCCGGATAATATCTACTCCTACAGGCAATGGTACGAGGAAGATATACAAGGAAAAGACACATTATTAATACAAGTAGGCGACTCGTGGACCTGGGGCGATCACTTGGGTACAATAGACTGGGACAAAGCCAGTAACGACCCTTGTAGAATGGAGCAGATTGTTGGGCGCCGTTTAAGCCTTTTATTAGATTCGGATTGGGTAAACATAGCCAAGCCTGGATGTAGTAACTATTGGATGTTAGAGCAGTTACAAAATATAGAAATGCATTTAATGACTGCCCAAAGTCGATATAAAAAGATTCGTATGGTAATATCATTAACTGAAGATCTGCGAGAAGCAAAGTACACAAGACGCATTAATGTTAACCGTCCGTATCAATCATTTTGGGATAATAGCTCCGGCCTAGAAGACTTTTTAGTTCAAGTTGAAAGTTACTTATTGCGTAACTTAGAAGCATACTTTAGTCGTTTCCCCTTTGTTGACGTTCGTGTTGCTCGTGTGTTCACAGATGTATGGCCAGAAAACTCTAGCCCACTGCTACTAGAAAAGTCCTGGTGTGACGTAATACAGGATCATGTTCAGTTTGATCGTTATCTTAAACCTGTGCCTTTCATAGGGCAGATGAGTATAGATCCTTTAACAGAAAAATATATAGCAACTAAACCTGAATGCAAGGCAGAGTTCCTGGATATAATGGATCGAGTAGCCACACGCTGGAACTTCTTAGGCGCTAGCGATTATAATCTTAAAGGTAGTACATATCATCCTAATCCTGCAGGGCATCAACTTTGGGCAGACTATCTTTATACCCAGTTTGATAAATAATATTGTTCACTCACAAGAGTAACTTTCGGAGCACCACTCCGGATAGCCTAGAACGCTAACGCCCTAAGAGGCAAAGGAGAAATAAAATGGCAAAACTAAAAATCACAAGAACTGAAACATCTGGTCAAATCCACGATCGTTATGTTAGTCCAACTAGCGTTAACGGCGCTCACGTTGGTGGCACAGGCGGCCTAACAAGCCAAACAGGTTATCAAATTCAACCACAAGTGTATATCACTGGCGGAAGTTCTTTACCTGGCTCTATCCTATTACAAAAAGGTCGCAAGTCTTTCCGTGTAACTGATGGTACATTAAAAGGCGACGCTACATTGACTAATAGTCCTAATCTAACTGCTGGCCAAATGAATATTTTAATCAATATTTCTACAGTATCTGCTAACGTTGCAGCCGCTAACGTTGCTGGTGGTGCAACAAGTACATACGTATCTTGGACAGGAACTCCAACAGGTCCAATCACAACTCCTCGAGTTGGTGACTACATCATTGGTTTTACTGGCACAGCCGGCGTTGCTCAAGTTACTGCTGTTAATACTTCAAGTAACGTAACTATTGCTGTTTCTGGTAACGTTGCCGCACAAAACTCTGTATCTATTACTAACAGTACATACGCTAGCCGTATTACTAACAAGTTTGTATACGACTTTAATGGTAACAAATTGCGTTATCATTTAGCCGCACCAGATACAACATTTGTTCAAGTACAAAGTGCTTAATTAATTTAAGTACACTAAAAACCCGCTTCGGCGGGTTTTTTATTGATTTAAGCAAAGATCTGCCAAGCATAAATACTACATAAACAGGATACGGACATGAGTACTACTAAGCGAATTTCAGGTAACTACACAATACAGACACTAAATCCCGGTGATCAAATCAACTTGCAATCTACGGTTGTAATCAATGGTAATTTAGTAGTAACTGGTAACAGCCAAAGTATTGTAAGTACCGATAGTGCTATTACAGATCATACTATTACACTAAACAATGGTGTAACAACTCCAAATCCTCTTGGCGCTAATATTATTGTAGATCGCGGCAATGCGGCAAATGTAAGTATTGCATGGAATGAAAGTTTATCTGCATGGCAAGCAAGTAATGATGGATCAACATACAAATATATTCAACTTGGTAACAGCCCAAGTGCTAACTTATATTCAGATTCTGCACCAACACTAAGCGCAAACTTAAACCTAAATGGCCACACAGTTTATAGTGCCGCAGGTAGTGTACAAATTTTTGCAAACACAGCCGGCAGTGGCGGATCTGGTGTTTATGTAACCAACACAGTAACAACTAACGCAGAGCTAGTAACAAAAGCTAAAGCGGTAGCATACAGTATCGTATTCGGATAGGACTAAAACTAAAATGGCAATTCAAAACTTCGCACTAACAACAACAGCCGCAAACATTCTTGTCAACGGCTCTGGTACAACAGCAGTTACTACAATTCACTTGTGTAACTATTCTGGCGTAACACAAACTGCAAACATTTATGCTGTACCTGGCGGAAGTACCGCAGGACTAGGTACAATCATTTATTCTAATGTAAGTATTACTGCTTACAATACATTGATTGTTTCTGCAGAGAAATTTATTTTAGGCGGACTTGGCGACGCTATTATGGCAAACTGTAGTAATGCCAACTCGGTGACAGCAACAGTTAGTTCGATTGGAATTTAATAATGGCACGTTTTCTTAAGAATCCAGAGTTAGCCCAAGGCCAAACTGGTGCAATATTACCTATAGTACCAAATAGCTCTTATGGTGATGCTCCTGTGCCCGGACTGATTAGATTTAATCAAAATCCCAGTACTTCGTCTTATCCTAGAATTGAAATCTACTATAACGGCTCTTGGCAACAAGTTGCTCCAATTGGTAGTGTACAGATAAAAGTTGACAACATTGGTACTAGTGATGGACTAACTACACAAGTGTTTACAATGAGTCAAAGTGAAAGTGATCCAACTGCGATTGCAGTATTCATTGGCGGAGTATACCAACTACCAATAGTAAACTATACTGTATCTGGTACAAACATTGTATTCACTTCGATACCACCAGCTCCAACTTCTGCAAGCCCAAATCAGATTGTAGTTATTCATAATATTAACAGCACTAACGTAGCTGTCTAGGACTCCTGATGGCAATCGGCAAAATAACAGGGCAGATGCTAAACTACAACCTGGAACGTGCAGGTGTAGATTTAGTTATTGATGCAAACCTTACGCACTTTGACGTAAACAATCGTCGTGTAGGTATTAATACTGCTAGCCCTGCATACTCGTTAGATGTTAACGGTAATGCTCGCATTGCTAACCTAACAGTTCTCAACAATCAAATTTCCAGTAACACTGGCCAAGTTAGTTTTGGCACAATATCAAATATTAATATTTCTGGTGGTAGTGCTTTTAATACAATCTATACAGATGGCAACGGTAACTTAGCCTACGGAAGTCTGGCATTAATTGCCAGTTTAGAAAACTTTACTGCTAACAATATTCCAGTTGGTACAGTAACACAGTCACATGATTCATATGGTACTAATGCACTAACAACAGGCATGGATGTTGCTACAGCTATTAATACGCTAGACAATATTCTTGGTAACATTACAAACATGTATGGTAATGTTATTACAGCCGCAAACATTACAGGTACCATATACACTAATGCACAACCTTATATCACAAGTGTCGGCACATTATCTAATCTATCAGTAAGCGGCACATCGTATCTTGGTAACTTAGTTATCAATGGTAATACCATTACCAGTAACACAGGAAAAATTAGCCTTGGTACGATTTCAAATGTTCAAGTCACTGGCGGTAATGCTTATGATCTAGTCTACACAGACGGCAACGGTAATTTATCATTTGGTAACTTAAATAGTTTATCTGGATTAGATGCATTTACTGGTAATAATATTACATTAGGTTCTAACACAGCACCGGCATTAAAAAGTAATGCAGTAACTTTAACAACAACTACTTCAGTGACTGATGCAATAGCAGAATTAAATTTTGTATTAGGCAAACTAGTACCACCAAGTCCTCCGCCGTTTCCGGGTGCAAGTACGCTAAGTTTAAGTACAGCGACTACCACAGCCTTAATGACAAACTTTACCCAAACAGACAATTCTGGGTGGGGCAACTTAAGTGTTGCAGGTGGAACCAGTGTAAGTGCTACCAGAGTTAATACTTACTCGGCTGGTACTATCACAAGTGTAGGCCCAGGAGATTCAGGCACAGTAACAGCATACTTTAATGGGGTAGCTGCCGGAAGCCGAACAATGACTTCTGGAACAGATAACGGCACCTACGGTAACTTAATCATTGCATTAGATCAAGATTATCACAATGTGGTATCCACTGTGACTGCCGGGTTCTGGCAAAGTTTTAATGCTAGCTTGTCTGGTACTAGTGTACCAGCTGGCTGGAATCGTGCGAATATTAATGATACAGCTGGTAGTGGTACAAATACAATAACTTGGTATTATGATAGTAGTACTCCGGGTACACCAGCATTTGCTAATACCAGTGTTGTATTGACAAGTAACAATACAACCTATTCAACTACTATTCCACATTTTAACAGTAGTACAACATTTAAGATTAAAGGTAATATCACTAACCTTAGTGGTGATATGTATCTAGCAAGCCCGTTTGGTGTTAGTAGCGGAGGAGCATTTGCTACACCAACTACTCCAACCTACTCAAGTTTTATTCCTACAATAACTACACCATTAACTCGTAACTTGTTAACAAGTTCTTATTTTGAAACTCCTGTTAGTATTACTACAGGATTTGGTTCTAGTTCAACTGGACCTACAGTAACATTTAATAATTCTTATAGCACTGGCTCTTCTGGTGCAGTAACTCCGGGTGTGACTATACTTTACAAAACTGGTACCACTACACAAATTGAAGAAACTGCAATCACTAATAGTTATACCGGCGGTAGCGCCGCTTATCGTATTGTTAATCCAGATGCAGGAACAGCCGCTGATAATCCAGCATACACCGGAAGTGAAGCAACTTTTAATAGTCAAACTGGAACATTTTATGCAACTGATGCTACTGTAGTAGCCGCAGTATTAAAATGGGATAATACAAACTATTCAACAGGATACTTACCAGTTGGTCCTAACCTAAGTACTCGCGGTGCAGGCGCACAGTATTTTACATTTAAATTTGTTAAGAGTGCTGTTAGTAAGTTCAATATTAGTTATTCAGGAACCATTGCCGGTCTATGGGTAGCACTACCTGGCAGTACTATAGACACTACAGCCGCACCAACTAATGGTTGGATTAATATGGCAACGGCTTACGCTGGGTCAGGTGTTCCTGGAACCGGAACTGGTGGTAATGGATCTTCTGGGTGCTCAACTGGTGGTGCCGCGGTATTAAATAGTTTAGTCAGTGGTGGTAGTTACACCTGTACATTTGGTACAGCAAGTTCAACTAACTCAACCGGCAACGAAATATATGTTCGTGTTAAATTAACCAGCGGACAACAATTAACAGCATTAAGCATAGCGAACCCAACTAACTAACATGACAATATCTCAAACACAACTAGTCGACATATTGTATAAGAAACTTAGTGGGGTTTCTAAAACAGACACGAGCACAGCAAAGTCGCCAGCTAACGAAGCCAATGCTAGTCCACAGTTAAGTCCTGGTTCTACTATCTGGCAACAGGACTATTATATTCCTGGTGTTACTACATTACCTACAAGTAACTCAAGTGTAGTTACAGTCTATAGAGATAGTTTAAGTTCTACAGTACAAGCAGTAGCTCTAAGCGAAGGCGTAGCGCAGGAAACTTGGGCAACTAACTTAACTGATTGGATTAGTCCGCAGTTTGGCGCCGGATATCAACTACAGTTATACGCAGGCCCGCCAGGACGTAGTAATCCACAAACATTTACTAATCTACCTGTTGGCGGATCCGGTAACAGCGATTCTTGGTACTTTGACTACTCGGCCGGTATTGTAAACTTTGCTGATACTAACGTACCAACTCCGGTAGCTAACGTAGCTAACGTTGTTTATGTTGTTGGTGCACGTTACACTGGCACTAAAGGTATCAATAACTTTGCCAACTTACAAATTGGCAGTATCACCATTAACGGCAACACTATCACAGGTAATACTGGTGTTACCTTTGGCGGAAATATTTCTGGTAACGTTGTTGGTACAATACTAACTCCTGTACAACCTTACATTACTACAGTTGGCACATTAGGTAACTTAGCAGTAACTGGTAATACTGCAACTGGTAACATATTAGTCAGTTCGGGCTTCTTCTGGGGCAACGGCAATCCTATTATATTCAGTAACTATGGCAACAGTAATGTAGCATCATTGTTATCCAGTTTTGGCAGTAATAGTATCAATACCACCGGTAACGTAACTGCTAGTAATATCAACGGTAATGTCTATACTGACTATATCTATCCAAATACATCTACGGTAACAACATTTAAATCAACTAGTGCTATTGGATTACCTATTGGCGGCAATGTGGCACGTCCGTCTGGTGTTGCAGGATATTTACGATATAATACAGATTTTAATGTGGTAGAATTTTATAACGGCACCGGATGGGTCAGTGTAGTTAGTAACATTAACGGTCAAAACTTTTACGGCGATGGCACAAATACTACATATACATTAAATCAAGTAACTACCGCCAATGGCATATTAGTAAGTATTAACGGTACTGTACAACAGCCTGGGTATGCGTATACTGTGTCGGGTAACCAGATTACTTTTGCCCAAGTGCCTTTGATAACTGATCAAATTGATATAAGATTCTTAGCGGCTGCTATAGCAGTTGACAATATTTTTAACACAGACATTATTGTTAGTGGTAATGTATTGCCAGGGGCCAATGTAACTTACAATCTTGGTAGCCCAACACAAATGTGGCAATCTTTATATGTAAGCAGTAATACCATTTATGTAGGCGGAACCCCTTTAAGTATAGTAAGCAATGTAGTAACAGTAGGTGGAGTACCATTAGTTACTTATAGTAATGCCAATGTAACGGCTTACTTAGCTGCCGGAACAGATACTACTATAAATGGTATTACTACAGCATGGCAATCTAATGCGGCTAGTCAAGCGACCGATATTACAACATTATATGCTAATGCCGCAAGTCAAGCATTGAGTATTAACTCTATTAATTCTAATATAACAGCCGCTAATGCCGCTATTGTTACAGCTAATAGTTATAATCAAACTTATACAACTAATGCGATTAGCACAGCAATCAATAACTTAATTAATAGTGCGCCTGGAACATTAGACACCTTGGGCGAAATAGCCGCAAACTTAGCCAGTGAAGGTAGTGCTATTAATGCTATTACTAACAGCATCACTAATACCAATGCTAACGTAACAGCGGCCAATGCTGTTATTACTACCTTAGCTCCAATTAGTAGCCCAGCACTAACTGGAACACCAACTGCTCCTACAGCAAATATTTCCGTTAATAATACACAAGTAGCAACTACAGCCTATGTACATAATATGTTACCATCGGGTATTATTATGTTATGGTCTGGATCAAGTGCAAGTATTCCTTATGGTTGGTACCTATGTAACGGCACCAATGGTACACCTGATTTGCGTGATCGATTCTTAGTAGGTGCAGGAAATACCTATTCAGTTGGTGCTACTGGTGGTACAGCTGATGCAGTTGTTCCAAGCCATACACATACAGCAAGCTCAAGTACATCAGTTGGCATTACAGATCCAGGACATAGACACTGGATTTCTAGCGCCGCATATGATGACGGCAACGGTTCGGGCACTGGCGCAAATAATCAAGAATACGGTTTATGGGCCGACGCCGGATCATATAGTTCAAGTGACCCAAATAAATCAACTGGGCGTTATAATCTGGCAGCAACTACAGGTATTAGCGCAAGCGCATCAACTTCTACTACAGTTAATGCCGCCGGTGTTAGTGCTACTGGACAAAACTTACCACCGTATTATGCATTATGCTACATAATGAAGTCTTAATATTAGTTTTTGCTAAATAGTATTATAGTAGTTCAATTGTCACGCACAACTCAACCGCACCGCGCACTCCGCAATCAATCCAAAACACACGGTGCAAACCCAAAATCTCCCATATTCGATAAATAGTGTATATAGGGAGCTTTCGGCATGAGTAATGCACTAACAAGAATACAAAACAATCAGATTACTGACGGTACAATTAATGCACAATATAAACTTGCAACCGGCTCTATTACTGGTAACTTACTAGCATCTACTGTAACATTTAACAGTAACATTACTATTCTTGGTAATTTAACTGTAGCTAACAGTTATACACAGCTAAACTCAATCAACACATATATTAATGATCCGGTTGTTGTTTTCAACAACAACTATGTTGGATCATTAACCAACTACGATATTGGTATTCTTGTTAATCGTAACTTAGCTTCACTAGGACCATATGGTTCTGTAAACACATTCTTGGGTTGGAGCGAAAGTGCTCAAGCCTTTATTGCAGTAGCAACAACCGAAACTGGCACAAACGTTAGCAGTATTAATAACTCAGGTTACGCTAACCTGTCCATTGGTAACTTATCAGCTGTAACTGGTACATTCAGTGGAACACTTGTTGCCCCAAGTATGACAGTACCAGTAGTCAACGCTACTAGCGGTAATATTACAACATTATATAGTACTAACTTTAGTACCGGTAACGCAGTTATTACTGGTGGTAGTATATCAGGAACTCCGATCAGCGGATCAACTGGTTACTTTACCACAGCACAAGCAACCAACCTAAGCTCTGGTAACGTATTATTAACTGGTGGTAGTATTTCTGGAATTACAAACTTAAACGTAACAACAGAAACAGCCACTAACTTTGCATCTGGTAACGCACAGATCACTGGTGGCGCCATTTCTGGTACACCAATATCTGGTTCAACTGGTTACTTCACTACAGCACAAGCAACTAACTTTAGTTCTGGTAATATATTAGTCACTGGCGGCAGTTTAAGTGGTATTACAAACTTAAACGTAACCACAGAAACAGCCGCAAACTTTGCTACAGGTAATGCAGTAATCACCGGTGGCTATGCACAAGGATTGGCCAACGTTTATGCTACTACAGCACAAGCAACCAACCTAAGCTCTGGTAACGCACAGATCACTGGTGGCGCCATTTCTGGTACACCAATATCTGGTTCAACTGGTTACTTCACTACAGCACAATCAAACAATCTAAGTTCTGGTAACGTGTTATTAACTGGTGGTTATGCACAAGGACTTGCTAACGTAAGAGCTACAGAAGGTCAATTTACAAACCTAAGCTCTGGTAACGTGTTATTAACTGGTGGTAGTATTTCTGGTTTAACAAACTTAAACGTAACAACAGAAACAGCCACTAACTTTGCTTCAGGCAACGTACAAATCACCGGCGGTTCTGTTAGCGGCATTACTCTTAGTGTTGCTTCTGCAAGCATGACAACATTACAAGCAACAAACTTTAGTTCTGGTAATGCAGTAATCACTGGCGGTAGTTTAAATGGTGCCCCAGTTGGTAACTCAACGCCAAGTACTGGTGCCTTTACAACATTAACAAACAGT
>Ga0164296_1005333_pt1 | contig 11314 bp, 10 predicted proteins | sample GEODES057metaG_FD_113533 | JGI IMG/M metagenome (GOLD analysis project Ga0164296, IMG submission 113533) | Dystrophic lake water microbial communities from Trout Bog Lake, Wisconsin, USA - GEODES057 metaG | ecosystem: Environmental > Aquatic > Freshwater > Lake | place: USA: Trout Bog Lake... | reverse complement strand
ATCGCCCCCACCGCCGCCGCCCGATCCTCCCACCGGCCACGCCGCACGCCGGACAGCACCCCCAGCCCAACCCCCAGGATCACCGCCCACACCATGGAGATAACGGTGAGCCACAAGGTCGGCATAAAGCGCTGGCCGATCATCGCCGCCACCGGCTCATGCGTCTTGATGGACCGCCCAAGCTGGAAATGTGCCATCTGGTTCAGGTAACGGCCATACTGTGCCCAGAGCGGCTGATCGAGCGCCAACTCCCGCCGCACGTTTTCCACCTGCTCGAACGACGCATCCTGCCCCGCCACCATCCGCGCCGGATCGCCGGGCAGCAGGTGGACAAAGGCAAACACAAACAGGCTGACGGCCAGCAGCACCGGAATGGTGCCCGCCAGCCGCCGTAGCAGGTATTCGAACACGCGATCAGTTCAGCGTTGCGTCATCGTCCAGGTTAAACTGCCCATCCCCCCGGATCGAAGCGCCTTTCAGCCCAACCGCGTAGGCAGCGAGGTTGTGGGACTGGCCGAGGAAGATCAACGGCGCGTCCTTCCAGGCCTGTTCCTGCACAATCTTGTACGCCGCCGCCCGCTTGGCCGCGTCCACCGTGCTCAGCCCGGCCTCAATCGCCTCATCCACCACCGGGTTCTTGTAGTAGGAGAAGTTGTTCAGCACCGGCGGGAAGCCCTTGCCCCACAGGAACGGACGCACCCCCCAATCCGCATCGCCGGTGGAGGTGGACCAGCCAGTGACCAGCATCTGGATCGTCGCCGTCTCCGGCGCCGGGTTGGTATAGAGCTTCGCGGTCAACACGCCGGCTTCCAGCACCTCCACATTCAGCTTCACGCCAATGGCCGCCATCTGCTGCTGCAGAAATTCCGCCGTGCGCTTGGAAATCGTCGCCGGAGTGCAGGTAATCGTCGCCTCAAACCCATTCGGGTAGCCGGCTTCCGCCAGCAGCGCCTTCGCCTTGGCCACATCATGGCCCCAGGGCGCCAGCTTCACATAGCCATCGATCCCGGGCGCCATCGGCGAGAACTGCTCATCGGCATAGCCGCTCCAGATCACCTTGCGATACGCCGCCTTATCCACCGCCAGGTTCAGCGCCGTGCGCACCCGAATATCGCTGAACGGCTTCTTGGCGTTGTTCAGATCAACGAACAGGCTGAGCAGCGACGGCTTGTCGAACAGCGCCAGCTTCGGGTTTTTCTCCGTCAGCTTGATCATCTCCGGCGGCACCGGAAAGATGAACTGCGCCTCGCCGGCTTGCAGCATCGCCAACCTTGTGCCGTTTTCCGCCACGCTGCGATAGGTCAGCGTATCGATCTTCGGCAGGCCGGCGATGCGGAAATGGGTGTTTTTCTTCAGCTTCAGCGTATCCGCTTCCCACGATACCAGTTCATACGGCCCGGTGCCGGTCGCGTGGCGGGTGAAATCCTTGCCCCATTGCGCCACCAGCTTCGGGTTGACGATCATCGCCCCGGGATGCGCGAGATCGGCCGGAAAGGCGCCAAACGGATATTTCAGCGTCACCTTCACCGTGTAGGCATCCACCACATCGGTGTGGTCGATCATCACAAACAGCGATTGCCGCTTCAGGTTATTGGCCGGATTGCCGCCGCGGTCGAAGCTGAACTTCACCACGCTGGCATCAAACGGCGTGCCATCGGGAAAGCTGACGCCGTGGCGCAAATGGAACACGAACTCGGTCGCCGCCGCATTCGCCTCAAAGGTTTCCGCCAGCCCCGGCACCAGTTTCATGTCGCGGTCGAGCCGGAACAGCCCCTCATGCGTCAGCCGCGCCGCGGCCTGGGAGAGGTTGTCGTTCAAATCCTGCGGATCAAGGCCGATCACATTGTCGGATACCGCAACCGTCAGGTCAGCCGCATGGGCGGCAACGGTCATTCCGGTTTGCAGGCCGGCCCCCAGGGCTGCGGCAAGCAACAAGCGAGGCATCAAGCGGCGGGTCATGCTGGCTCCTTCCAGGCTTTATTAACCGGGACGATGCGGGAATTGGCGGGCGTGCGCAATGGTGAGATGCGGCCCAGGAATAGCAAGCCGGTGTTTTTCTCCATCGCCAGGCTATCCCAGAACCACCAGCGGCTGCTCCTCGGCCACCGCCTCCTCCTCGCGTACCAGAATGGCGCTCACCGTGCCGCTGCGCGGTGCCTCGACGGGAATCTCGGTTTTCATCGATTCCAAAATCATCAGCACATCGCCCTCCGCCACCGCATCGCCCACCGCGACTTCAATCTTCCACACCCGCGCGTTCAACTCGGACAGCACTTTCGTTTCAGCCATAGCCCTACATCCCTCTCGTGATTGCAGTCGGGGTCAAAGACCGACCGAGCGCAGAAAATCGTTGATCGTCGCGGCGACGAAATCCGGCGCCTGCACCGCCATGAAATGCCCCGCCTCCACCTCGACAAACCGCGCCCCCGGAATGGTGCGGGAAAGCGGTTCGATCAGCGATGGCGGCCGTAACGGATCGTGTTTGCCCGCCATCACCAGCACCGGGCAGCGTAAAGCCGGGCATAGCGGGTTCAGGTCCATGCCGATCAACATCCGGTTGATGGCGGCATAGCTGCGTGGATCATTGGCGAGCCAACGGGCGCGGAATTCGCGATAATGTTCGGGGTTGAAGCGCACATGCGCGGGGTAGCTGGCCCCCAGGCTGGCCTCCACCACATCGCGCATATCGCCCGCCTCCAGCCGGTCGGCGTTCTCCGCCGCCGCCACGTGGCGCGCCGGCGGAATGCTCAGCGCCGGCCCCATCGCCACCAACGCGGCGGTGCGGTCGGCATGGCGATGGGCAAAATTCAGCGCAATCGCCCCGCCCACCGCACAGCCGGCAATCGCCACCTGGCCGGTGATCCCCAACGCCTCCAGCAGCCCGAGCACATCGTCGGTCATGGCGGTGATATCGGCCGTGCCCCGAATTTTCTCGGACTGCCCGGCCCCGCGCGTGTCATAGCGCAGCACCCGCCGGCTTTGGTTCAGCGCCGGCAGCACATGGTCCCAGCTATCGAGCGTGCCGCCCATTTCGTGAACCAGCACCAAGGTCGTCTCGCCGCTGCCAGACACGTCATAGCGCAAGGCCGTATCGGCCAGTTCCAGCCACCGCATCAGCTGGCATCCGCGATATCAGGCGTGACCAGCAGGCCGCAGTCCGGCGCAAAGATCAGCTTCGCCCCGGTTGCCGCCTGCAAATCCGCCGCCGACACGCCGGGCACGATCTCATGCACCACAAACCCCGCCGGCGTCACCGACAGCACGGCCAGATCGGTATAAATGCGCTTCACGCAGGCCGGCGCCGTCAGCGGCAACGTGCACTGGTCCAGCAAACGCGGCGCCCCCTTGCGGGTCGTGTGCTCCATAATCACCCACACCGCCTTGGCCGAGGCCGCCAGATCCATCGCCCCGCCCACCAGCGGCCCCTTATCGGGAATGCGGCTATCCCAGTTGGCCAGATCGCCATTCGCCGCCACCTCGAAGGCGCCCAGCAAGGTCACATCGATATGCCCGCCGCGGATCATGGCGAAGGAGGCGGTCGAATCGATCACCGATCCCCCCACCGCAATGGTAATCTGCCGGCTGCCGGCATCCACCAGATCCGGGTCCGCCGCCTCCGGTGCTGCCAGCGGCCCGGCGCTGATCACGCCGTTTTCCGACTGAAAGATAATCTCCCGCCCCTCAGGCACGTAATCCGAACACGCCACCGGCATGCCCAGCCCGAGATTGACCACCATACCTTCCTGCAAATCCTGCGCCGCGCGCCAGGCCATTTGCAGCCGATTGAGCTTGGCCATCACCGTCCCCCCACCGCGAGCACATGGTCCACGAACACCCCCGGCAACATCACCCGCTCCGGCGGAATCGCCTCCGCCTGGGTGGCGAATACCTCCACGATCGCAAGCTTGCACGCCGTTGCCATCGCCGGGCCGAAATTCGCCTGGGTGCCGCGGAAGGTCACATTGCCAAACCGGTCGGCCAGATCACCACGGATCAACGCCAGATCGCCCTCGATGGCCGTTTCCAGCACGTAATCGCGGCCATTGAAGCGGCGGATCTCCTTGCCCTTGACCAAATCCGTGCCTACCCCCGCCGGGGTATAAAACGCCGGAATACCCGCCCCACCGGCGCGGATGCGCTCCGCCATCGTGCCCTGCGGCAGCACTTCCAACTCGATCTTGCCGGCCTTCCACTGCTCCTCGAATGGCGACAATTCTTTGCCCCGACCGCGCGCGGCCGAGCAAATCACCTTGCGCACCATATTCGCCTCAATCAGCACCTGGGTGCGACCGAGCAAATGCGTCGCCGAGTTGGATACCATGGTCAGATCGCGCGGCCCGGCATCGCGCAGTGCCAGGATCAGCGTATTGGCGAACCCCGCCCCGCCGAACCCGGACAGCATCACCGTCGCCCCGTCCTTAATCCCTTGTAGCTTCTCCGCCACAGCGGTGATCCGCTTGTCGATGGCCATTCTGTTTCCGCCTGTTTCCTATCCCGCCAGCAGGCTAGCCCCGCACCATCAGGGATGCCAACATGTCAGCAGGAGGATTCCGATGTGATGACAGATAAAATGACGCTGCACTGGTCGCCGCGCTCGCCCTATGTGCGCAAAGTCATGGTGGTAGCGCACGAACTCGGCGTGACGGATCGGCTGCACTGCGTGCGCACCGTCGTCGGTGGCACCGATCCGCATCTGGCCCTGATGCAGGAAAACCCGCTCGGCAAAATCCCTACGCTGGTCACGCCGGATTGCGGCTATCTCTATGATTCGATCGTGGTCTGCGAATATCTCAACCACCACGCCCAAGGCGGCCTGTTCCCCACCGATTTCGCCGCCCGCATGCAGGCCCTGCGCTGGCAGGCTTTGGGCAGCGGCATGCTGGATATCTCCCTGCTGCGGCTGACCGAACGCAACAAGTCCGATACCATGCGCTCAGCCCCGCATCAGGCGCTGTGGGAAGCGAAAATCCGCGCCTGCATCCCCGCGTTGGAAGCGGAGGCGGAGGCGCTGGCCATCACCCCGTTGAACATCGGCCATATCACCCTCGGCGTCGCCCTGGCCTATCTGGATTTCCGCTTCGCCGCCGAAGCCTGGCAGCACGGCCATCCCCGCCTCGCCGCCTGGCACGCCGCGTTCAGCGCCCGCCCCTCTGTTATCGCCACCGCTTTCGCCGAAGGTTGAAACCATGATTTTTTCCCGCCAGATCGGCGCCGCCCGCGTCACCAACGTGATCGAATATTCCGGCCCGACCCATGCGCCGGAATTTTTGTTCCCGGAAATCTCCAAAGCCGAGCGTGACGCCGGCATCGCCGCCAACGCCTCCTGGCTGGCGCCGCATCATTACGTGCCGCATATGGATCGCTTCATCGTCACCATCCAGATCTGGGTCGTGCATGCCGGCGGCAACGTGATCCTGATCGATAGCGGCGTCGGCAACTTCAAAAACCGCGCCGCCCCGCGCATGAACCAGCTCAACACCCTGCTGCTGCCCTGGCTGGAAGCCGCCGGCGCCGCCCCGCATCAGGTGACCCATGTCGTGCACACCCACCTGCACACCGACCATGTCGGCGGCAACACGGTTGAACAGGATGGCCGCTGGGTGCCCGCCTTCCCGAATGCCCGTTACCTGATGCCGAAAGCCGAATTTGACTATTGGAAAGCCGAATACGATGCCGGCGATAAAATGGTGCAGGCCGGCAGTTTCGCCGACAGCGTGCTGCCGGTGCTGGAGGCCGGGCTGGTCGATTTCATCGAACCGGGCCAGGAAGTCGCCGGCTGCCTGCTGGGGGAAGACGTCTCCGGCCACGCCCCGGGCATGCTGTCATTCCGCCTGCGCTCCAATGGCGAGGAAGGCATGTTCTCGACGGACACCATGCACTCGCCCATCCAGGTCGCCAACCCGCATTGGAACGACCGCTACGTGCTCGATGCCGGTCGCGCTTTGCAATCGCGGGCCAACGTGCTGGCTCGCGCGGCGGAACGCAACGCGCTGATTATGCCCATGCATTTTGGCGCGCCGTATTGCGGCTATGTGCGCAAGCAGGGGGATGGGTACCGGTTTGAAGGGGTGTAGGGCCGCGCGGCTTTTTTAAAAAAGCAGCGAAAAACTTTTACCCCACGATGCCTGCGGCGTACTCTCACCGCTGAGAGTATGTCGTAGGCAAGGAAGTGACGACGTTTTTCTGATGCTTTTTGTTCACAAAAAGAACACCTTCCTCCCCTGAATCCCTACCCCCTCTTCACGCTCCAGGACCCGCCCATGCCCCCCTCGCGCTGGCTCAAACCCACTCTTGCCGCCGCCCTGTTGCTCACCGCAGCCCCGGTACAGGCGCAAACCACCGCAGCCGACGCGGCGGCCTTGCAGCAGGCGGTGCATGATTTCTTCGACCAGATGACCGGGCTGCCGGCCATCTCGGCGGCGCTCACCCCGCAGGTGACGGCGGAAGGTGACCATTTGCGGCTGGTGCTGGGCTGGCCGAAACTGGGCGGGGCAGAGTTTTCGCTCGATGCCGGCACCCTGACCGCCAACGCCAAACCGTTAAGCGGCGGGCGCTGGGCGCTGGACGATATCCGCTACCCCAGCAAGCTGGAAGCCAGTTCCGCCGCCGGGGAGCCGACGGGACCGATGAGCTTCCGCCTGTCACTCGATGACCAGAAGATCAGCCTGGTGCTAGACCCGACCTTCGTCACCACCTCCACCGCCGATGCCAGGCTGACCGGCTACGCCCTGCGCACGGACACCAAGCAGGGCACCCAGACCTACCGGATTGATGCGATCGAATCTCATGCGGTGATGCAGCCGGCCGAGGCCGGGCGCATCACCCTGCACAGCGATGCAAGCCAGACCGGCACCTCCATCAGCATGTTGGCGCCCGGCGGCACCCCGATCACCGTCGGCATCGACAAGATCGCCGGCAAGGTGCGGATCAAAAACTTCGCCCTGCGCCAGCTCGGCAGCCTGCTGCAAGATGCCAGCGCCTTGGCGCGCGGCCCGGAGGCCGGCAAAAAACCGGATGCGGACGCCGCCAAAGCCACCGCCACCCGCGCCTTGCAAGTCATCACCGGGCTGATAGACAGCATGGACACGGACTACACCGCCACCGGCATTCGGGTGAAAGCGGCGGAAGGCACCGTCGGGTTAAAGAAATTCGGCTTCGGCCTGCATCTCGGCAGCGAAGACGGTGGCCTGCAAGCCAGCATGCCGTTGCTGCTCGAAGGGCTGGACGCCCCAGACCTGGTGCCGGCCACCATGCGCGATGTCGTCCCCCGGCAGATTAGCCTGACGCCGACCATCAGCGGCATCTCCAAACCGGCGATCACCGCCCTGTTGCAGCAGGGCATCGACGGCAAAATCAATGGCGACGACGCCTGGCAGGCCGCGTTTTTGCAGTTGCTGTCCGACAATCCCGTTACGGTCGGGTTTGAGGATCTGGCGATTGATTTCGGCGTCGCCCGGCTGGAAGGCGGCGGCGAGGTGGAGGTGTCGTCCCCCGCCGATTTCACCGGCAAAGCCGAATTCCGCCTGACCGGGCTGGATGCGCTCATCAAACGCGCCAACGCCACCCCGGAGCTGAAACAGGCCGCACCGGTGCTGATTTTTCTGAAAGGCATCGGCGACCAGAAAGGCAAGGAAACCGTCTGGCGGGTCAGCTATGACGACGGCCATTTCACCGTCAACGATACCGATTTGTCGGACATGGCACCTGGTACCAAGGCCAGCAAGTAGGCAAAATCGGGCGGGGATGGCTTGCCCCGCCCGCCGCGGCCGGGCCATCATCGGGCGAAATGATGGGAACGACGTCGTGACAACCAAAACCAGCTCGCGGTTTTCCAGCCTGACCGGCATGTTCAGCCCAAACTCGGTGGCGGTGCTGGGCGCCTCCTCGGAGCCAGCCCGCATCGGCGGCCGGCCGATTGACCTGATGCGCAAGCAGGGCTTCGCCGGGGCCATCTACCCGGTTAATCCGCGCCGCGACGAAGTGCAGGGCCTGCGCTGCTACCCCAGCGTGGCCGATCTGCCGGCGGTGCCGGATGTGGCGATCGTCGCCGTGGCGGCCGAAATCGCGGTGGACGCCGTGGCCGATCTGGCCGCGCGCGGGGTGAAAAACGTTGTCATGCTGTCCGCCGGCTTTGCCGAGGTCGATGAAGCCGGGGCGGCGGCGCAAGCCCGCATGGTCGGCATCGCCCGGGCCGCCGGCATGCGGCTGCTGGGGCCGAACTGCCTCGGCCTGTTCAACGCCCGGCTGGCGTTTTACGCCACTTTCTCCGCCGCCTTCGATAGCGGCTGGCCCATCCCCGGCCGCATCGGCATTGCCAGCCAGTCCGGTGCCTATGGCAGCCACGTCTTCGCCGCCATGCGCGATCGCGGCATCGGCACCCCGCTGATGGTCACCACCGGCAATGAAGGCGATGTTACCATCGGCGACATCATCGGCTGGATGGCGGAAGACCCGGACACCGACGTCATCGCCGCCTACGCCGAAGGCATTCGCGAGTCCGACAGTTTCCTGGCCGCGCTGGCAGCCGCCAAAGCGGCGAAAAAGCCGATTGTGATGATGAAAGTCGGGCGCAGCGCCCTCGGCACCGCCGCCGCGCAGTCGCACACCGCCTCCATCGCCGGCGATGATGCGGTGACAGACGCCGTTTTGCGCGAATTCGGTGTCGTGCGCGCCCGCACCACCGAGGAAATGATCGATATCGCGCTGACCGCCACGCGCAAAATCTACCCCGCCGGCAATACCCTCGGCGTGCTCACCGTCAGCGGCGGTGCCGGGGTGCTGATCAGCGATGCCGCCGAAGCCCTCGGCCTGCCGATGCCGGAAATGCCACAGGATGCGCAAGACCGGCTGCGGGCGATCATCCCCTTCTGCGCCCCGCGCAACCCGGTGGATTGCACCGCCCAGATAACCAACCAGCCGCAATCCCTCGGCACCTTCGCCGATGCGCTGGTGGTCGATGGTGGCTACAAATCCGTGCTCGCCTTCTGGTCCCAGGCCGGGGCGACGGAAGCCAATGTCGGCCGGCTGACCACCTCGGTCGCGCCGCTGATCGCCCAGCATCCGGACCGGCTGTTCATGCTCTCCGTGCTGGCACCGCGCGCCACCCAACAGCGCTATGAGGCCGCCGGCTTCCTGGTCATGGAAGACCCCAGCCGCGCCGTCACCGCGTTGCACGCCATGGGCCGGTTTGGTGACGCTTTCGCCGCAGGCCCCAAAGCCGCCCCGCCGGTGGTGCCCGCCTTCACCCTGCCGGCCACCACCCCGAGCGAGGCGGACGCCAAAACCCTGCTCGCCGCCGCCGGCATTCCCGCAGCACCCGAGCGTGCCTGCGCCACGGTGGAACATGCCGTGGCCGCCGCCCAGGAAATCGGCTTCCCCGTGGTGCTGAAAATCTTGTCGCCGGACATTGTCCATAAATCCGAAATCGGCGGCGTGCTGCTCGATATCGCGGATGCGGACGCTGTGCGCGCCGGCTTCGCCACCCTGATGCAGCGCGGCGCCACGGTAGCCGGCGCCCGGCTGGACGGGGTGCTGGTCGCCAAGCAGCTCAAAGGCGGCGTCGAGTGCATTCTCGGCATTCACCGGGACCCGGTTTTCGGCCCGATCGCCATGTTCGGCCTCGGCGGCATTTTCGTCGAAGTGCTGAAAGACGTGGTCTTCCACCGCGCCCCGTTCGGCGAAGATGTGGCGGAGGCCATGATCCGCTCCATCAAAGCCGCCCCGCTGCTCACCGGGGTGCGCGGACGCAAGCCTGCCGATATCAAAGCGCTGGCCAGGATGCTTGCGCGCTTGAGTGTGTTCGCGCATCAAGCAGGGGACCGGTTGGCCGGGATTGATCTCAATCCCGTGCTGGCGATGCCGGAAGGGGAAGGCGCGTTCGCGGTGGATGCCGTGATCGAAATCGTGAAGAACTGAGATGACGCCGATGGGCGCGATGAAGGAAGGGACGGGGCGCGTATGATCAACAAGATCGTCCCATCCATGGCGGAAGCCGTGGCTGGGGTTAAAGACGGAATGACCATTCTGCTGGGCGGCTTCGGCTCCGTCGGGCAACCCAATCACCTCGTGCAAGGTGTCATCGATGGCGGTGCGCGCGATCTGGTGGTGGTCGCCAACAACGCCGGCGGCGGCCATGTCGGGCTGGCGCTGCTGATGGAACTCGGCCGGGTCCGCAAAATCATTTGCAGCTTCCCGCGCAGCTCCACCTCGACGATTTTCGAGGAGTTGTACCGCGCCGGGAAAATCGAGCTGGAAATCGTCCCCCAAGGCACGATGGCCGAACGCATCCGCGCCGCCGGCGCTGGCGTGGGCGCCTTCTTCACCCCCACTGGGGTCGGCACCAAAATGGCCGAAGGCAAGGAAGTCCGCGAAATCGGCGGCCGCATGATGGTGCTGGAACATGCCCTGCACGCCGATGTGGCGCTGGTCGAAGCCTGGCAGGCGGATCGCTGGGGCAATCTGATGTTCCGTAAATCCGGCCGCAACTTCAACCCCGTCATGGCCACCGCCGCCGATCTGACGATCGTGCAAACCCAGCACATCGTCGAACTCGGCGCCCTGGAGCCGGAAAACATCATGACCCCGGGCCTCTATGTGGACCGCGTCGTGCATGTCCCGTACGGCGATCCGCCGTTCTGAACCGAGAAAATCTCCCCACGATTGCACTTCTGGAGGAACGAAAATGGACGCAGTAACCGAAGCGAAGCCTTGGAACCGGTTGCAGATGGCCGAGCGCGTCGCGCAGGACATCCCGGAAGGCTGGTATGTGAACCTCGGCATCGGCATGCCGACCACGGTGGCCGATTACGTGCCGCTGGACCGCGAAGTGGTGTTCCACTCCGAAAACGGCGTGCTGGGCATGGGCCCGAAGCCGCCGGAAGCCGAGCGGGACCCGTGGCTGATCAATGCCGGCAAGCAGCACGTCACCCTGCGCACCGGCGGCAGCTACGTGCACCATGCGGACAGCTTTGCCATGATCCGCGGCGGCCATCTGGACCTCTGCGTGCTCGGCGCCTTCCAGGTGGCCGATAACGGGGACGTCGCCAACTGGGCCACCAGCGACAATGACAGCGCCCCCGCCGTCGGCGGCGCGATGGATCTGGCCGCCGGCGCCAAACGGCTCTGGGTGGTGATGGACCACAACGCCAAAGACGGCGCGGCGAAACTGGTGAAACACTGCACCTATCCGCTCACCGCCCCCGGCGCGGTCAAGCGGGTGTTCACCAATTACGGCGTGTTCGATGTCACCCCGGCGGGGTTTGAGGTAGTGGAACTCGCCCCCGGCGTGTCCCGCGAACTCGTCCAAGCCAAAACT
>Ga0164296_1005328_pt1 | contig 11317 bp, 9 predicted proteins | sample GEODES057metaG_FD_113533 | JGI IMG/M metagenome (GOLD analysis project Ga0164296, IMG submission 113533) | Dystrophic lake water microbial communities from Trout Bog Lake, Wisconsin, USA - GEODES057 metaG | ecosystem: Environmental > Aquatic > Freshwater > Lake | place: USA: Trout Bog Lake... | reverse complement strand
GTATGGCAAGACGAAGTATCTCGCTTTGCTACCAACGGCCGTCCTACCTACCAAGTATTTGTTGATGGACAAGGTACACAGTACGTAGCTTCTAGTGATGACACTAACGTTAACCCAACAGTTATAGGTACAAAGGCCGGTCGCTTTGCTGGTGTTGCCCTTGTTACTATTCCTAGTGGTAACTACGGTTGGATCCAATCAGAAGGTTTCTGCCCATATGTTTCAGCTAGTGGTAATTTTTCAGCTGGTGCTACACTTGCCGTTGGTGGTACTGGTGTTGCTAACGCACAAGCTGGTGGCGCTACAGTTGTTGTCGGTACTACAGTTTCTGGTAGTGCTCTTAGTAACAACGTATTTGGTACAGCACTTGCCGCACTTAACGGAACTGGTTTCATTAGTGTAGACATTCGTTCAGTATCTAAGGTTAAGAAGCCTTACCAGAGATTCCTCAATAAGAACTAGTAATTCTTATACTATAATTTAGGTAGATAGAAATCTATCCTAGACCTAAGGAGCATAGTGGAAACTAATATTGAAGAGCAATTACTCGAATCTTTCCCTGAAGAATGGAAGACAGAATTTGAAGGGCTTCTCTATCTAGGACATCTAGAAAAAGAAGTTACTTCAATTCCATTCCATACTTTTGTGGTGAGAACTCTAACTGTAAATGAAAAGTTAGCAATCTCTCTCTTAACTAAAGAATTCCAAGATACTCTGGGATATGGTAGAAGTTACCGTGCAGCTGTAGTGGCTGCAGGCTTACAATCTGTTGATGGAAGGCCTCTAGTACCTGGTTCTAAGGGCATTAATATACTTAGACAAAAGTATGACTATGTCACTAATGGATGGTATGATCCGGTAATTGATACTCTATTTGAAGAGATTAATGCTCTAGAAGGTAGAGTCTTGGGAGTTCTTGAAGAGATTGGAATGTTTAAAGCAGATGTAGTAACTCCAATCTTTGAAGATGAAAAAGAGACCAGTGATACCCCAAAAGATGGGAAGTAGACCCATATTTAGTCTATCATGTTAAGATGGCTTATGAGAGAGGTCTACTAAATCAGACAGATGTAAACGAACTTCAGCAAGGTCTCTTAATGTCTATACTAGTAGAAGAAAAAGTACAAGAGTTCAAAAAAGAAGAACATAAGTTTGAAAAGCAGATTATGCTTCACCGTCCTGAGGTTTGGCAAAAAATGCAGGAAGAAAAAGAAGAAGCTCAAGAAATGGGCTTTGATGAAATTGTCTGGAAGACTCCTGAATCTCTTGAAGAATTCCAAGAGATTGAAAAGCTATTTGGTAATGCTGAACAAGAGCTAGTAACAGTAAGTAATGATACACCATCAGTTATATTTAGTGACATTGACCTTTCTGAATTAGGGGAGGATGATGGCTGATAATATCAATATTGGTAATGGCGACGATATAACATTAGGTTTAAATCTAGAACTTGGTGCTGAAAAAGCTGAATCTCAACTTAATACCCTGTTGTCTATTCTTAAGCAGATGAGTGAAAGTGAAGCAGCAAGACTTGAAGCCACAACTACCAGTACTGAAAAAGTAGCCGAACAAACAACTCAAAAAGAAGAGCAACTAAGACTAGAAGAAGAGATGGAGTCAGTCCACACTCGTATTCAAGGAATCTTAGAGAGAAATAAAAGTCTTGCTGGTGATACTCTATACAATCTAACAGAGATCACTAATGTACTAAACAGAATGCAATTGACTGGAAATAGAACTGGTCTAGATCAAGTATTGGGTACACTAGGTAATGCGAGTTCTAGTGGGCAACTAGATCTTTCTAGCTTAAAAGCTTTAAGTGGACTGGGTATGAGTGGAGCAGCTTACGCTGGGCCAGAAATGCCTTATGTAAATCAAGCTCTGGGTAGAACTTCTGGGCTTGGTAGTGGAAGCTATAAGAGTTCACAGTCTAGGGGGGCTGGACTAATAGATAAATATGGTATGCCACTAATATATGCTATGGGTGGCGGGTCTGGTGGTAGAAACACTGGCAATGATGGAACTGGTTTTGATGAAGGACCTGAAGGGGAAGACTATGGTCAAGTACCACCTATGATAGGTGGTAGTCCAGAAGCTGATGAACTAGATATGTCTCTAGGTTCTCCACAAGTAAAGACTGGAAGAAGATCTTATGCTAATCCAGACAATTTAATTAGAACAGCTCTTTACCGTAGTAATCTTGGACGTATGATAGTAAGAATGGCTCGTAATACTCCTATTTCACAATTCTTAGGTAATACTAAGATAGGCAATACACTAGGACAGTACCTATATGGAGTAGGCTCAACCATGAATAAGGGTATAGTGGAGGGTGAATGGGGTTGGATGGGCCCTGGAGGAAAAGGTTTTGACCCCACTGCTCTAGGAAATCCTTGGGAGGGTGATGCTCTACTTACCACTCTAGGTGGTCTTGGAGGGGTTGCTACTCTAGGAATGGGTCTTGGAGTTGTTGGGACAGCTATTGGTCAGGGTTATGACATGTATGCTGGCTTACAACGTCAAGGACAGCTATATACTGGCTTAACTGGTGGTACTGGTGATATAGGGGCATTGGGCTACAATATTAGAGCTGGAGCCACTTCACTCTTTGGACTCAACCCACTAGAGAGTTATGGACAAGCCAAGCAGATTGAAATGAATGCTCTTGGTCAAGGTTATAAGGGTAATTTACTCAATCAAGCCATAGGATTTGGTAATTTTGCTCAGACAGCATATAATATTGACCCTGGTACTTCAGCTGAAATGTTTTCTCAAGCTGTAGTTAAAATGGGTATGAGTGCTGGAGAGTTGCAGAGTGCATTAACCAACTTGGCACAAACTGCAAGCACTACTAATACTAGCTTTCAAGGATTGCAGCAGAGCTATATGCAAGGACTTAATGCAGCAAGTGCAGTAGGTGTAGGTGGCAATCAAGCAAGCTTTATGGCTCAAAATTTTGCTACACAATTTGCTAATATACCTTCACTAGCTGGTGCAGCCACTAATGCTGTCCCACTAACTACAATGCTGGGTCAAGCTTTTGCTGCACAACAATTGGGAGTAGGCATTCAACAAGTATATGCTTATGGAGCTGGAGATCTGGGAGTTAGTGGGACACTAGCTGCAGCTAACTTAGATATAGCTGGTGGAAATGACATTAGACGAGTTCTAGCAATGGCTGGGCTAAAAAAGGGAGCTAGTGACAAAGAAATAGATCTAGCTCACTTTAAGCTTTTATACCTACTTCCTAATATTGGTATAGATATTAGTGGCAAAACACCACTAGAGTATCGTACATGGGTAAGACAATATCTTGATCAAGGTGATGTTAAGGGACTTAATACAAATACTCTTAAGGAAGCTGCAAGAAATGTAGGACTTAATAATAGTCAAATAAGTGGATTTGGTGACTTAAGTAACCCCCAAAATTTACAAAACTTTGAACAGGGTATGACTTCTATGCTAAGTGGAAGTGGAAATGACCCTCTCCACCCAGGGATGACTATGATGGGTCTTGACTTAAAGAGAATTAGTCTATCAAATCATTGGAATAATGTAGGTATTGACTTAAATGGTCATTTTATTAGTCAGTCTGACTATAATAAATTAAGTCATAATGGTCAAATGCTTCTCAATGCTCTATTATTATCTGATAAAGCTTCAATTGCTAATGCTGATGCAAAGGGTAATATTATTGCTGGTGGTAATCTTGATAGAAATGGTTTACTGGCTATGCTAGGACATAAGGATACTCAAGATCTAATAAATCAGTATGGTAGTGGAGCACAACTATTACACAATGTTCAGATTAGCTTTAGTGGTCCTATGGCCCAGTTCTTACAAGCTTATATAAAAAATCCTGGAGAAGTTACTAGTACACAGATACAGCAGTTCTTAAAGACTACAGGTAGAGCTTAATTATGACATATGCAAATGTAGTCCCAGTAGATACAGCTTACTTAACTACTGGAAGTAATGTTACTCAAAATTCTAATGGGCAGATACAGGTAACTGGTGGAACACAGCTATCATTTCCATTTAATCCTAATAGTTTAGTATTCCAGTATAATCTCAATAGACATACTTTTGATACTTATGGTGGTCGAGTTACTCAAATTCTTTCAGTTAGTATAAGTAATATGACTATACAGGGAGATGCTGGTAGTAGAGTTAATCTTATGGCATTTTTTACTGGGTATAAGAGTTTCCAAGAAAGTCAAATACAGAGTAGTCAACCTTTAATTCTTGTTCTTCCCAAGAGTAATTTAAGCTTTTATGTATGGCTTCGTGGCTTAGATATAGGCTGGGACCCTACTACAGTTACATACCCTTATAATCTAAGCTTAGAAGTTATGGACTCTAGTTATAGAAATACTGATGGTAGTATAATTGGCTATAGTAATCTAAGTACTTTTGTAAGTAATAGTGAAATACAAAACTTGTTTAATGGTGCTGGAGCCAATCAAATTGGTTATGGAAATGATGGAACAACCACTCTTAGTGCATACTATGCTGGAATGGCTGGCTATAATAGATATACTAGTACTGGTATTAAGTACAATACCCAAACTCTACAAAACACTACAACTAATCTGGGGCCTAACCCAGCTGCCGCCAACTAAGGATTAAGTTATGTCATATAATAATAATTCACAGTCTGCTGCCAACTGTCCTACTTCTACTCCTATAATTCTTTCAGAGATAGAACTGGTAAGCTTTAATGGGTTTGCTTGGTCAAATCAAGGAATTATACACCAATCATCTAGACCTGATCCTGGACCTATAGACCAATGGTTTGGGGGTAACTAATGGGTAAGTCTCATGATGCTTCAGCTCGTAGTCATAAAGATACTTTAACAGTAACTAAAGCCACTACTACTAGTACTAGTACTAGTACTACTTCTACTAATAATATTGGGTCAGTTGGTAATAGCAGTAACTACCCTGGTACTAGTCCCTTTTTAACTCCTACTAGTAATACTACAGTTTCTATTAATACTGCTTATGTACCAGTAGTTCCAAGTACTAATAACTATAAGACTGGTAATGCTTTTTTTAGTATTCCTAATGCTACTGGTGGTAATATTTGGCAGGGAGAAGTATGGATTACTAGTTTTTATACTGGTAGCTATACACAGTTTGAGCAAGAACAAGTACACCGTGGAATGAACTGGTTCCCTATTAGACGTAGTGAAATGTTTATACAGTTTACTATTGACTGGCCTTATCAATCTACAACAACCCTTAGTGGCTTTAATGATATGCAAAATTTTCAAGATTCATTGAGATTACATCAACAGCAATCAGCACTAAATACTGGAACACCTGTACCTATTACTTTTGTATACTATAATGGTAATGGTACTAATTCTAATAAGTCAAATATAACAGCTAGTGGTAATCTAATGTGGAATGGTAATAACTCAACTCTTCTAGAACAGGCTGGTTCTAAGACACAGCCCTATAGTTTGAAGTCTCTTGAATACCAAGGCTGGGTAGAAACAGTAGAAAAAGAATATGCTAGATTTAAATCTGTATTTAGAAGAAGTTATAGAATGGCAGTTATAAACTCAGCTGGTACACAAGTAAGTGAGCTTCAAACTACTAGTCAGTATAGCTCTCTAGTACCAAATCAATTAAGCTCTCAGACTTATGGATTTGGCTGGATAAACAATAATATTGCTAAGGGAAGTAGTATTCCCATTAATAAGATAACAGGATAGTATGGCTCTAGGACAGCAAAATCAGTATATTTATAGTCCTGATATAGTAGCCTATATTAAGACTGTCAATAAAGGTATCATAGATATTTCTGAAGATATTATGTCTTTTACTGTTGATAGAAGAATTAATCAACCCAGTACAGCACAAATTGTTCTATCTAATAATGGATTTAAATATACACCTGGTAGTACGAATGACTGGAATGAACCTACAGTTATAAACACTATGGATCAAATAGTTATCTCTCTTAAACGAGAGACTTATTATCAGGTATTTACAGGGTTTGTTACTTACTGCCCTGTAGTGACTCTTATTCCACAACCTATTACTATTAATTGTAGCTGCACTCTATATAAGGCAGAAAATAGCTACTGGGATTCTGGAGCTTTAGACCTACAAAATATTATTCCTGGTATTCTTTTTGACCCAAATTCACAAAATTCACAAACCACTTATGCTGATGGTGGTATTGGAAAAGGTATTATAAATGTTCTACAATTAGTATGTAACTGGAATGCAAATGATATTAGAATAGGGTCACTTCCACAAAAATGGATTAGTAGAGCTAGTGATCTATATACTACACTAATAGCTAAAAATCAAGCTTCTACTAGTTCTGTCTTAGCCAACTTAACAGATGCTGCTGGAATTACTTCAGTTAAACAGCAAGTTAGTCAAACTGGTGGTGGTTCTAAGGGAACTTCTAATGCACAAGTTACTTTTGAAAATGCTCCAGCAGGAACTTCTATTAATTCAACAGTTGGAATTAATGCCTATAAATATAAACTTTCTGAGATTACTTCCAATCTAGACTCTAGTGGTGTTAGTTCTACTAAGTTTGGACAAATACTACCTAATATTACTGGAGTAACTGACAGTAATTTCTGGGTTGCTATTCCATTTCCATACTATACTGGAAAATATTTAGGTAATAATAGTTCATCAAACCCTACTACTGCTAGATCTTGGATTTCTGGGGGATCTGCTCCTGATGCCTATCCTCAAATTAATAGTAAACCATATAGTGCTGGAAGACTAGTATGGATAGTTAATCCAGTAAATGGAGCAGAAATATATGCTCATGCTGTATTTGCCATTCCTAGTGCTTTTACTGACTCTACTGGAATTATACTATCTTCTGCTGCTTTTGATGCACTAGCTGGCTCTAAACCCAAATTACAGACAAGTAATAATCACACTTACTTACCAGTAACTATTAAAGGGTGGGTAGCTTCAAATTCAACAAAATACTCTCTTACTGGTGGAGTCAAAGTACAGCCTGGAGCAGCAACTACAGTTGATAATTTAGTAGCAGATCAGACACTCAATATTAGAAAGGGTGTATCTGGACAGTATTTATCTCCTAGTGACATTCTTACTCTACTTCCACAAAAAAATGGTCAAATTGATGTTAGCAAACTAGATTCAGTAACATGGTGTAGTGTACTATTATTAGCCATAGGAGTTCCACCTGCTAATATAACAGTAAGTAATGATCCTACTAAGTGTAGTAATAATATAAAAAATTTGCTAGCTTGGATGCCTCATGAGGGTGGCTTTTTTATGGCTAATCTTACTCCAGGTACAGCTTATGCTCCTACTCCAATTGGTGGTGGATGGAATAACCCACTAGGTAATCCTAGTGGATGTGACCCTGTGCCTAAAACTGGTGGGGGAACTATAAAATTTAGTTATTATGACCCAGCTAGAGGAATCTATCAAATAGCTGGATCTTTATTGGGTTCAAATTATACACAAGTAGTAAAAGCATTAGCTACAAATGCAGATGTAACTACTTTTTGTACAGCACTAGGTAGTAGTCCATGGCAGGGTGGGTATACTACTGCAGGAGTGGGAAATTCATATGGTGGACCTAAAGCATGTGCTACTCTTTGGAAAAATACAGTAGTATTTAATAATACTAGTAGTAATGAACCAGTAGCTGGAACAGCTGGGATCGCATTAACTGGTGGAACTAGTGCAGCAGATCAAAACTTTAATACTAATAATGTTGGCCCAGGATTTAATCCTGCTGCCAATCTTCTTATTGGTAGTGACCGTGCTTTTATTACAGATACACAAGCTTTGGGTACTATTTCTACTCTAGCCACTACAGGACTTAGAAGTTTCCAAACTGCTCCTAATGGTGATTTTTTAGCTTGGTTTCCAGACTACTTTGGGATTTATGATACAGCACCTTCTCTCTATATATATGCCATAGAAATTGTAGACTTAGTAATCTACCATGATGATACACAATTATATACTCATATTGGAGTATCTGGAGACCCTAGTACATTTGGTAGTGGTGTAAATATTATGGACTGGATAAATACTGCTGGTATTGTAACTATTCAAGATACAGCTATCTTAAACCTACTCTATGGACTTGATGTAAATGATCCAAATGCTATCAGTAAGTATTTTCCAGGTTTAAACTCTGGAACTTGGTCTGTAAAATTTATGGAGCGATATGGTATGAGACCATATGTAGATGAACAGCCACTAATTCAAAGTCACTTAGTAGAATTTATGTATGCCATACAGACTTTTATGTATTTATGGGCTGAACAATATTCTACTACTATAACACTTACTTTTATGCCTGAAGTATACCCAGGTATGCTCATAGTTCTCCCAGAATATAGTTTACAATTATATGTACAAGCAGTCTCTCATCAAGGAGATAGATCAGGAGGCTTTAGCACTCAAGTTACAGTCACTGCCCCAACTAAAGTAGTTATAGGAGCAGATGGCAAAGTAGTTCCAGGGACACAAACTCCAGTTGACTTTGGTTACCCTTGGACTCCATCAACATAAGCAATTAAATTATGATCAATAATAAAAATAGTCAAAATCAAGCACATGTAGTTAGAAGAGTTACTCTTATTAGTAACCCCCACTATAGAACTAATACTGGAACTCTTATGGTTAATGGTATAGACAATACTGGATTTCAATACCAAATAGATCTAACTGTACTTCCTGCTAATGTGACTGTAGATATGATTAAGGGTGGACAACAATGGTTTGTAGAGAGAAGAACAACTCGTAATAGACTATATCTTTATTGTGGGCAGTTTAGCCCACATTCTCAGCTTAGAGTTTCTACTAATTTTACTCTTCCACAGAGTGTATGGACTAACATTACTCCAGCTAGTAATATTACTGTACAGTCTGGAAGCTGTGGAGTTACTACAGCTTCTAAGGGTGTCTTTACTGTCCCAATACCTGGATTTTATACTGTAGCTACTTTTTTAAATATTGCAAATGGTGGTGGAAGTACAAGAATAGTAAGCTCAACTCTGGGAGGGAATTACCCTACAGTTAGTGCAGGAACACCATTGACAGATGTATTATGTCTCACTAGTGGTAACCTTTCATTTTCTGTTCAAGGTAATGGACCAGGTGTAAGTTCCCCTACTTTTACCCCTGGAATAGTGACTGGTACTATTAGTATCACCTATACTGGACCCGTATTCTAATGTACTTGACCCCTAAACTTATCTGAGTAATATGAAGTCTCTGCAAGTATATAATGGTGATCTTTCTCTAGATAGTGGTGGACGTCTATCCTTTGTACAGGGTACTAGTAAACTTATACAAGACTTAACTCTATGGCTTCAAGAGCCTATTGGAACTAGTTTTACTAGTCCTAGTTTTGGCTCTACATTAGCTAGTCTTGTAGGTGGTTCTTTAACTTCAGCTACTGTTGTACTAGTACAGAGTGAAGTACAAAGAATACTAACTCTATATCAGAGTCAACAAATTCTTGCATTAAAATCAGCTCAGAATTCTTCACAATTAGCCAACTGGAATAAGTCAGAAATTATTAATTCAGTTAATATAGTCAATGCAGTTGCTAATTATAGTTCAGTTGTAGTATATGTACAGCTTACTACTCTAGCTGGTAATAGCATTGGTTTATCTTTAAATATTAATTCTAACGGAGTTCAAGTACAAAATGGCTGATGTTAACTCAATATTAACTAGACTTATTTCTTCACTAACAGTCTCTGACCCCACCTGGGATGTTAGTGTTGGCTCTGCTACTTATAAAATTCTAGAATCAGTAGCAAATGAAATAGCTACAGCCACTAATAATTCTACTCTACAAACTTATAGTTTTAATGTTAACAGTAAAGCTGGAACCACTCTTGATGCCTTTGTAAACTTATTTGGTATTAGTAGACAGCTTGGTAAAAGATCAACTGGTACAGTTATCTTTTCTCTTGCTTCTCCTTCTACTGTAACTATAAATATCCCTACTGGTACTCAAATGTATGCTCCAGGAACTAATACCACTAATGGGGCCAATGTTTATTTCTCTACTAGTTCTCCTGGAGTTATTGCTATTGGACAGACACAGATAGAAATCCCAGTAGTTTCTACTCTAGTTGGAAGTAATGGAAATGTAGGCCCAGGAGCAATTACTACAGTAACTAGTACAATACTTGGTTCTCCATCTGTTACTAACTATAAGTCTCTAACTGGTGGTACTGATACTGAGACAGATAATCAGCTACAAAATAGATGGACTAACACAGCATTTAGTAATATTTCTGGAACTAAAGACAAATTTATAGCTATGGCTTTGCAAAATCCAGATGCTACTCAAGTAAATGTAGTTGGAGCTCAGCAAATTGCACAAGAACAGTTGCAAGTTATTACAGTAATTAGTGGTAATAGTACTGGTTTTAAAGTAGGACTTAATGCTCAAGCTCAGCTTTCTGTAGTTTCTGGAGCTAAAGTTGCTACCTTACTATATGGTTCTCTTCCAGCCTATAATACTATTACTAGTGGTTTTATTGTAGCTAGTGTTAGTGGTATTTTCCCAGTTGCTAGTGGTGGTAGTATTTTCTATGATGGAACCAACTATCAACTTTCAAGTACCAATACAACTTGGAGTGGCTCTACTGCTAGTGGAACACTATTTGTAAACTATACTGCCTATGGAACAGCAACTCTAAGTGGGGGCACTACTAGTTCTGGAGTAGTAACTTCAGTTAGTGGTATACTGGCATCACTCGGATTTAATAGTAATATTTTTGTACTTGGTAGTGGAGTAGCTGTAGCTTCAGGTGTACAAATTTGGACTTCACAGTCTACTGGATATAATGTTATAGCTAGTGGTACCACTGTTAGTGGAATTAACTATATAACTTCACAAATTCCAGACTCTAAATATGCTTATCCACAGGGTTCAGAAATTGTAGGTACTAATCTCAATACTTCAACTCAAATTATTTATTCTAATAATGTAGACTATTTTTACCCAATTAGTCCTACTGTGCCACTTACTATTCCACTAAACCCCACTATTAATAATGCACCCAATACTTACACTGGGGCATTATTACAGCTACAATCTGAGTATATTCCTATTAGTTCTAGAATTGTTAACCCTACAATTAATAGTAATATAGTAGATGTATTTGTTAACTCTACTAATTCTGATACAGTTACAGAACAAGTAATTTTTAATCCCTCTACTCTATTTACAGCAACTTCTGGACAACTTTCTTCTAGTAATTTTGTATTTTCTAATGGATCTACTTGTGCCAGTGGAATTAATGCAAACCAGGGTGACTAC
>Ga0164296_1005327_pt1 | contig 11318 bp, 7 predicted proteins | sample GEODES057metaG_FD_113533 | JGI IMG/M metagenome (GOLD analysis project Ga0164296, IMG submission 113533) | Dystrophic lake water microbial communities from Trout Bog Lake, Wisconsin, USA - GEODES057 metaG | ecosystem: Environmental > Aquatic > Freshwater > Lake | place: USA: Trout Bog Lake... | reverse complement strand
TCTAACAAGGTTGCCGATCCAAAAGAACAATCGAATCGAAGAGTTATTGCCGCATCGCTGGCAACCCACCTCGCAGTAACACAAATCTATCAAAATGCGACATGTGTTCGCTATACGCTTACGTTAGTCTTCAATCTGTAGATCTGTATTTAATCGAAGTAATGGTTCAGTCCAATTTGAATTTATATCTTGACGGTAAATTTTAAGGGTTGGATACCATGGGCTGTCAGTTCGGTTGGTTAACCAGCGCCAATCTGCATTAAATGGTAAAAGTAATCTGGTATCTTTACCTAGAGCACCAGCCAAATGTACGGTTGTATTATCTATTGATATGATCATGTCGCATTGGTCAATTAATGATGTCAGCCCATCAACATCCTCATATAAATCAATTGGTGCTTGAATAATATGCAATCCTAAATCTTTTTTTACTTCTTCAATATCCTCTCCAACTTCACCATACTGTAAATTAATGTATTGGAAATTTTTCGAACTTAGAGATCCTAGGAGCTTATTTATATTAATGCTTCTATTTTTTCCGGTTTTCTCTGCCTTACTTTTCCAACTTATACCAACTTTCTTTTTCTTTTTAGAGATTAATTTAATAAGTTCTTTATTAAGACTTTCAGATCTACTACGATTTGAGAACAAATATTTTGAAGGATTTGGAATCGTTTCTAAAGATGTTTCGAATGCTAGCGGTAACGAAAGAAATGGGCAATGATAATCAAACTCAGGTAAATTACCCCCGAGTTCACAAACCTCTAAACAGTCACCTAAGCTTCTTATAAGACCAACTAATTTTTTTGAAACTGCAACTATTACACGTGCTTCCTGTTTAAAAAGTAACGGAAGATAACGACAAAACTGAATTACATCCCCAATTCCCTGTTCCTCCCAAATCAGGATTGTTTTATTTTTTAAAGACTCTTTTCCTAGCCATAAGGGTTTATTAAATTCCATAAGTCCCTGGATATTATTTAACTTCATCATTCTCCAACGAGACTCATATGCCAACCATCCATCTTTGAAATTACCGCAAGTTAAATAACATAATGACAAATTCCATTGGGTTTCTACCATGTCGCCATTTATTACCAAACCTTTTTTAAATTGTTCAATTGCTTGTTCATATTTTCCCTGCAATTGGTATATATGGCCGAGGCCATGAAATGCAAGGCTATAACTAGGATTAATTGCTATTGCCTTAATAAAATATGAAATTGCCTCTTCATAACGCTCCAAATCTTTTAATGAATTACCCAAATTACAAAGAGCCTCAAAATTATCATTTTTATATTTAAGCGCAGATTTAAATTCAATCAAAGACAACTCTATTGAATTTATTTGTCTAAAAACTATACCTCGGTTGTTGTAAGCCACAGAATAGCTTGGCTTGATTAAAATGGCTTGACTGTAACAATTAATTGCATCTTCATTTCGTCCTAATTCTTTTAATATATTCCCTTTATTGTTCCAAGCCTCAACAAAGCATGAATCGATCTCAATAGCTTTGTTGTAACAGTTCAAAGCTTGTTCAAGTTCACCCAACTCTTTTAGGACATTTCCAAGATTAGTTAAAGCTTCTTTATGATTAGAATTTAATAAGATCGCATTTTGGTAACATAAAACTGACTCTTTGAATAATTTTTGCTCTTGAAATGCAATCCCAAGATTAAACAGACTACTGACATGATTAGGGTAAAAAGTTAAAGCTTTTTTTAAAAAAGCAACAGCTTCCTCATAATGCTTAAAGTGTAAAGCAATTGCTCCAAGCAAATGTAAAGAGTCCAAATTTGTTGGATGAGTTTCTAATATATGTTGAAGAATTTCCTTGGCTTCAAAAAATCTTTCTTGTTGAATAAGGTTAAAACTTTTTTTTATCAGTGATGAAATCCCATCTTGATCCATATTTACTCGACATATATATTTTTAGGAATTTCATTATTATGATAATTTTCGTACATCTTAATTAGAGCAATTTCAAAATGTTGAGTAAATAAATTAATATTAAATAATGGTGTTTGTAACCTATTGGAATTGAGGCTTTCTTTTAATATTTTTAGATCCTGTGGATGCTTTGCAAGCCTGATTGCAAGGTTTTGATAATCTTCATTTGATGATGTTATCAATTCCGATAAACCTATATTTTTTAGTAAACTAGATGCTACACGAGCAACAAACGTCTCTCCAATTTTTGTTAAAACTGGTAGGCCAACCCATAACGCATCGCTACATGTTGTATGCGCATTACATGGCCAAGTGTCTAAGAATAGATCAGCTAGTTTTTGTCTGGCTAAGTGATCTGGCAAAGATTCTCTTTTTGCAAAAATTAATCTTGAGGGATCAACTCCCTGGTTTAGAGCCTCTTTTCTTAAATTATCTTTAAATACTTGACTATCATCTAATAACCAAATAACGCTACCATCAACACTTTTTAAAATGCTCATCCAAATTTTGAAAGTTTCAGGGGTAATCTTATATCCATTATTAAAGTTACAATAAATAAAACCATCCTCTGGTAACCCACATTCGTTGCGAGTTATCTTGAGATCTGAAACCTTCCTTTTCGTATCATTCACCTGATAAGAATTAGGGAGGTACACAATTTTTTCAACATAACCATTCTGTGATGATTCAGGAATAATGATCGGATCCGCAATGAGATAGTCGATGTAACTAGCCCCCAATGTTCCGGGATAACCCAAATAATGTACCTGAATAGGTGCTGCTCGGTAAGAGAATATTCCTAGCCTTGAATCAGTGGTATGCCCCTTTAAGTCAACAGCAATATCTATTTCTAAAACTCTTGAAATCTCTGCAACTTCCTGATCTGATATGTTTCGAACATCATAGAATTGTGAAAATTGATTAGAAACTCTCTTCCTCATTTCATCTTGAATATCTGGACCAAAGGAAAAAGCATAAAGTTCAAACTTTTCTTTATCGTGCAATTCAAATAATTCCGCCATTAAATAAGTTGTAGCATGATTATGAAAGTCTGCTGAGTAGTAGCCTATCCTAATCTTTTGTGATTTAGGTTTTTTTAAAATGGGCCCAAGAACAGAATTCTCCGGCTCTTTATCCATTACCCGCGTAATAGAACCTTTTTTTTGGATCTCTAATGAATCTATTAATGTGGCAGCAATAAAAGGAGAAGCAACTTTTTGATTTTTTTCTATCATTTTGGAAATGGTTTGGATTTCATCTTCAAACCCATCCCAATCGCCCTGAAACATCTTAATGTGTAGCCTTAAACCTCTAGCATAAGCACTATTTTCATTCAGGTCTAATAAAGTATCTAGATCAGAAATCGATTCTTGGTACATTTTTAGATTTCTATAAAGGTCAGCTCGATTGACTAAAGGGTCCTGATAATTTTGATCAATCGCGCGGGCAACACTGTAATTTACAAGAGCTTCTTTTGCATCTCTGTATGCCTTTTGGTATACGACTCCTAAATTATTGTACGCAATTGCAAGAGCAGGATCTAGATCAATTGCTTTTTTATAGCACTCAACAGCTTTAGAGTACTGATATAAATCTTTGTAAAGATTACCAAGGTTATTAAAATTATTCGGGGATTTTGGATTGATTTGTACAGCTCTTAGGTAGTTACTTTCAGAATTTATAAAGTCTTTCAATTCATGATAGGCTATACCCATGTTATAAAACCCCAACTCAAAATTTTGATTAATTGAAGTCGCTTTTAGATAATTTTCGATAGCAAGTTGAAAGTTCTTTTGTTTGAAAAAAAAATTTCCAAATCCATTCAAAATTGATGGATTTTGAGGCTCTATCTGCAATGCGATATTAAAATTTTCAATTGTCTCCAATGGCCGCTCTAAGTCCTGATAGACTAGGGCAAGGCTATGATACCCCTCTGCAAACAAAGAATTTAATTTCACTGCTAATTGATGACACTCTAAAGCTTCCTCTAACCTGCAAAGTTGTCTTAAAATCTTACCTTTGTCATTTATAGTTAAAAAATCGTTTGGTTTTAAAAGTAAATATTTATTTACAAATACAAATGCATTCTCAAAATCCTTAAACTCAAAATAGATTTTCCAAATCCAATTCAAAGCATTTAAATTCTCTTTTTCTATCTCAACTGCTGATAAGTAATCTAAAAGAGCTAAATCTTTTTTCTCCAAGTGGTAGTAAATATTTCCTCTATTGTTTAGAACCTCCGGATTTTTTGGATATAAATTAATCGATCTACTCAAGAAATCCACCCCCTTTTCATAATCTTTTCTTTGAGCAAAAATTACTCCTAGTAACTGAAGAGCGTCATGATGATTAGGATTGTTCTCGAGAATTTTTTGATAAATAACTTCTGCCTTATTTAAATTACCCGATCGGTGAAACTGAAGAGCTTTTTGGAGAAGGTTTTCTTGAGGTTTTAAATGATTTTTGGGGGGCATATGGAAGCTAATCAAATGAATAGAGATAATTTACCTGAATTCACCAACTTTGTTAAGTAAGCCCTCTTTTTCTTTTAAATACGAGTATTCTTAAGCACACATTAAATGGAACGAATAACTCTGATAATTCAAGTCTTAACTGGTCTCTAAAAACTCTTTTGATGTCCATCCCTCATACAACAAACTAAGCACATTGATAACATCTTGGATTTTTTCGGGTTCTCTTTTAACTCGAGCATCTAAGATAGCAAATATGGACCATTCATATATTTTTTTTAAATTCAGAGCAATTTCTCCACCTTTGGTTAGATCCAAACTTGCCAATAGGCCCAAATTGATCAATTCGCTTGCTTTTGTAAAACTCTCAACCCCATATCTTGTATTTTCTAGTTCTATTTTTCCGTTTTTAAGATGCTCGAAAATTTTTTCATAAACCATTCCAATAAGTTCTTTAGAACTTGCAATGTTCACCGAAGTATTTAATTTAGTTTCAGCGTATTTTTTAGCTGCGTATGTCATGATCTTAATGTTGTGCGTTGATATTCGTTACAGCTGCCAGGGAAGACGTCAGCTGTGCACTCGTTTGACTTAAATTATAAAGGAGGGTATTGAGAGTAGAATATTGATTCGTATAGGCATTTTGCTCTACTGCTAACTGTGATGTTAGGTTTGATGCTTTTATTTGCAATTGATTCAATGATTGGTTTTCTGTTTGAGTGATTTCATAAAGTGTCCCGCCAGGATCTAAGGCCGACGATACTATAGAATCTAGATTAATTGTGCTTCCAATTACCCCCCCCACATTCAGTCCGCCCGATAAAAGGCTCAGCAGGCCATTTGATTGGGCTGATGAAAATTCAACTTGATTAAAACTTAACGTCCCATCCGTTTGATAGTCAATCCCTATATTCGCCAAACTCACAGGTTGATTGCTTTGTGTCAAAGCTCCCTGAGCAACCATATGTTGAATATTTTGAATAAAAGATAACATCTGCGGATCGTTACCTAGTGAGCCAGTACTTGCAGTTGTCGAAGAGGTGCTAACTGGATTAGCCACCATTGTATGGTATTGATTAATTAAATCGTTATATGCTGATATAAATGAGTTTATAGTGCTTTGAGAATTATCGGCACCATGACTCACATTAATTAGAGTATTGTTGCCTGAAGTAGGATTAATATTAAAGCTAAGCGCTCCAAGACTTGATGCGAGGTCACTTGCTGATTCTCCCTGAGATGAAGTTTCTTTAAGGGTGAAATTAACTCCCAATTGATCAAAATTCACAACTTCACTATTTTTCAGGGAGGATAGGCTTGATAGGGTGATTGTTTGAGATATCTGCCCATTAGAAAGGGTTAGTAGATCACCCGTACTAGTAAAGGAGTACGATCCGGCTGTGGCTTGACTACTGTTTAAATTCTCTACTGTAGCTGTTCCGCTAGACCCAAAGATTTGCTCTCCAAGAGTTAAGCTTCCTGATGATGGAACACTTGGGGATACTGGATTTGATAAGTTAAAAATAATTCCTGAATAAATATCGGAGATTGAGTTGGATGATCTTTGAAAATTTAAACCGTTTAATGAAAACAAAGCATCCCTTGCACTTGTATTAACAGTAATGGGAAAAGAGTTTCCATTTGCAGATCCATTAATTACAGAAATATTACTATCGCTCACACCAAGACTAGAAGTCACCGAACCACCATTAAATCCAGAGAAACTTATAGCATTATTAAGGCCCGGCTGACCAGAGATTACCATGGCATAAGAATTTTCTGAGGTCTGAACCAAACTGGAACCTACATTAGCATTATTAAAGTTATTATTTAGGGCATTAATCCAATTACTTAAATCAGATACTGTAGGGTTTGTTCCCAAAGCAGAGATTGTTCCTCCGGTGGTTGCTGGAGTTGTATTAGGACCATACGTTGAGCCAGTGTTGAAAGTTTGTTGCCCTACTTTAATACTAAAACCTTCAATAATATTAAAATCCTTACCGTTAAGACTTTGTGCAATCTGATTAGCAGACTCACCAATTGATGAGTCTGATGTTAAGGTGAAACTTACACCCATTTGATTAAAATTCACTTTCTCTTGGGTGCCGCTAGATGACAAATCTGAAAGAGTTACAGTTTGAGTAACTCCCGCTTTAGATAAAGTTAGTAGTTGATCGGAGCCTGAAATAGAACTACTAAATGTATACGAACCCACACTTGCATTGCTAGTTATTAAATTGCTCAGTGTTGCAGAACTTTGACCTTGAGTAAGTACAAAATTATCGTAAATTGAAGAAGTATCAGCAACCAAAACAGGATCGTTCAAGTTGATTAATTGATTAGGTGAAGAAATTCCTTGTATTGATATATTCGATGATTCTGCAGTTTGATTTACCAATAAATTGTATCTTCCAAGGGGAGCACCATTACTAACACTAGCAGTTGCTACATTTTCGTTAGAAGAAGTCGCCTGAGCAGAATTGTAGGTGTCAGGACTTTCAAGGCTTGTTAGAGCATTTTGAAAAGTCACCAATTTAGATTTTAAAGTCCCTACATCACTAATAAGGGTGGTGACGTTTGTTTCCTGGCTTTTTATATCATTTAGGGGCTGACTTGCAACTGTCATTAGCTGACTAACAATACTTGCGACATCAATCGAACTGGTCGTTGTTGCAGATCCAGAAGAAGTGCTACTAACAGAAGTCATAGATTTACCTTGTAAAAAACTTAATAAAGTTTAAGCAATTTCTATGCCAATTTATGCAGTTTGACTTACCAAGCTATTTTTCAATTGATCCATACTCTTTGCAATTTCTAATAACTCTTTTGAGGGTAGTTGGCGGATCAATTGATTAGTTGCTGGATCAACGACTTGCACCACATGAAAGCCCGTTGATTTATCAATTGAGAAATTTAATGTTATGCCCATCGACTGCACAAAATTATGGATCTGGGTAGCAGCTTTGGCAACAACTTCTCTTGAAGGCTCAGCAAATTGGCCCAAGTCAGGTGACTTGATACTTGAATTTGAAATGACTTTTGCAACCAAATCATTATTAACCAATGTTGGATCTCCCTGGGCGGGAGAAACCGAACCCAAATATGATCCGTTAGGACTATTTTGGTTTTGAATAATCATTTTCATCTCCTCTAAATTTACTAGCACCCCTCATAATTAGATATGACGGGCGCTCTTTTACAGTAAATTACTTATTTCAATAAAGATAATATGACATTAGGCATTTGATTCGCTTGAGCCAACATCGCAGTTGCAGCCTGTTGCATAATCTGACCTTTAGTTAAATTCGCAGTTTCAGCTGAGAAATTGGTATCGATGACAGTGGATCGAGCCGATTGTTCATTTGCCGATTGAGCCTGCAAATTATTGTTAATATATGACAACTGATTCATTTTGGAACCTAAATCTGCACGCTGAGAAGATATATCCGTAATGGCTTGTGCAACTGCTGAATTGAGGTTGTGAAAGTCAGTAGTCCATTTACTATCAGCAGTTGTACTGTTGTTAGCGTCAGTTGTCAAATTACCCGTGATCAAAGTTCCTAATTGATTCATTGAAGCAATTGTTCCACCGTTGGTACTAATATTGTAAGTGTTAAGAGATATGCTATCGCCAGTTGCAGTTGGTGATGCTCCGATTTGGAAATTTAATGCAGTTGGATTGCCGGATACAACATTAATATCTTGAGCGCTAGCTGTAATACCTGTCACAAGATCTGCAGAATTAGCTGTTCCACTGGATAAAACTAAATCGAAACTAACTCCAAGATTAGAAAAGTTTACGTGATCAGATGAACCAGTAACACTTAAGGTGCCTGTTGCGGACAGGGTAATAGTTTGAGATACAGAACCATTACCAAGAGTTAATGTGTTAGTAGCTCCTGTGAGGGTATAGTCACCTAAACTTGCGCCACCTGTTTGGAGGTTGTTAATTGTAAAAGTGCCATGGGCAGCTCCAATTGGTGTACCTGCTGCGGCCTCAATTCCTGTTGTACCAGAAGCAGCCGCACCACCTAAAAGATCAATTCCGTTATATGTGGTTCCTGCAGCAAATGAATTAATTTGCTTATTCAAATTAGACATCTCAGTTACAATCGCACCACGCTGACTATTACTTAAAGAACCATTTGCACCCTCAACAGATAATTGTTGGACTCTTAATAAAATATCTTGAACTGTTGAAAGTGATGTATCAGCTGTCTGAGCCAGGTTAATTGCCTGCTGAGCATTTAGCGCCGCCTGATTTAATGAAGCAATATGTCCAGCCATTGTTTGTGAAATTGATAAGCCTGAGGCATCGTCTTTAGCGCTATTGATTCGCAAACCTGAAGATAGTCGTTGAACAGAAGTTGCCAAGTTTCCTTGAGCGTTATTTAAAGCATTTTGGGCAAATAAGGAAGCCAAGTTGGTGTTGATAACTGCGGACATAATATTCTCCTAAAAGGTTAATTAAGAGGGATAGACCAAAATGGATTCAATTCCCTTACCTTTATTAACGGGTGTTCCTAGGGTTTTGTTTAGAACAATTTACAATTGTTGAGTTTGATTACAAAATTTTGTAAGAGATATTTGTAAATCTCAGCTAATTCACTGCATCATTTAAGACACATTTTTTTATTTAAAAACAAACAATTCCGATGAAATTGAGTTATATTACTTTAGGTATAAATTTGCTTTTACTGATAAATGACTCAAAATGCAATGATCTCAGATTATTTCTTAAACTTTTATGACCAATTGACTTCAGGACTATATGTGGGGCGAAGTTAAATTATGCAAATTTTAGGGTTCGACACTTCTAAATTACCCGTTCCAACAGGGCAAGGAGCCGTTCCAGTCTTCGTTTTATTAGTTTTAGTCATGATGTTGGTGCCACTGCCACCATTTTTACTCGATGTTCTCTTCACATTCAATATCGCTGTTTCGATCATCGTTTTAATCTCTGCTATTAATATTAAAAGCTTTAAAGACTTTGTTGCCTTCCCGACGATTCTCCTTTTAACAACACTTTTACGACTATCTCTGAACGTTGCCTCTACTAGAATCGTCCTTTTAGAAGGCTTTAAAGGGACCGACGCTGCCGGAAAAGTAATTGAGGCCTTTGGAGTATTCTTAATTGGCGGTAATTTCGCCGTCGGTATCGTCATTTTCGCCGTCATTACGATCATTAACTTTGTGGTGATCACCAAAGGTGCTGGCAGAGTGGCCGAAGTCTCCGCTCGCTTTGCTTTGGACTCGATGCCTGGAAAGCAGATGGCGATAGATGCGGACCTCAATGCCGGACTGATTCAACAAGAGGAAGCAAAACAAAGGCGAGCGGAAGTATCCCAAGAGGCGGACTTCTTTGGCTCCATGGACGGTGCCTCGAAATTCGTCCGTGGTGACGCTGTTGCCGGCATCATGATTTTAGTTATCAACTTGATTGGTGGCCTATTAATAGGTCTTTTACAGCATGACTTAAGTTTTATGAAAGCTTTATCGACCTATGCGTCATTAACCATCGGGGATGGGCTCGTTGCACAGATACCTGCTTTGGTTATTTCTACTGCAGCCGGTATATTAGTAACACGCGTTGCCACAGATGACAATTTTTCCGGGCAAATGTCCAAGCAGTTTCAAGCCAATGCAAACGCTTTATCGGTAGTTGCTGGAGTAATGGTTGTGCTCGGAATCATTCCCGGTATGCCCCACTTTATTTTCTTATCCTTTGCGGTGGTTTTTGGAGCATTGGCCTATTTTCAGCATAAAAATACCAAAAAGAACGCAGAAAAAGCCAAGTTTGAAGCATCAGTTGCCCCTGAAAAGGAGGAACTTGCATGGAAAGACGTCCCAATTACGGAACCTTTAAGCTTAGAATTGGCCTATCGCCTCATTGCTTTAGTTGGCAAAGGTGACGAAAGTGATCTTATCAAGCGCATCAAGGCTATTCGAAAAAAATTCATTAACGAAGTCGGTTTTTTAACTCCTTCCGTACATATTAGAGACAACTTACAACTTCAGTCTGAGACCTACCGTGTCCTTTTATATGGTGGTGAGATCGGTCGTGGCCAGTGCTTACCCGATAAATTACTCGCAATTCAACCAGCAGGCAGTGCCGCCATTCCCGGAATTGCCGTAAAAGATCCCACGTTTGGTATGCCTGCTATTTGGATCGAACGTGCCATCCGAGACGATGCCATCTCTAAAGGCTATACTGTAGTTGAACCTGCAGTTGTGATGGCAACCCACTTGGATCATTTAATCCGAATGCATGCAAGCGAGCTCCTTGGTCGTCAAGAGACCCAAGATTTACTAGAGCATTTCAAAGTCAGCTACCCCAAATTAATTGATGATGTGGTACCAAAGGCCATTTCAGTGAGTACTTTACAACGCATCCTACAGTTACTTCTTGATGAGAGTGTTCCTATTAAAGATCTTCGCACTATTCTTGAGGCCGCAAGCGAAAACGCTGCTAAATTTCCGGATCCGATTGATATGTTGCCCCATATCCGTTATGCACTGCGTCGAACGATCGTACAAGAAACCTTCGGTGAAGAAAAGTCATTAAAAGTGCTTGGTATTGAACCTGAATTTGAGCGTTTAATTGAACAATCAATTGGTACTGCAGCCATTGCCAATGATGGTTTAATTGAACCATCTTTGGCCAAATATTTTGGCGAGCAAGTAATTTCTGGAATTGCTGACATGGAAAATAATAACTTAGCGCCAGTTATTGTCAGTGGGTCTCGCACCCGTATGACTTTCTCACGTATTGCCAGACGTGTTTGCCCGCAAGCGATTGTAATTGCTTTGAGTGAGTTACCGCCCACTTCGGATTTAATTTTTCATCGGGTACTATGTACCCAAACCAACTAAAGTAAGGATTTAAATGATGGGCCC
>Ga0164296_1005324_pt1 | contig 11320 bp, 12 predicted proteins | sample GEODES057metaG_FD_113533 | JGI IMG/M metagenome (GOLD analysis project Ga0164296, IMG submission 113533) | Dystrophic lake water microbial communities from Trout Bog Lake, Wisconsin, USA - GEODES057 metaG | ecosystem: Environmental > Aquatic > Freshwater > Lake | place: USA: Trout Bog Lake... | reverse complement strand
TGCGGTCATCGTGATCCACGAGATCCCAGGGATCACCCCACTCGTGGCCGCCTTCGGCCGCAAGGTGGCCGAGCAGGGGATGACCGCCGTCCTGCCTGACCTCTTCGGCGAGCCAGGGCGCGCACCCTCACCGTCGTATCTGGCGTCCTCGCTGCTCAAAGCTTGCATCTCGAAGGAGTTCACGACCCTGGCGCTGAACAAGACGAGCCCGATCACGGCTTGGCTGCGAGCCCTCGCCCGCACCGAGCACGAGCGGTGCGGGGGTGACGGCGTGGGGGCTGTCGGGATGTGCCTGACCGGAGGCTTCGCCCTCGCCATGATGGTCGATCCGTCGGTCGTGGCCCCCGTCTTGTCACAACCGTCACTTCCGTTCCCCATGACCAAGAGCCGTCGTGAGGCCGTCGGCCTGAGCGACGCCGACCTCGAGGTGGTCAAGTCCCGGGTCGCCGACGGGGCATGCGTGATCGGCCTCCGCTTCACCGGTGACGCCACCTCCCCTGCCGCTCGCTTCGGTCGACTCCAGAACGAGCTCGGGGACGGGTTCATCGGTGTGCAGATCGACTCGTCGCCCGGCAACCCCTGGGGCTACAAGAAGGCGGCGCACTCGGTCCTCACCGAGGACTACTCCGACGAGGAAGGCTCTCCGACCCGGGCCGCCATGGAGCAGATCCTGACCTTCTTCAAGGAGCGGACGGCCGCCGCCGACTAGCGGCGCGGCCTGGTGCTCAACGGCCGGGGACCTTCCAGCCCATCGACTCCGCCACCTCGGCACACGTGGCGCAGACCGGGTACTTGCCAGGGTCTCGGCCAGGCACCCAGACCTTGCCGCACAGCGCGCGGACCGCCGTCTGGTTGATCATGCCCTCGACCACCGAGTTGCCCACCGGGATGAGCTCCTCCGATCCCTTCGGGGTGTAGCCCTCGAGGACGATGTGCGTGAAGCGCTCGTGATCACCATCATCGAGGATCGGGTCGGTCGTCGTGGGCTCGATCACCTGTGTCACGTCGGTCATGGGACCCAAACCTACCCGCCTCGCTGAGCGCGGTGAAGGCCGTTGCCTGCGGTGCGCCCCTCGTCGGGCAGACTTCGGAGATGGCGAAGCGACGACGACCGAAGCGGATGGCGTCGACGCCGCTCAACCTCGGCGGGACGCACTGGCGGACCGACGGCGCCCCGAAGGCCGGGTTCATGAGCGAGGCGGAGGCCCGCCTCGAGGCCAATCGGCTGTGGATCGAGGAGCGGATCGATCTCAACACGTACCAGTGCGACTTCTGCGGGGCGTGGCACATGGGCAAGTCCTCCTTCGACGAGCGTTGACGCCGCCGCTCGGCTGACGTAGCGTCAGGAAATCGGACACGGTGTCCGATGTGCGCTCCAGGGGGGACGACGCCAGTGGCCTCAAACGACATCAACCTTTCCGACCCGACGACCTACGTCGATTCCGTCCCTCACGAGTACTTCGCCGAGCTCCGCCGCACGGCACCCGTGGCGCTGCGCGAGGAGCCCGGCGTCCAGCCGTACTACGCCGTGATGAGCTACGACGAGTGCGTCACGGTGAACCGCGAGTGGGAGGAGTTCTCGAGCTTCGAGAAGACCGCTCTCCCCTTCGACATCCCCGAGGCAGAGATCGAGCAGCAGCGCCTGATGATGCTCAACATGGACCCTCCGCTGCACACCCGCTACCGCCGCCTCGTCAACAAGGGGTTCACCCCCCGCATGGTCAGAGACCTCGAGGCTCGCCTCCACATCGTGACCGACGAGCTGCTCAACAAGGTCTGCGAGCAGGGTGAGGCTGACTTCGTCGTGGACATCGCCGCCGAGCTCCCCCTCATCGTGATCGCCGAGCTGATGGGCGTCCCCTACGAGGACCGCCACAAGATGTTCGACTGGTCGAACAAGATGATCGGCAACCAGGACCCGGAGTACAACCTCACCCCCGAGATCAGCGCTGAGGCGGCCATGGAGCTCTACGCCTACGCCTCCCAGCTCTTCGCCTCGAAGCGCTCAAACCCCCACCAGGACCTCATGAGCGTCCTCACCCAGGTGGAAGTGGAGAACGAGAGCCTCTCCGACCTCGAGCTCGAGCTGTTCTTCTTGCTGCTGGCGGTGGCCGGCAACGAGACCACGCGGAACCTGATCTCCGGAGCGATGAACACGTTCTTCCAGAACCCAGACCAGTGGGAGCTGCTGCGCAACGACCGCTCGCTGCTGCCCTCCGCCGTCGAGGAGATGCTCCGCTACGTCACCCCCGTCATGAACTTCCGTCGGACCGCCATGACCGACGTCACGCTCCAGGGGGTCGACATCAAGACAGGCGACAAGGTCCTCTTCTTCCACATCTCGGCCAACCGCGACGAGAAGGTGTTCGAGGACCCCAACCGCTTCGACATCACCCGAAGCCCGAACCCGCACATCGCGTTCGGTGGCGGTGGTCCCCACTTCTGCCTCGGCGCCAACCTGGCTCGCATGGAGATCCTGGTCATGTTCAACCACCTCCTCGACCGGATGCCGGACATCACCCAGGCTGGGCCCACCCAGCGGCTGGCAAGCCCCTTCATCAGCGGCATCAAGCACCTGCCGGTCTCGTTCGCACCCTCAGCTCCCGTCGCTGTCTGAGCCCCCATGTCGTCGAGCGCTCCCGCCGACGCCAGCCACCTCATCGACCAGCGTCGGACCCAGATCGTCGAGGAGGCACGACGCCTCTTCGGTGAGCGTGGCACCGCGGAGGTCTCCATGGACGAGATCGCCACCCATGCCGGCGTGGCCCGCTCGACCGTCTACGTGTACTTCGCCAATCGCTCCGAGCTACTGGTGGCCTGCGTCGCCACCCTCTACGACCGGCTGCTCCTTTCACTGGCCGTCGGCGTCGACGAAGACCCGCCCACTCGGCTCACCGCCCTCGTGGCAGCGCTCTTCGAGACGATCGACGAGCACCCGGCCTTCTTTCGCCTGGCCATCGCCACGCAGGGGTCACCGAACCAGTCCGGCGTGGCGGTGAGCGAGTTCCTGGCGGCGATCGCACAAGAGATCGCCTCGACCTTGCTCGAGATCCTCGAGGCGGGTCGGCGTCAGGGCTCGTGGGCGGCGCCGGAACTCGAGCAGCGCTCCAACCTGATCGGCCAGCAGCTCTTCGGTGCACTGCTGGTGCGAGCCACCGATCCGACGCCCGCGTCGGCCGCCGACGCTGCGCTCGAGCTCGTCGATTTCGTGACCTTCGGCCTGAACCCACCACCCCCTCGACAAGGAGCAACCCCATGAGATTCGACCTTTGGATGCCGACCGCCACCCCCATGGTCGACGCCGCCGTCTTGGACGAGGTGGCTCGCTGCGCAGAGGAGCGGGGCTACGGCTGCTTGTGGGTGGGAGAGCACGTCGTGCTCTTCGACGAGTACGAGTCCTCCTACCCCTATGCCGAAGACGGCAAGATCCCCGTTCCGCCCGGCACCGGCCTCTTGGAGCCGATCACAGCGCTGACGTGGGTGGCCGCCCAGACCACCACGCTGCGGCTCGGCACCGCCATGCTGCTCCTCCCGCAGCGCAATCCCGTCTACACGGCGAAGGAGCTCGCCACGTTGGACTTCCTCTCGGGAGGCCGAGTGGATGTCGGCATCGGCGTCGGGTGGTTGGCCGAGGAGATGGAGGCCTGTGACGTGCCGTTCCCGGCCCGTGGCGCTCGATGCGATGCCTACGTCGAGGTGCTCAACACCCTCTGGTACGACGAGATCAGCGAGCACCACAGCGACTTCTACGAACTCAAGCCCTGTCGAATGGACCCGAAGCCGGTCCAGCCGACCATGCCGCTCCACATCGGCGGCGAGTCTGATGCCGCGCTGCGCCGCGTGGCGCGCCTCGGCACCGGGTGGCACAGCTTCGACCGCTCGCCTGACGAGCTGGCCAGCGGGCTTGTCGACCTCGACCGCCATCTCGAGGCTGCCGGACGGACCCGTGATGAGATCGCCATCACCGTTTGCCCCTACACGAAACCCCTCGACCCGTCCACGGTCGCCGCCTATGGCGACGCCGGTGCCGATGCCGTGGCAGCGCTGTTCTTGGCGCTCGAGCCAAGCGCCGTCGAACCAGCCTTCGATGACCTCGAGCCGTGTCGAGAGGCTGCGAGTCGCTGCTGAGCGAGCCAACCAACGGCTCGTAGACTCGAAGGGTGCCACCCACCACCCCTGCGCGAACCGACCGCCTGCAGACCTTGGCCGACACCGTCTACGTGGCGTCGCGGTGCAAGGTCGTCTACGTCCAGGTGTTCAAGGCGGCGTGCAGCACGATGCTCTGGACGCTCCTCGAGCTCGAGGGCCACGATCCGAGCGTCCTCGACGCCTCGCTTCGAGCCGACATCCCGACCCACGAGCTCTTGGTCCACGATCGAAGCCTCTACCCCATCCCAGTGATCACCGAGGTCGGCGCGGAGCTTCGTCACGAGGCGCTGACCAGCGATGCCTGGCTTCGTGTGGCCGTGACGCGGAATCCCTATGCCCGGCTCTACTCCGCCTGGGAGTCAAAGCTCCTCTTGGGCGACCCGGGGCCGTGGCAGGCCATGGGCGGTCCGCCTCCGGTGTTCATCGACGGCGACCTCGACGTCGGGGAATCGTTCCGTGCGTTCGTGGCCGACTTCGCTGCTCGGCCGGAGACCTGGATGACCGAGCCGCACTTCGCCACCCAGTCGAGCCTGCTGGCGCTCGAGGAGATCGACTACGACGAGCTGGTCCCCACGAGTCGGCTGGGCGCGCTCATCGACACGCTCTCGGTACGCGCCGGCGTCCACGTGACGCCTCCTCGGGCCAATCAGGGCCTCGGCATCGACTGGGCAGGGCTCCTCGACGAGCGGAGTGCATCCTCGATCGCCAGCCTCTATGCCGCTGACTTCGAGGCACTCGGCTACGAGCCGATGGCGGGTGGGGACCCCGTCGAGGTCCGCCTCGGTCCGGTCGCCCAGCGGCTCCGGATCGCTGCCATCGAGCGATCGGAGCGGACCCTTGAGCTCGGGGCCGCGTCACAGGAAGCCCTTGCCGCCGTGCCTGCGGATGAAGGACGTCGGCGAGGGCGTTGGCGGTCGTGATCGACAGCGATAGCGTCGAGGGTCGACGCACCCGAGAGGAGTCCTCGTGACGGTCAGTGCCTACATCTTGATCCAGGCCGATCTCGGCCGAGCCTCAGAGATCATGCGAGCCATCCGACAGCTCGACGGTATCGATGAGGCCCATGACGTCACGGGACCCTACGACGTGATCGCCAAGGCCACCGCAGCCAGCATCGATGATCTCGGCCGCTTGGTGGTCGGCGACGTCCAACGAGTCGAGGGCATCACCCGTACGGTGACGTGCCCGATCGTGCACCTCGAAGAGCCCTAGCCCCCGAGGCCGCCGCTGGCCCTGAGCGCGGCGATCCGATCTTCATCGATGCCCCAGGAGGCGAGGGCCGCATCGGTGTCGGCGCCCGCCGCCGAGGGCGGCTTCGAGATGACGGATGGCGTGGCCGAGAAGCGAGGGGCCGGTGACGGCTGGAGGGCGCCCTCAACCTCGGTGAAGGTCGAGCGAGCCTGGTTGTGCCGATGGGTCGGTGCCTCCGTCGGGGCCAAGACGGGCGTGGTGCAGGCATCTACGTCCTCGAAGATGGCCGTCCACTCGGCGCGCGTCTTGGTCGAGAAGATGGCGGCGAAGCGCTCCTTCATGGCCGGCCACGTCGAGCGATCCATCTGATCTGGGAGCGAGCCCGGATCCAGTCCCAAGCCCGCCAGGAGCTCGGCGTAGAACTTCCGCTCGATGGCACCGACCGCCATGTATCCACCGTCGGCGGTCTCGTAGACCTCGTAGAAGTGCGCGCCGGTGTCGAGCATGTTCGCCCCGCGCTCCTCTTCCCAGAGGCCGACGTTCAAAAAGGAGTACGTCATCGACATCAAGGAGGCTGAACCGTCGGTCATGGCGGCATCGACCACCTGGCCCACGCCCGTCGCCTTGGCGCTCAGCAGAGCAGCGCTCACGCCGAAGGCCAGCATCATGCCGCCACCGCCGAAGTCACCGACCAGGTTGAGGGGCGGCACCGGCACGTCGCCTGCTCGACCCATCGGCCAGAGCGCACCCGAGATGGCGATGTAGTTGATGTCATGACCAGCGCGGTCTGCCAACGGACCGTCCTGCCCCCATCCCGTCATGCGCCCGTAGACCAGTGCCGGATTCACCGCCAGGCACTCGTCGGGGCCAACGCCGAGCCGCTCGGCCACGCCGGGCCGGAACCCCTCGATCACGGCGTCCGCCTGACCGACCAGCTCCAAGACCAGTGCCACCGTGTCGGGGTTCTTGAGGTCGACGCCCACGCTACGCCGCGATCGGTTGAGAAGATCCCAGTCAGCAGCGCCTGGGGGTCCTGGCATCCCCGGTCGCTCCAACCGCAAGATGTCAGCCCCTGCGTCGGCCAAGAGCATGCAGGCATAGGGCGATGGCCCGATCCCCGCCAGCTCGATGATCTTGATGCCGCTCAGCGGTCCAGCCATCTTGGAAGTGCCCCCAGTCTGATCGAGCGAGCGTGCGTCGATCACGGACCTTGATGGTGGACCCACCAAACCCATCCGGTCAAGTGCAGGTCGTGCCATGCTCACACGGTGACCGATCGCAGCGACTCGCTCCTCAGCCCTTCCTTCCTCTTCGGCGTCGCCACCGCTGGCTTCCAGATCGAGGGTGGCTACAACGGTCCGGGCGAGCCAGCCAACAACTGGGAGCCCTGGGAGCGAGAGGGCAGGGTTGAGATCTCTGGCGGGGCCACGGGGTTCTACGACGAGCCCGAGCGCCAGCTCGATCTCGCCGCCGCCATCGGGCTGAGCTCGTTCCGGCTGTCGATCGAGTGGTCTCGCATCGAACCGACCCGTGGGGTCATCGATGCCTCGGCGATCGAGCACTATCGGCGGATCCTCGCGGCCATCGCAGAGCGCGGCATGGTGCCGGTGGTCACGCTTCAGCACTTCACGCACCCGGCGTGGCTGGGCTCGGCACCGTGGTGCGACCCGTCATCCGTTGCGCCCCTGGTGGGGTGGATGCGGCGAGCCGTCGAGAGCTTTGGGGACCTCTGCTCTCGCTGGGTCAGCATCAACGAGCCCAACATCTTGGCGATCAACACCTTCTTCTCGGGGCTGTTCCCTCCAGGTCGGCTGCTCGACGCCACCAGCGTGGCCCAGACCTTCGACACGCTGCTCGCCGCCCACGTTGCTGGCTACGACGTGATCCACGAGCTCCAGCCCGAGGCCGTCGTGACCACCAACCCGTACACCTTCTCGATCTACGAGCTCGACCAAGCCGCCACCGACCTGCTCACCGCACGAGAGGCCGGCGTCGAGTCAGCTGACCTCTCCGCTCACCTCCTTGAGCAACGGCGGGTGCACTATCGCCGGATCGGAGACGGGGGGCCTGGCGCCACTGGAACCATCGAGCGGTTCCTCCGGCGCATGGCGGCCAGCCGGTTCTCTGTCGCCGATGCCTTCCCGACGACGAGAGCCGCGCTCCAGGCGAGCACAGCGACCCGTCATCTCGACGTCATCGCGGTCGACCACTACGCACCGATCGCCGCCAGCCACCTCGTCGTCCCCGGCATCCAGACCTCGGGGGGTCGGTGGTGGAAGCCAGGTCGGGCGCTCTGGGACGACGCGCCCGATCCGTCCATGCTCGTGACCGTGCTCGAAGAGGCCGGCAGCTATGGCCGTCCGGTCTGGATCCTCGAGAACGGCATGAGCAATCGCGTCGTTCGAGCCCGCAGCTACGCCCGCATGGACGGCCTCCGTCGTCCCGAGTACTTGGCCACGCATCTCGGTGCAGTGCTGGCCGCCGTCGAGACTGGCGTCCCGGTCGAGGGGTTCTGGCACTGGACCTTGATCGACAACTACGAGTGGGGGAGCTACGAGCCACGCTTCGGCCTCTATGGGATGGACCGACCCCAAGGGATGGTTGTCACATCGACCGACGCCCTGGGCGACGACTCGGCCGGCGCCTACGGGCGGATCATCGCAGGGCTGACCTCGGGGGATGACTCGGTGGTCACGAGGCCTCGCCTGGAACCATGACGATCCGTCGGGCCTTTGCCCCTGGTCGGATCAACCTCATTGGTGATCACACGGACTACGCCGGGGGCAAGGCACTCCCCATGGCCATCGAGCTCGGGACCACCGCCACCTTTGACGCCACGCGCCCCGGACCAGGCCGAGCCACCTCTCGATCGACCCGGCAGACCGTGGCCCTCGTGGCCGACGGACCGGCGACGCCAGGGAGCTTCGGGGCCATGGTGCAGGCACTGGCCAGGGAGCTCGACGTGAGCGACGGGCTGCTGGAGATCGACAGCACCCTGCCCCTCGGGGCAGGGCTCTCCTCGAGCGCCTCGCTCTTGATGGCCAGTGCGCTGGCGCTCGGTGCCACCGGGCCCTCCCTGTCGCTTGCGCAGCTCTGCCAACGTGCCGAGACGATGGCGGGCCAGGCCGTGGGCCTGCTCGACCAGCTGGCCATCGCCGCCGGTCGTTCCGGCTGTGGCCTCGTCATCGACTTCGCTGGACCGACGTGGCGATCCGTGCCCCTCGATGATCGGGCGTCGTTCCTCGTCGTCCACTCCGGCCAGGAGCGCTCGCTGGCCGATGGCGCCTATGCACGGCGACGCCGTGCCTGCGAGGAGGCCGCCGAGCTGATCGGACCCCTCGGCGCCGCACAGCGCCCTGACCTCGAGCAGATCGAGGATCCGACCACTCGGCACCGCGCCGAGCATGTGATCGCCGAGACGGAACGGGTCGATGACTTTGTCGCCGCCATGGCGGCGGGCGATCTCCCCTCGGCGGGTCGCCTCATGATCGAGAGCCACCGGTCGCTGGCCGAGCTCTTCGAGGTCTCGACTCCCGCCCTTGACGAGCTCGTCGCCACCCTGTGCGACCAACCCGGTGTCTACGGTGCACGGCTCACCGGTGCGGGCTTCGGTGGGTGCGTCGTCGCCATGATGGAGCGAGGTGCCCTCCGCGGTGACGACTTCGCGCAAGCGTGGATCGTCGAGCCGAGCGATGGGGTCCGCCTGCTCGACGCCTCAGGAGAGGCGGCGGTGTAGCACCACCTCGGCGGCCTCGAAGCCCGACCGGTCGTAGAGTCGGCGAGCATCCTCGTTGCCGGGCATGACCTCGAGCTCGAGCACGTCAGCGCCGTGGGCAACGGCGAACGCCGCCGCCGCATCGAGCAGGTCGCCTCCGATCCCCGCCCCTCGCATGTCGGGGGCCACGACCAGCGTGATCACGTGCACGATGCCGGTCGTCGACCAGGTGCTGTCAGGCCCGGGGTACAGGCGAAGCGCGCAGTACCCGACCAGGGCGTCGCCACGACGAGCTCGGATCAGGGCGCCGCCTGCGGTGAGCGCATCGGCGTACTCGGTTCGCCGAGCAGACCACCCCGCCTCGAGGTCGTGGTTGAGCCCCTGGTAGGTCGCGACCTCGAGCTGATGGCACTGAAGCTCGACCCACAGGTGACGGAGCTCATCGATCGAAGACGGATCGCTCTCGGGCTGCTCGATGGTGACCGGAACCATGGCTCAGGCGTTGGTGACGGCCACAAGGCGATCGAGCGATGCTCGTGCTGCACCGGTGTCGAGCGAGGTTGCGGCGAGCACCAGGCCCTCCTCGAGCGAGGGGGCGACACCGGCGATGACGAGCGACGCCGAGGCATTGAGCAGCACCACGTCACGGACCGGACCCACCGTGCCGTCGAGCACCTCGTGGATGATGCGTGCATTGGTCGCCGCATCGCCCCCACGGAGATCCTCGACCGTGGCCGGAGCGAACCCCATGGTGGACGGGTCGACGACCCATTCCGCCACCTCCCAGGTCCCCTCTCCGGTCCCGACGACCTCGACCACGGCCGAGGGGGCCATCGAGGAGAGCTCGTCGAAGCCATCGTCGGAGTGCACGACCCACGCTCGATCGATGCCATTGGCCCCGAGGACCTCGGCCATCCGGCGCGAGGCCGAGCGATCACCCGTCCCCACCAGCATGCGAGACGGCCTGGCAGGGTTCGAGAGGGGGCCAAGGAAGTTGAAAGCGGTCCGGACGCCGAGCGCTCGGCGCACCGGGGCCACGAAGCGCATGGCCGGGTGGAATGCCTGGGCGAACACGAAGGCGATGCCCGCCTCGTCGACGCATCGGCGCACCTCGGCTGGGGTGAGCTCGATCCGGACCCCGAGCTCCTCGAACACGTCGGCCGTGCCAACCATGGAGGAGGCGGCACGGTTGCCGTGCTTGCAGACCACCACACCCGCTCCCGCCACGACGAGGGCCGTCATGGTCGAGATGTTGACCGACTGCTTCCCGTCGCCGCCCGTCCCGACGATGTCCATCGTGTCAGTGGCGAGGTCGACGAGGAGGGCGTGGCTCACCATGGAGCGGACCATGCCGGTCAGCTCCTCGGTGGTCTCCCCCTTCGCCCGCAGCGCGATGAGCAGCGCAGCGACCTGCGAGGGCTCGGCATCGCCGTCGAACACCTGGTCCATGACCAGCTCTGCATCCTCGACCGAGAGCGAGTTCCCCTCGAGCAGACCGTCGAGCACGCCCGGGAAACCCCCGAGTGCGCCCAGCGCACCCTCTGGCGTCAGTCCCACCAGAGGTCGTTCGCCATGAGGCCGCGAGCGATCAGTCCGAGCTGCACCTGGGAGGTGCCCTCGACGATCGTGAGCTGCTTGGCGTCGCGGTACCAGAGCTCGGTGGGGTGGTCTTCCATGTAGCCGGCGGCGCCGAGGGCCTGGACGGCGAGGCCAGAGGCCTTCACGCCTACCTCGGTGGCGTAGAGCTTGGCCATGGAGAGGTAGGGCACGTACTCCTTGGTGAACTTGCCCTGATCGGCCAACCATGCCGCCCGATAGGTGAGGAGGCGAGCAGCCTCGATCTCGGTCGCCATCTCGGCGAACTTCCACTGCATGCCCTGCATGTCGGCGATGGTCTTGCCGAAGGCCGCCCGCTGCTTGATGTACTCGGTGGCGTACATGAGCGCACCCTCTGCCAGCCCGATCCCTCGTGCCGCCACGATCGGGCGCATGGCGTTGAGGCCATGCATCACGAGGCGGAACCCGCCGACCTCGCCCACCACATTGCCCGGACCGACCTTCACCTCGTCGAGGTGCAGCTCGCCGGTGTCGACGCCCCGCACGCCCATTTTCTTATCGGTGCGCCCGACCGAGACCCCCGGGGTGGTGCGATCGACGACGAACCCAGTGATCGAGTCGTGAGCGCGAGAGCTCGGATCGCCGGTCTTGGCGAAGACCATGTACCAGTCTGCCTGGACCACCCCGGACATCCAGCACTTGGTCCCG
>Ga0164296_1005322_pt1 | contig 11323 bp, 12 predicted proteins | sample GEODES057metaG_FD_113533 | JGI IMG/M metagenome (GOLD analysis project Ga0164296, IMG submission 113533) | Dystrophic lake water microbial communities from Trout Bog Lake, Wisconsin, USA - GEODES057 metaG | ecosystem: Environmental > Aquatic > Freshwater > Lake | place: USA: Trout Bog Lake... | reverse complement strand
TCCGATCTCGGCACAGCGTGAGCGCATCGCAAGCGCCATGGCGCTCCGGCAACGCGGCGCCGGCCTGGCGCGCCAACTGCGCGGCGGCTGCAGCGCGCTCGTTGGCCAGGGCGTGCCGGCGCTGAGCCAGGGGGTGCCGAGCACATGCTTCGCTGCAGAGGAAGCGTTCCCGTGCGTGCCCCCGCTGCAGTCCTCTGCGACCTCTGGGTAGTAGTCTCTGACAGTGGCCGCGGCTATGTGTGCGTTGTGGCCTCGCTGTGCAGGAGACTAGAGCCATTCGGGGCACGAGAGGTGTCTCGTCAAATCGGTGCGCGCGCCTGCCTGCTGTGGCATTGTTGCGGCAACCGAGCTGTCGATAGCCAGGAGCGTGTGCGTGACACGCTGTGTCTGCTCTCCCGCGTTGCCGTCCACAGTGAAGCAGCGCATGAAGTCGGTGGGGAACATCGCAAAAATCACAAAAGCCATGAAGATGGTGGCCGCGTCTCGCCTGCGCGGCGTGCAGACGCGCATGGAGCAGTCCCGCGGCCTGCCGCTGCCCATGGTGAAGATGCTGGGAGACACGCCGGGTGCGTCCGGCACCGCTCCCGTGTGTCAACCCTATGGGGACACGGGTCAGCGCACGCGGCCGGAGCACGGCGCAGCGGTGGCTGCTCCCCGCCGCGCAGCTCCTGCGCGCTGGCCACACACGCACTGACTCCGCCCCGCGTCTGTGGACCGTCCACACAGGGGCAACCACTGCGAACACAACCATAGTGCCCATCACCAGCGACAAGGGCCTCTGCGGCGGCATCAACACCTCGGTGGTGAAGTACACAAAGATTGTGGAGGGCGTGGCGGAGGATATGGGCAGCGCAGGCAGCCTGTTTGTGGTTGGGGAGAAGGGCAGGGCGCAGCTGGCCCGCGGTGCAACAGCCGCCAAGCTCGCGCACTGCGTGGTTGACACGTCCAAGAGCAAGGACGGCATCTCGTTTGCGATGGCAAGCATGGTTGCTGACACCCTGCTGCGCGGTGGCTATGACAAGCTGCAGGTCATTTACAACCGCTTCCAGTCCGTCATCTCGTTCAAGCCCACCGTCGCGACGCTGCTCAGCCCGGCTGCGCTGGAGGCGGCTGCTGATGAGGGCGGCTTGGCCATTGACACGTACGAAGTTGAGGGGCCTGACCGCAGCGAGTTCTTGCTGGACCTGTCAGAGTTCCAGCTCGCGGCGACGCTGTACAACGCCATGCTTGAGAACAGCACCAGCGAGCTGGGCAGCCGCATGCAGAGCATGGAGAACAGCACGAAGAATGCGCAGGAGATGTTGGCAAAGCTGACGCTGTACTACAACCGCACCCGCCAGGCGGCCATCACAACAGAGCTCATTGAGATCATCAGCGGGTGCGTGACTCTTCGTCATTGCCGCCGCCTGTTTCTTGCACGTTTGTCTGACGCACTGTGTTTTTGCGCTTCCGTGTGCCAGTGCTGCTGCGCTCGAGGGCTGAGGCTGTGAGCTGTGACACGACTAAATCCACACAACGTCACACCCATCTATTTGCGCACGTCACTCTGCATCCGTCTCAACAAGTCCTGCTGTTTCTCACGCTCAGTGGCCTTGCGCTCGCGCTGTTTCATGTAAGCCGTCAGCTGGCGCAACGAGCCTGCCTCCTCGCTGGTGAGGCCAGCAGTGTCATCAACCACTGACAGGCGCTGAATCTCCGCCTCGAGCGACTTGATGAGATTGTACCGCTCCCTTATGTTAACATGCTCACCGCTGCTCAGCTTGCGCAACGCCTCAGCCGCCGCCGCCACGCGGCTTCGCAGCTCTGCGCTTTGCTGTGTAACCTGATCCCGCTGAGCAATCAGTTTGGCCAACAGCATCTCCTCTTCCTGAGATAATGGCTGCCCCTTTGCCTTCTGCGCTGTCAATCGCGCAATCTCCTCGGCTCTGAAATCGTCCAGCACGCGCTGCTCCTCCTCACTCAGCGCCTGCCTGTCCTTGACTTTAGCCATGATGGCTTTCACGCGTGTCACCTGCGCACGCTGCTTCGCATCCGCCGCCTCCTCTGCAGACAGGCCCTCCGCTTGTGGGTCACCTGCGGCCAGCAAGCCCGGGCCTAGGCCATGCTCACGCAGAGTGTCACGCAGCTCACCATCTTCCAGCGCGCCATCAGCTGCAGCGGCACGGACGAGGCGCATGAGGGCTGCCCGCAATGCCACGGTCTCATCATCGCCTTTGCTCACGGCGTCTGCGCCGCCATCGAGCCAGAGGGACAGCGCTCTTGATGTAACGCCGTCATCATCGGCCGGCATGTACCTTGCCAGGGCGGTGTTCGCGACTCGCAACCGATGGCCGTGGGCGATTTCATCTCTCTGGCTGCGCTCCTCAGCGGACGACTTGGCATAGCGCTCCGAGCCAAACAGGCCACCAAAGCGATTCTGCTCGCGCTGCCGCCGCGCAGCAACTTCCTTCTTCAGGCGAATCGCGAGCGCAGTCACCTCTGGCGTGCGCCCTGCATTAAAGCGGGCCGCCTTCTCAGCTGCAGCCAAGGCGTCTTCGTCCTTGCCTTGCGAGTGCAGTGCCTGAGGGATGTGTAAGACGCGCATCATTCACTGGCACACAAGGAAAGAGCGGACCTTCGCAAGGCGGAAGTGCGCCTTTACGTTCCTCGGCTCCACGCGCAGCGCCTCCAAGCAGAAGTCGCCTGCTGTCTCGAACTCACCACGCTAAATGAGACGTATGCAGGAGATAACACAGCGTCAAAAACGCAGCGGAATAGAGCGAACGTGCACTGCGTGACCGTTCGTCTTCGGTGAACCGACCCCACGCTCTCGACGCGGCACCCCTAGACGCGCACCTTCTGCGCCACAGCTGCTAAGTTGAGATGACATACGGCGTGCGTAGCGTGCGCTCGCTTGAGGAGGTCCGCCATGTCCGGGCGGGCGCTGAGAGTGGGTACACTGAGCGCCGCTCCAACGAGCTCCAGCGCAGCAGTGTACTTCTCCTGGGCGGCTTGCCAGTCGCCAGCAGTGAACCGTGTGTTGCCCTCCGTCTGAAGCACAGCAAAGAATATGAAGAGACGCAAAGCCTGACGTTAGACTGATGCGGCCTGTCTCGCAGCCTGGCTTGTCGCGCCTTTGCGTCGTTTGCCTGCGTCATGTTTGCAAGCACCGCGCGTCGAAACTCAGGCAGCGTCATGGACACTGCGTGCGCACAAGGTTGCGACGTCAGGAAGCCGCAGAACGAGAGTGCAGCGCTTAGCGATGATCGGATAGACACTTTCTCACACCTTGAGCCGGGGCCGCCAGTTGGTGCTCAACCACGTCCATGGTTGCTGAGGACAGCTATGTGTGTGTGTGTGTGTATTGTGATGCTAGCGCAAAAAGGTCGCTCGAAAGGGTCTTCACTTTGTTGATGTCGGGTCAAGTCACCTGGCACATGCGCCTATCTGCGCCCGCCTCCAGTAATCAGCGCCATCGTCGCCTCTAGGTTGTCCTGCATGCGCTGCACGATCTTGTTGGCGCTCTTCTTCCACTTGTCATAGAAGGCTGTGACATCTAAAACGACAGGACCAGGCACTGTGGACTGCGGCTGTCTCGCTTCCCCCAACGCCGGGCTGCTCGGCCGTGAGTCACCATGCTCGTGATGTGCAGCTTGGCGACCAGACATGATATCCACGGACTGCTGCGAGGAGGCCAGAATCTGGTGGCACCACCAACGTCAGAGCCTTGGGCAACCACCACGGACAACCCCGAGAGGAAAGCGTACCTCTAAACCCTCGCAATAGGGCAACACGACTTTGCCGCCAGGCTTCGCGGGCGGCTGCACGACGTGCGTCGCGCGGCCTGCACAGCTGAAGCGGAAGGCAACGTCTGCTTGGTGTGCGTTCAGGCGCGCGCTATTGGGCGACGGGGCTGGAACAGCTCGCCGCACTGGAACTCCAAAACACGTCTGCACACGCACCAAGTGTGCTGCGGTCAGTGCAACTGAAGACGCAACGAAGGCAGCAAGCACTGATCCACTCCCACTCCTGGTACGCGTACCGGGTCTCGCCCAGACAGCGCGTGCGCGTTGCTGAACAGCAGCAGTCCGTAGCAAACCTTGCCCTGCACAAGCCGCGCGTCAACTGACGGCCCAGACACGCCATCTGCTAGCCGGGGACCGTCTCCGCCGACTGGCTGTCCGCGATTGTCCAGCACAGGTACGGCTGGCCGCTCCGCCCTCGTCGCTTGCGATGCCGCGTCCTCTGGCGGGCGCATCGAAATGGATCTCGCGACGGGAGAGCTTTGGCAGTGGGCGCCAACTCAGCGGAGGCACCTCAATTCAAGCGCTACGCAGAAACGTGTGTGCTATTCCCGCACTGCATGTGACCATCACAACGGTATTTGCAACGCTAGCTATTAGTCCCGCTGAGCAGCAAGGATGGACCCGTTCCAGGCGTTGGACATGCCGGTGTCTCTGTCGCAGCGCCAGAACTTCATGTTGGACTCGTCTGCCATGCTGACAACGTCGCACAGCTACGAGAGACGCGGCAAGGTGCGTGTCCAGCCCAGCGCGCACTCGCGCAGTCGTCTGCTCTCTCCTCCTGCTCGACTCAACTCGCTATTTGACTCTGCACACGCGCGCGCCCGCGTCGTGCAGGTGTTCAACGACCCGGTGCACGGGCACATCTACCTCTCTGGCATGGCGTGTGACATCATCGGTGCGTCGCTGTCCTGGCTGAAATTGGGTGCTCGTGCCCGTCGCGGGCACTGTTTGCTCGCATCGCGCCCACTCACTCGCTCTCCTCACTCCCCACTCGTCCTGCGGTACTATCACACAGACACGCCCCAGTTCCAGCGCTTGCGAGACCTCAAGCAGCTGGGCTTGACGTACCTGGTATTCCCAGGAGCGAGCCATAACCGGTTCGAGCACTCCCTGGGCACCTGCCACTTGGCGAACGGCGTGTTCACCCACCTGTACCGTCTCCAGAAGGACGACCTGGGGGTGGACCGCATGGACGGAGAAGTGGTTGCGCTGGCGGGCTTATGCCACGACTTGGGGCATGGCCCGTTCAGCCACGTGTTCGACACCGAATTCCTGCCTCGCCGCCTGGAGGGGCATTACAACGCGCACATGTGGTCGCATGAGCAGATGTCAGCGGACATGCTCAAGTTCCTGGTGGACGAGAACCACTTGAATGTGGACGAGGACATCATAAAGCGCGTGAGCGATCTCATCACCTCCGGGCACACTGCCCCAGCAGCTGCAGGCGGCGCATCCTCGTCCGCGACAGCGACGGTGGGGCGGCACCCGCAGTTCCTGCGCGACATTGTGGCCAATGGCCGCAACAGCGTGGATGTGGACAAGTTCGACTACCTGGAGCGCGACTGCTTGAATTGCGGCCTCAAAAACAGCGCCGATTTCGGACGCCTCATCATGTACAGCAAAGTCATCGACGATGAGATCTGCTACAAAGCCAGCGAGGTGCTCAACTTATACGAGCTCTTCCACACACGCGCAAGCCTCCACCAGCGCGTGTACACGCACCGCAAGGCGAAGGCCATCGAGTACATGGTTGTCGACTGCCTTCTGCATGCTGACGTCGCGTGGGGCGGCGAGATAAGCAACGCTATACGGAGCCCCAAGTCGTTCCAGAGACTAGACGACACCATTCTGAAGCGCATCGAGTGGAGCGAGGACCCCAAGCTGCGCGATGCGAAAACCATCCTGGAGCGGCTGCGCCGACGAGAGCTGTACCGGTACGTGAACGAGTTCGCGGTGCCGCAGAGCAGGCTTGCGAAATGGCCAGATCATGGGGTGACTCCCGCAGATGTGGTGTCCTGCCAGGACGCCAAGGGCGGCGTGCAGCTGCGGCCGGAGGACGTGATTGTGCACAACCTGAAGATCGACTGGACGAGCAAGAACAAGAACCCGGTGGACAGCATCAATTTCTTCCAGGACTACGACAGCATGGAGAAGTTCGCCATCCCCAGGGAGAAGGTGAGCAGCCTCATCCCGGAGACGTTCATCGAGCGCAAAGTGCGCGTGTTCTGCAAGCGCTCCGACCAGGAGTCTGCAGACGCGCTGGAGCGTGCGTTCCTGAACTTCCAGAAAAGGGACTTTGGGGACAGTCTCCACGTTCACAGCACGCCCGTCAAGAAGAGCCGCAAACGTAGCCTCGAGCAGCGCCTGGCGGACAGCGTGGCCGCGGTCCCCACGCAATGAGCGAGTTGCCAGGGCAGCACACAGCTTTTACTTGACGCGGGACGACAGACGCAACAGCTGTTCCGTTTTCAATATTAGCAATACACATACAAGCCTACACAACTTGCAAGCGAAATAATTGAAAGAATAGTCCTACGCCGAGGCAGCAGAAGCAAGAATCACATGTGCCATTCGCCAGCGGGGCAAAACATGTCCAAAAGCCCCTGCAGTTTGTTCACCATCGCCGCCGCATCGTTGGCGCTCATATCGACACACGCTGCGTCCGCAGTGTACGCCTTGTGCTTGGCTGCCCGCAGCTCGGGCAGCCACTGCATGGCTCCACGCTCCTCGTGAGTGAGGAGTGCCTCGTACGCCTTTGCGCCCATGCCGAGGCTGTGGAAGCTGCCGTAACGGATGAGGAACAACGCTGCCGGAGGCAGGGGGAGGCGGTTGCGCACGCATACCTCGAAGAGATATTCATCTCCCGAGAAGCACATATCCACGTTGTTGAGGCCACAGCCGGGGGCATACAGCCCAAACGGCGTGTTCAGCGCGCGACGCCGCTTGTCCGGATTGGCGGCAAACCAGTTGCTGTAGGTGACATGCTCATCGAAGCGGCAGCCAACTGGGAATGTCTCGCCCACGATGCTCCACATTGCGTGGTTGCCGAACTCAGGGAGAAGCAACAGGCGGCCAAGTGCGTGCACGAGGCCGACGAACGCAAGCCACGGCTGCTGCGGATGCGCCTCCAGCAGGGCGTGCGCCATCATCAGCGACGGCTCCAAATGGCGCACCATACGGCAAGATGTGCCAAACTCGCCACCCACGTTTCCGCGCTCAACAACTAGCTGGCTCGCCACTGATGGGCAGCGCCGCAGCATCAACAACGAGTCGCGCAATGGCAGGACGGTGCTGAATGGCAGCGCTGCGCGCGCTCGGCGCGCAAAGTCGACAGTCTGGCGCGCCCGCGACAGGCGGCAACACAATTCTGCATCCTCGTGGCAAGGCTGCACCCATGCAGCCGGCGGAATGGCCACCGACTGGTCAGGGCTCGATGCCCGGTTGCGGGCATCGTCAACAACACGCGGCGTCGTGCACAGCATCAACGCGTCCGCTGTGGAGGTGCTCACCACGCGGCGCAGGACAAGATTCAGAGGCACGCCGAATGTGGGCGAGTCGAGAGAATCAGAGGGGCTGGTCGACAACGGAACAGCAGGTGCATCCGGCTGCAAGGCCTCGACGGCACAGTCAGTACCCAGGCTGCGGCGGCGCACGCTGACGCAGCTTCGCGGCAGTCCCAGGGACGTGTGCCACGAGGTTGGCGATAGCGGGCGCACGTGCGCTGTGCCGGGGGAAGGCAGCGGTGAGAGACGTGACGCAGCCTTGGCGTCCAGGGCGGGGCTCAGAGCGAAGTGGCCTTGTCGCGGCACTTCGTCACTGCACAGGTCCAGACTTGAGCCCCGGGAGTCCGTGCAGCTGTCGCTCATGGAGCTCGTCGACCTGGGAGAGGAGCAGGGGGGTGGCGCGCGTCAGGGCAGGGAGTCGAACAGGTTGTGACTGTACGCAGTGCACTTTATCCAGCTTCCGAGCGCCCCGAGTCCCGGAGCCCCACGCACCCGCGAGGCTGGCGCCATGGCACTTGGTCAGGCTCTGCTGGCGCGTCAACCAAGCTACTTGCGAGCTGCTTAGGCGGCAGAGAGCTGAGTGCTGTTTCTTGGCTTCCAGCCACCACGAAGCCTAGCTGCCGCACAGGCGCGGTCATGTGCCACGCAGCTGCACCGCTGACCTGCGTGCAATGAAGGCACAGGTGAGACGGGCGGAAGCGCGGCCTGCTGCACCACTGCGGGCGGCCGTGTGCCCAAGTCGGCGACGCACCTCAACCTCGAGGCTACCACCGCGTGGGGCACCTGTCACGACTTGTACGCGCGAGCAGCAGCTGCTATGTATGCACACGATCCAGGTGGAGCAAGACGCGCGACTAATACGCGTGTGAGTGCGCCGCTCAGAGAGACTTCCTTTCTCGTCATGTGCCACGTGGGCAATGGATACTCCAAGCTATCTCGGCAACTCGATGGTCGCTCAGTGACTGGCAGTCGTGACCCCTGCGCGCTCTCGATACGCCGTCAGTGCAGTGACGCGAACCCACTGGAAGACGCAATATGGTGGTGCCTTCAGTGAGCGCGCCACCGGCGTGGTTGCCTGTCCGTCGACGCCGCAGAGCAAAAACAAGCTGGTCAACGTCCTGTGTGCTTCAACCAGACTCCGCAGCCGTCGTGAGCACCGCAATTGCCCATGCAGGCAGCCCATACAATGCAGAGGTGCATAGCGCACTACTCGCGCCCAAACAGACGCGAGAAAACCTGGTCGCTAGCGTCGCAGCTGCTGAAGCACCACGGCAGCCACTTGTTCGGCGGTGGGACTCGTCCTTTGCCGGCAGCATTGGCCTGCTTAGTGTTGGAGGCGTGCTGCTATGGGTTCGACGGCAACGTAACGCGCCCCCACGTGGAGCTGCCGGGCCCACGCTGACGGCAAGAACAGCGCGCGTGCAGGGCGGGGATACTGCGACGCGCAGGCTGCAAGGCGGCGCTCTGTTGGAAGCTACAGATGAGGAGGAGGACGAAGACAGCGATTACGACGACGACCAGTCCAGCTCTGGCAGCGTCGCGTCTGGTGGCGGATTCAATGTGCTGCTGCCACTGCAGCAGTTGTTTCGTCCGCAGGCGAGGCCGTCGCCGGTGGTGAACGTCGTTAACGTTGGCGTCGGCACTGGGGCCTCTGCCTGGGGCCGCCCCTCCAAAGGGGGCACCTGGTATGATGAGTCCCAGGTGCTCCAGTTCGTGCAGCGCACAGTGGAGGATGCAGAGGAGCTATACTTCGCCCGCATACGAAGGGGAGCAGGTGCCTTAGTTGCTCCAGAACTGGTTGATACAGCATCTAGCTACGCTGCTCCTTCCGCATCTGCAGCTCTCCAAGCGAATACCCTCGTTGCGGATGAGAAGGATCGCAGATTGAGCAATGGCGCCGCGGCAGCTGTGGCAGCGCCAGTCAATGACGACATGCTGTTCAGCCCAGTGTCTGCCGCATCCGCCTCCTGGGTTCGCCGCCTGGCAGAGCAACAGAGCGGCGCTGCCCGCACCGCACGCGCTGCGAGGAGAGCCGCGTGGCTGGCGGAGGTGAAGTCCACTGTGTGGGCACCCACAGATCGCGCAGCGGCAGTGCATGCTGCCGCCCTGCAGACGGCCGCGTCCAGGGGCCGCATCTTCGACAGCGCCGAGGTGGGCGATGCCGCCATGGGCACTGCACTGGCGCAGCTGGCAGAGACGCACTCTCTGGGTGCTATCCTCGGCGTGGGAGTCGACGCCGACGTCTACGCATCCGATGCCGGTGGCGCAGTCCTGAAATGCAGCCTCCCGTTCCCAGGCCTGCGTAGTGGCGTGCCGGTCGGCCCTGCTGCCGCACGGCTGCGCGCCGAGGCGTGCATCCTGCAGGCCCTGCCTCCGCATCCAGGAGTCGTCCCGCTCCTCACCGCATACATCCATCGCGGACGCAATGAGAGTATCTTGCTGCTGGCTGACGCTGGACGGCCGTGTCAAAGCGTGCGCGATGAGGGGAAGCTGACAAGGAGAGATGTCCGCCGCATCTCTGCCCGCCTACTTGACGCACTTGCGCATTGCCACGCCAACGCCGTCATCCACCGCGATGTGAAGCCAGCCAACGTGCTCCTCACCGACGCAGCTGGCGGTGACGCAGTGCTCATTGACTTTGGCGTTGCCATCGGACCGGGACTGCAGGATGAAGACATTGCCGCTGTGGCTGCTGGCGCAGGGACGTTGGGATATACTGCGCCTGAATTGCTGCTCCGCCCGGACTTAGCACCCACAGCAGCGGGTGATATCTGGGCGGCAGGTGCAACACTATACGAGCTGTGCGCTGGAGAGCCACTCATTCCTGACCGGGTGGCCCTGTCATCGCCCACTGCTGCCGGCGTGACGCGTAAAGTGCGGTGGACAACAGACGCGGATGTGGCAGCTGTTCTGTCTGGCATGTTCGCAGACTGGGCGCTCAGCCCGGCCGACGTTCAGGCGTGGGTGGCTCTCAGCGGTGGTATGACGCCGTCGTCGGGAGTGCAGCTGCCTGCACCGGCACCACGGCAGCGCACGCTACAGGCTTTCCTGCGGACGCGCTTAGGTCGGGAGCAGCCGGCCGCGTTCCTGGATGTCCTTGCTGCCATGCTTGCCAAGGCGCCTGAGGACCGACCCAGCGCACAGGAGGCGAGAGACATTGTGATGACCACGCTGTGAGTGTGGCACGCTCTCTTGGCGGCTGTGTTTGGTCCTATTGCATCTTGTGTGCGTCACCGTCGTCGCCGCCATCATCCGCGCGCAGCCATTTCTCAAGCAGGCTCAGCTTGGAGCGTATCGGCTGCGTGATGAACAGGCGCGTCCTCTGCGTCAGCAAGCCAGACTCCAGCGCCTCCTCAAGCGCTCCCAGGTTCGTGCGGCCTGTGAAGACGTACGTGTCTCCCGGAGCCGCCACCGGCCGCCCGAGGGGGCGGTACTCACTGGCGGTCCGAAACCGCACATCAGCGGCTGTATCGTCTGCCCAGGCTCGCGTGGGATAAGAGCCGCGTTGTATGCAGGCGCGCTTTCAGCTCCGAAGCGGAAGCTCAGCAGAAGCGAGAAGGCGTCCGCTTTGTGCGCCACCGGGTACGCGTTGAAGAGATTTACCGTTCCCTTGGACGAAAGGTGCTGGTTGGTGTCGCCCATCAGCACAACGAGCACGCCGCTCTGCATCAAAATCCCACAAACGCCTCGCTTGCCAACCTCAGGGATGCGGATGTTCGGCGACGAGCTGCATCTGCGTGCAAGACTGCTCCCTGGGCCTCATCAAGCACCACCACCTGCGAATAGGGTCAGCGGAACCCGTCACACGGAATGAAGACTTCGTCTCCACCACATACAGCACAGCCAGCGGGGCGGCGCGGCCGCGGCGGGCGGCTGTTTGCTCTAAGAATGACACAGCTGCAATGCTACCTCTGTTTCCACGTCACTGCCATTCCACAGTGCGGACAAGAGCCGCCTCCTGCACGTGTTGCAACGATTCTCACCACGGGCCCCGTGGTCCATATGGGAGCGCCGTGCCATAGAGCGCAAATTCCC